>JAEEGJ010004937.1_pt1 | contig 43375 bp, 38 predicted proteins | sample 8958761 | NCBI WGS metagenome assembly JAEEGJ01 (sample SAMN16246546, study PRJNA631951) | gut metagenome | biome: gut microbiome; feature: rumen; material: RS-attached | host: Bos | place: Iran: Karaj | collected 2018-10
ACCAGTGTAATCGTACCTTTCTCGATGTCTGCACCTGCGATGGTCAGTGGCATACGCTCACCCTTCTTACCTACGCGAACGATGACAAAATTACCAGCCTTGCGACTCTTGGCAATCAGCGGAGCCTCAATCTCAAAGAGAAAAACCTTCTCAGAGAACTGCTCTTTTCTTACAATCTTGTTCATATTTGTTTAGCTTGGTTGATTAGTCGATAATGTCGCAGCCCATGTAAGGAACAAGGGCAGCAGGAATCTTAATGCCATTCTCAGTCTGGTTGTTCTCTAAGAGAGCAGCCACGATACGAGGCAGGGCGAGGGCAGAGCCGTTGAGCGTATGACAGAGCTCGGGCTTCTTGCTACCTTCAGGACGATAACGGCACTTCAGACGGTTGGCCTGATAGGTATCGAAGTTAGAAACACTTGAACCCTCGAGCCAGCGACCCTGTGCTTCTGAATAGACCTCGAAGTCGTAGCAGATGGCCGATGTGAAGCTCTGATCACCACCACAAAGCAACAGAATACGATAAGGCAGTTCGAGCTTCTTCAGCAGACCCTCTACATGCTCCAGCATCTCCTTATGGCTCTCCTTCGAGTGCTCGGGCTTGTCGATGCGTACGATCTCAATCTTCGAGAATTCATGCAGACGGTTCAATCCACGAACGTCCTTACCATAGCTGCCGGCCTCGCGACGGAAACACTCCGTATAGGCGCAGTTCTTGATGGGCAGATCTTTCTCGTCGAGGATCACGTCACGATAGATATTCGTTACAGGAACTTCGGCTGTAGGAATCAGATAGAAATCATCTATTTCGCAATGATACATCTGACCTTCCTTATCAGGCAGCTGACCTGTACCATAGCCCGAAGCTGCATTTACCACTGTGGGAGGCATAATCTCTGTATAGCCAGCCTTGTTAGCTTCAGCGAGGAAGAAGTTAATAAGTGCTCTCTGCAACTGGGCTCCCTTGCCGATGTAGACGGGGAAACCGGCGCCTGTGATCTTCACACCGAGGTCAAAGTCGATGAGGTTGTACTTCTTGGCAAGTTCCCAATGGGGCAGGGGATTGGCGATGCCCAGCGAGGGGTTCACGTCCCAGTTGCCGACGGTGTCGCTCTCCGTACATTCCTTCAGGTTCGACTTCACCACGTGGTTGTCCTCAGCAGCCTTGCCCTCGGGCACCTCGTCGTAGGGGATGTTAGGTATCTGGCAGAGCAGGGTGGTCATCTCCTCCTGTGCCTTGGCCATCGTCTCGTCGAGCTGTTTCGATTTCTCCTTGAGCTCGGCCACCTGAGCCTTCACCTGCTCGGCCTCGTCTTTCTTTCCTTCTTTCATCAACCGGCCGATCTGTCCAGACAGCTGCTTCTGCTCGTTCAGGCTCTTGTCGAGTTCCTGCTGAGCCTCGCGGCGCTTCTTGTCTACGGCCAATACTTCGTCGATGGCCTGCTGCGCATTGGGAAAATGCTTCTTCTCCAGACCACGGACCACACGTTCAGTTTGCTCACTGATGAGTTTGAGTGTTAACATGTTAAATACGTATTTATTTGTTTGAATTCAATTTCTAAGGTGCAAAATTACAAAATATCGTTCAAACTACAAAAGAAAAAGGTATAAAAAAGCAGAAATCCCTCTCTCCATAGGAGAGAAGGACTCTGTTGTTTGTTTGGAATAAGTTTTTTTCTTGTTTAAAACTGATTAGGCCTCAGCGTTTGGAATGACTGAGACAACGCTCTTGTTGAACTTGCCCTTGTGGAAGTTAACGGTACCGTCTACGAGAGCGTAGAGGGTGTCGTCCTTACCGATGGCAACGTTGTTACCTGCGTTGTGCTTCGTACCACGCTGGCGAACGATGATGTTACCAGCTACACACTGCTGACCGCCGAAAATCTTAATGCCCAGTCGCTGAGCTGCGCTCTCACGACCGTTCTTAGAACTACCTACACCTTTTTTATGAGCCATTTCTAAGTCCTCCTTTTGATTAAGCGATTACTGATTTAACTTCAACCTGTGTGAACTGCTCACGATGGCCGTTACGCTTGCGAGAGTCCTTGCGGCGCTTCATCTTGAACACAATCACCTTGTCGCCCTTCACGAGCGGGTTGATAACTTCACACACTACTTTTGCTCCGTCTACGGTGGGAGCACCTACCTTCACTGCACCGTCAGCATCTACGAGCAGCACCTTCTCAAATTCAACAGTCTTGCCTTCCTCGGCATCCTTGATGTGGTGAACGAAGAGCTTCTGGCCCTGTTCTACCTTAAACTGCTGACCCTGAATGTCTACAATTGCGTACATTTATTTATTGTATTAAAGGGTTTTCTCCGCGAGGCGGCGTACGTCCGTACACACTTCACTCTGCCCCAACGGACTCAAATCGGGGTGCAAAGGTACGAATTTTCTTTGAACTTTAAGCTTTAAGCTTTTAGCTTTGTGATTACTTTTATGATTATTTAACAATGCGTCGCTATCATTTTACCAATCATAGAAAATCTTTTTAGCATTTTCCATCAAAATGTTTGGAAGTTTTGAGAATTTTTGCTATCTTTGCAGCATAAAATCGAGACATAAATAATTATTTCTAACAATTTCTAAAATGCTATTTAGTATGAGAAAATCAGCTTTACTCTTTTTGACGTTGCTCGTGCTCGGCGTCAGTGCCCAGCCCATCAGCGAACAGGAGGCTTTACAGAAAGCCCGGCAGTTCCTTCAGGGGAAGAACATCGTGAGCCCCTCACAAGGCCAGATACGCCGTGCGGCGAAGGCTCGACCCTATCAGCACCTCTACCTCTTTAATGTAGAGAACGACGGCGGCTTCGTCGTTGTGTCAGGCGACAGCCGCGCCCGTGAGATTCTCGCTTACGGCGAAGAGGGCAGCCTCGACTACGAGCAGATGCCTGACAATATGAAGTGGTGGCTCAGCCTTTACGACGAGAGCATCGCCAACCTTCCCGCCGACATGTCCGCCGCCCAGGCACGGGCTGTACAGCGCGCCTCGAAATCTGACATTACGCCAATGATGAATTATTCGTGGAGCCAGAGCAGCCCCTTCAATGCCTACTGCCCGCAGAACTGTGTCGCGGGTTGCGTACCCCTTGCTCTCGCACAGATGCTGGCCTACCATCGCTATCCCTCGACACTCCCGTCGATGGGTGCATATACCGATGCCAACGGCCATTACCTCGAATCACTGGGCTCCCGCAGCGTCGACTACTCGAATCTGACTGCTAACGATGCCGCCTGGATGGTGCGCTATGCCGGACAAGCCCTCCGGGTCGACTACGGCCAGTCGAGCTCAAGCGCCCCGTCGGCTTTAATCCCCTCTGTGCTGGTGAACCGCTTCGGCTACAGCCAGGGCGTACATAATATCTATCGCGATGCATACAAGGCGAGCGACTGGGACGATCTTCTCTACAAGGAACTGAGCGAGGGCCGTCCGTTTATCCTTAGCGGTCAGGTGGACGAAACCGGCACCAAAGGCCACACGTTCATCTGTCACGGCTACAGCCAGGGTTATTATGCCGTGAACTGGGGCTGGGGCGGCCATTGTAACGGCTATTTCGCGATGTCGGCCATGATCGGTGACGGTGTCGACTACACTTGCGACCTGGTGGCCAGCATCGGCATCGCCACCAGCGGCGGTAGCGCCTTGACCACCGGATTCTTCTCGATGGTCAGAATGGAAGCCATCGGTAGCACTCAGTATTACAGAAGCTCCACGTCGCAGGCGTTCAGCAACGTGACCTTATCCTGGAGAGTAAGAAACGCGCTGATGCAGGCTGGCGAATACCAGTTCGCGCTGGGCATACACAAGCCCAACGACACTTGGGACCTGCTGTTGACATACAATGCGGCAAATATCGAACCGACCTTCAATACCACTTCCAAGCCGACCATCAACATCGGCAGCCAGTACGGCGACGGCGTCTATCTTATCACCCTGCTCTACAAACAGCCCAGTGAAAACACCTGGCGTCAATGTGTGGGTGGTACAAACTGGCGCTATGTGATTGCCGAGATCAGCGGAAACACGCTCACCCTGACTAACTACCCGACCAGCGACGATCCTTATCCTACAGGCTCACATCCCGACTATCCAGACCCGATAAACCCGGATAACCCCGATAATCCCGACAACCCGGATAATCCCGATGTCACTGGACCCACGAATGATGCCGCATTCGAATACCCGATGATTAACCTCAAGGCGGCGGGCAAGGCCATCGGCTTCAACATCGACTGGGAAGCACTCTCGACCACCATGTTCAACACTCTCAACATGGACGATGCCAAGTTCTTCGACAATTACTGGGCCGACTGCTTCCTCGGAGATGATGACGTGCCGTATAAGGATGCCCGCTACGTGGTGCCCTACGCATATAATTATAATGAGAACAACGTGGACGGTTTCGACAACTACGACCTGGCTATCTACAATCTCGGCGATGATGACTTCGGTAACAACGGCCAGTTTCCCGGACCCGGCGAAGGCGATGACCTGGAGCCGGAGTACGAATATGTTGCCTATGCTACCTTCGCCCCCAACTACTATGGCTCGGCCCAGCACCGCATGACATTCGTGATACCCGCCGAGTGCGTGGACTACCTGATTTACGGCCAGAAGAGTCCCATCACGCTCACCCGCTGGCTCCGCTTCGTCTATAAGACCGACGACAACGGCAACAGCTCGGCACCGTTCAGATATATCTGGCTGAAGGTGTCGGCGCAGATCAGTTGGGAGGGTGATGGCCCCGACGGCATCAGGAGTGTCAATGCTGAGGCGACCGACGGCCCGGTCTATAACCTCCGCGGACAGCGCGTAGGCAGCGACTACAAGGGCTTCGTCATCAAGAACGGCAAGAAGCACCTCCAGAAATAAACGTCGTACCGGGCTTCTTACCCTCGTGTATTCAGAAAAAGTGGCAGATTCCATGTGGAATCTGCCACTGTCATTTGTCACTTTTGTCATGCTGTCATGTTTCAGGCGGCGTGCTTCAGGTAGTACTTTTCCGTCTTGACGTAGATCTTCAGGTCTTCCTTGAATTCCACCCACTCACGACGCTTCCACTGACTCAGCAGATTGCCGCGCTGCTTGACTTCAGGACACTCGGCACGCTCCAGCACATCGTACTCCTCACGGGTAAACGTGTCGCCCAGCTGCTCCAGCATACAGGGTACGCCCGGCTTCATGATGCGGTTGTCGCGCTCCAGCTTCTCCTTGATGTCCTGTCCCAGCAGACACATCTTGCACCACATATCATAGTCGAACGACCAGATAATGAAGTCCTCGATTTCCTTGGTCCACTTCATGCCGCACATGATGTAGAGCAGGATACTCTTGCGGAAAGCGATGGCCACAGCGCGATAGGAGAACTGCGTGTACGACTCGTTGCCCATCATCAGCGCACGCTCTTCGGCTCGGTCTAACAGCGTCTCTGCCAGCCGTTTAGCCTGCGGACAGATGATGACACCCTTGGCCGACTCCAGACGCGCCAGGAATACCGCCAGCTTCTTGTCGAACGTCTCGTCGTAGCGACCGAACTTAGGACGTCGCTCCACATCTTCCTTCACGATGGTACAAAGGTTCACGCGCGAGGCGGTACCGTTGTCGATGTTGCCGCCAAGCAGACTCTTGGCCGTTGCTGGTGTGGTGGAGAACACCACGTTCCAGCGCATCACTGAGCGTGACTTGATGGACTGCGTGCCGACTCGCTCCTGACCGTAGACGTCTGCATCGAAGTCACGACGGATAATCTGAGTTACCTCCGACATGGAACCGCCCGACACTTTCTTCAGCTGCTCCACTTCGTCCATTCGGGTGAAGAGGGCTTTGTCGCCGGCTCGCTCAGCATCCTCCATACGCTGACAGAGGGCGGCATTGGTCATGTCGGCATCCACGATCTGCACACAGATGTCCTTGGGGCGCTCGGGCTTCTCGGCGTTGGCGCTCTTCTGGTTGGTGGCGTCAGCCCACTCCTTCTCCTTCGCACGGGCCAGCTTGTCGCGCATCTCGATGGGCTTCAGAATGTGGTCAATCGGCTCTTTGATACACGACTTACCGATAGACATCGCAGCCACCAGTCCGTCGATGAGGGTCAGCTCCGTTAGGGTGTTGTTCCAGTACTCTGCCTTCAATCCGCCCGTATAGGTGGCGAAAGCCGGGAAGACGCAGGTGGCGATGGCAGGCTGATAACCCTTGGGGGCCTTCGAGATGCAATGACGTACGGGTGCCGGCAGTCGCTCGGGCATCACGGGCTGGCGCATCAACGACTCGGAATCCTGACCTTTCTCAAAGTTCACACGCGCACGTGCCAGCGTCACAGCGGTCTGAATCTTCTGAGGCATCGTCTTCGACTGCTGACGACGGCAGGCACTCTCGATGGTCGCGTTCACACGCTGCTGGTCCTCGCCGTAGTTGGGCATCACGTGCTGAATCCAGCGTGAATCGTCGTTGCAGATGTAGCGCAGATGACAGGCCATCGTGTAGATGAAAGCATTGCGCGAGCCGTGAACGGGAATACCACCCAACTGGTCGGCCAGTTCCTCAACGATGTAGTCGTAGGGGATGCCCATGTAGTCGGCAGGGTAGTCCACGGATGTAGTGTTGCATTCGTTGGAGACCAATCCACTTTTCGATTCGTTGGAGCCCAGGGAATTTTTTCCTTCGGCTGACATCGGCGCAATTTTGCGCTCTTGTCCGTCGATGGTCAGTCCGCGGTCGAGGTAGGCCTGCTGGCGGGCTTTCACCTCTTCCTCAGGCAACTCGGCATACCAGTTCTCGCTGAGGTACAGGCGCGACTTGCTGTCAGTGATGTAGATCATGCGCTCAGGTGAGCAGCAGTCCTCATCGAAGGCCACGCCCAGTGCCTGACAGTAAGCCTGCTGCGCCTCACGGATGGTCTTGCCCATCGGAATGCGGATGTCGATGTGCAGCTTACCCGAGGCTGAATAGTCCATGTGCAGCAGCTGGTCTTTCCACTCGCCCTCCTCAGTATTAAGAAGGTACGCACGCGTGATGGCACCCTCCACCTGACTGGCATCGTCGATGTCGACGCAGGTCTGCCAGGTGAATGCCTCAGGGATGATCGAGGCCTGACAGCGGCGGTCGTCCTTGAAACGGAAGTAGTGCGGGCAGCGGAAGGGTAGGTTAGCCTTCAGCTCACGACGCTCATCAGAGTCTTTGGCCTCGCGGATGCTTGACACCAGCTTGGCTAATTCGTCACTTTCAGTCAACTCGAAATACTTTCCAAGCGACTGCTCATAAACCCTTCCCTTGCACTTCGGTGCGTTCATGGTCGGGTTCATACACAGAATGTTTTTGGTCATAGAAATACTTTTACAGTTCATAAATCTAATTTTTTAGGGTGAAACTTAAATTTGTCACTGCAAAGGTACAAAATAAAATTGCGGAATGCAAGTTTTATCCCGCTTTACACTATGCGTTTTTGAGTTCGGAAAATTTCGGAAGGACTTCGGAAAACTTTGGGAAACTATTTGGAAATTTTCGGACTATTTTGGAAGTTCTTGGAAGATTTAGGAAACGTTAGGAAGCGGATGAGGTCTATAACAATGGTCTGAAGTATGCGTAGATTTCTTCGCAGACCGTCCTATTGGCAGCCTCCTTCCAGTCATCGTTTGGATTGCTGATCCAACGGTGCCACGAACGGCGTTCTTCTATGATGCTATAGTCGCCGCTTTTTCTTACCGTATCGACACCTTTGCCTGGAATCATCGAGAGCATCAGACGGTCGAACTTATTAGGGATGTTTGTCATCAGCAGTCCCTCGTCGAGCATGACCTTCATCACCAGTGCCCAATTCCAGTTCTCGTCGTTTTCCACTCTTGTGTTTATCTCGCGGATAATCATGACCAATTGTTCGGCTTTCTCACCCTTGCGATACTTGGGTGCGATCGTGGAGGGTAGGTCCTGCAAGTCTTTCAGTCGTTTTATTTCCTTGCCGGTGTCCAGCTGGCTGACGATGGTCTCGCCCTGCTCGGACATGCCTTCGTGCTCGGCCCACGTCGTGATGAGCGTACGGTATGGACGACGCTTGGCTTCGGTATGCTCATTCAATCCCTGCTCGATGACGAAGTCGACGGGGATAGGGGTCAGTCGTGTTTCTTTGCTATCCATCTTATCGCGCGCGTACATTATATTAATTTGTCCTCATCAGGAGCGGGCTTGTAGATCTCCTTGCGTTCGTTCAGCAGGTCGACGATGTGCTGCTCCCAGCCGTCGGGCGTCTCGAATTTGATATGCAGATGCTCGTCGTAGAACATCGACTCGTACACCATGTGCTGATAGTGCAGCTCGCGGTAGACATCCTCCACCTTGCCGCGGGCGTAGAAATAGAAGCCCGACGAGGTGTAGCTGCGAACCAACAGATGGCTGTGGGTGCCGTCGAACGAGAGGCTGATGGTGTAGAAATTCTCGTCGAACGTCTCGCCGTTATCGTCCTTGAGCAGTTTGCCATTTTCGTCCGTAGCCTTGTCCCAGATAACCTTCACGCCCAGCAGGCTCAGTCGTTCCCAGATGTAGCTGAACTCTACGGGCTCTTCTTGCTCGAGGTCGTACTTCACCATCTCTGCCAGCCAGCGCAGTTGCACACGAGGGTCGCGCTCGTTGCAGATCACGCGGCAGTCGCCCAGCTCGGCCTCAGCGGCCAGCGCGCCTGCGGCCAGTTCGCCGCCTTCGTCAATCATCGGATACTGACAGGCATTGTAGATACCCATTTCATCGTCGTCCCAAACGGTTATCGTGGCGATGTGTCGGCCTATACGTCCCCCGGCATAGATGATGTTGTAGGGGGCTTCGAGTTTCAAGATTTGACTGTTCATCGTTGTTGCTTCTTTTTTCAGCCACAAAGTTACGCATAATTTCCGATACCGCCAAATATCTGCGCGACCAAAAAGTGACAATTATGACAAATGACGCTGTCAGATTTTGCGCAGAAGGTTTTCGGAAATAGCAGACGTATTAATCATATTTATATATAATATATATATTATATATAAATATGGAGTAATTTTCGGTGTTTTGCAAATTCGCCCTCTCGGAAAATGACGCTGTCATTTGTCACGTTTGTCATGCTGCCTAGGAAAAAATTGCTACCATAGGAGAAAAAAATTGCGCCCTGGTATAGTAGCAAATGTTACCCTTAATACCCCGTTTCCAGCATGACAGCCGCCCCCTCGACGGCCATCATCCGCCCCCGCTTTTCTTCACTCCGAAGGCCCTTTTCCGCCGTCCGAAGCCACTTCTCTCTCATCTCCCGCCACTTTTCCGCACGGCCTTTTCTCACAATAGGGATCGTCCCTACTGTGCGATTCCACAAATCATGACACATGACAATTATGACAAATGACAGCGTCATTCTGTTTACCCAGACTAAACAGTGCGTTTAGACTAAGTAAATAGCCCGTTTACTCCGACTACACTTTACGACACTAGCAATACAAAAAAACGAGCAGTATTCCCGCTTTCGGATTGAATACTGCCCGCTTACAGATTGATTACTTCCCATCTGTGTTTTTAGTCAGGATAGTCTCCTAATGGGTTCTGATCTTTCTCAAAATCAAGACTCTCATTCCTGTCGAATTCAGATTGAGGAATAGTCATAACATTACAATATGACTCCGGATCTTGTGTTGCGACATTGGGAATAAGCGCTTCATCAGGCCACCCCATTGATGTAGTACGTACAAATCCTTGCTTTAGACGTTTGAGGTCAAACATTCTGCCAAACTCTCCCCATAGTTCAATACGTCGTTGAATCAAAATCTCTTCCAACAAAGAACCTGTTTCATTGGCCAGTTCTGTCGTTTTACCTAGTGCAGTTCCTGTCTTCGATGTATTGTAACTGGGATCTCTTTGACTCATCAATGCCATTAAATCACTTTTTGCAGCTGCTTCTTCACCTAATCGACACTCAGCTTCGGCAGCTGTCAGATACATCTCCTCAACACGGATATAGATATAGTCTCCCCTCCAAGAAGAGACGTCAGAAAACTTAAACTTTTCCTGAACAAGACCGGAATTTATTTTACCACTAACCCACCATTCACGACGAGTATCTGTAGGATTCATCTTAGCATATAATTCCTTATTTATACATTTAGGAGCTCTACCAGCATAGTGATTAGCCTCATAATCCATATGCGAGAATAGATTTGCATACATTCCTGAGTTATCAGATGTAATATAAGCTCCCCATATAACATTATTTGAATATAATGAATTCATACCCAAGAAGGAATAAACAGGTTGGATACTACATTCACTCTCAGCAATTGCTGAATGTGCGGCATTTTTAGCATCTTCCCACTTGTTTTCGACCATACATACTCGGGCTTTTATTGCCTGTAACACGGCATTATTTATAAGTTCTTTATCATAACTACGATTGAATCCCACCAATAAATTACATGCCGTCTCGATATCTTCATCTATTTGAGCATACACCTCTGCATTTGTAGATCGAGGCTTTCCTGGAGTTTCAGATGTAATCGGGTCTGTATAAATTGGTACGCACGGTTCATTTTCATGACCTACTAATGTACGGGCAAAGAACTGGGAAAGCATAAAATAGCTATAAGCTCGGATAGCATAAGCCTGTCCAATAACGTGATTCACATCCGATTCTTCACCACCTATTTTTTCTTTTTGGGCAATTATTCTGTTACATGTGTTTATCCATGTGTAATAGGCCGTCCACAGGTCATAGCTTCGCCAAGCTGTAGATGCGTATCTGCTTTTAACATCGTATCTTGCATCATACCAGAACCAGCCAGAACCTGAAGAAACCATTATATGATCCTCTCCCATCACATCCGCGCAAAGGGTATAAGCTGGGATACCAAAGCACTGATGAGTGTTTCCCGTTGTGGAATATCCTGCCGTATGCATTTGTTCATAGATAAATTTAATTGTATCGGCAGCAGATTTACTGTCCATATATTCAAAATACACACGACTTATATTTTTTATGTCAATTTTTATGGTTGTCTTATCAGGCTTTTCAATAACCATAATCTCTTGTGCATTTATTTCTGCAGTTAAAAGAGTGCTAAGAACAACGAATAAGATAAAGCGAACTTGTTTCATTTTTTGTATAACTTTATAGACTGTTGATTGTTTATAGATATTACGTAGATGCCCTTAGGAAGGCTTGAGATGTTTATCACCGGTTTGCTATCATCAGAATAACTGACCTTTACTGATTGCTCTTTACCATCAATAGAATAAAGACGTATTTTGGACAAAGAGATGGAGCCATCAACAATGATCTTATCATTATCAACAACCTTTATACTAGGTTGTTCTTTCTTTACTGCTTGGATACCAGAGGTTACTTGCTCAAAGTACCATTTAGAGATATTGCTGATTTCAAAATACTGGCTATCCTTTTCTGTTATAACACTCATAACCTTTCCTTCAAAAGATATCTCAGGTTTTTCTGCCAAAGCAAAGGATACAGTTATACCATCATTTGTTTCTACAATAAGAATATTATCAACTTCAGCCACAGCCATTAATGGTAAGAGCAATATTGATAAAAAAATGAGTAGTCTTTTCATACTTATGCAAAACTAATAAAAATAAATAATTAACTATTGTCACATCATAAAATCACAGCTAATGTTTGAATATGCCAAAAAGAAAACGTGAGCTACTTACATCGCCTTCGTTCTCAAGGTATCGGCAAACACCCCATGCACTTTGACGAGTAAAAGCTCACGCCATAGGCGTGAACCATCAACTTTACTCTTGTGCATTTTTGAAATTTTGCCGATTTCTGAGAACAAGATCCAAAGCGGACGCTTCACATTATATCTTATCTGTCTTTTGCTATGTTACCATACGCAGTTTTGTTTGAGGGTTCGACATTATAGATTAGAATATTGATTCGACGATTTTGTCAACAATCTCGTCGAAGTATTTCTGTTTGATACTACCTAAACGACGTAATATACCTGTATCGACCGTAACGGCAAGAATCTGGCACTTAACAAAACTCTGCTTTTCCATTTTGAATGACAACATCTCATTGCTCAACGGATAGGCATAATGACGACTATATGCAAAGTCTTGTGAGGAAATCAAAGCTACATAAACGAAACCCTCATCAAGTTGCAGTTCATCGTTCGATACGATAACAGCTGGATGCACCTTGTAACCTTCTCCAGGAATGGGGAAGTCAATCTCTACAATATCTCTCTGATGGTATTTCATTTCAGATGACGGGCAAAAGCTTTCGCAGAAAGAACCTTAGAGGCATATAAGAACTCCTCTGTAAACTTATGATGGGCCTCAGCTTCTTCTGGTGTAGGCTCATTATCTGGCCTTGTCTCTTTCTGAATAAACAAGCCTGTAGCCAGTAATGCTGCTAACTTGCGGCGGGCAAGGGCATTGTTTTGGTTGTACTCTAATGTAATCGTACACATAATATATAGTTATTTATTGTTTCTGCTGCAAAGATAGAAAGAATTCTTGAAACTTGCAAGGATTTTGAAGAATATTTGCGATTCTCACAAATTGCTATATGGTCATCTCTCCTCGTATGGACTGCTGCATGAGCTGGCGAACGGTGTCGGGCGCATCGGGGTAGTGACTCTGGAGGAACATCAGTTTCGTGACAGCACTCTCGACGGTCATATCGCGGCCGCTGATGACGCCAGCCTCCTGCAGATGGTAGCCGCAGTCGTAACGACTCATCTCCACAGCGCCCTGCAGACACTGACTGATGTTGACGATGACCTTGCCGTTGTGCGAGCCTTCCTTCAGGGCATTCAGCAACCAAGGCGACTGAGGAGCATTGCCGCTGCCGAAGGTGCGCATGACGATGGCCTTCAGATTGGGAGTGTGGATGATGTGTCGGATGAGGTCTTCGCGGATGCCTGGGAAGAGCGAGAAGATGATGACGTTGTTATCCAGCCGGTAATGGGGCGTCATCGGCTTCGAGAAGTCGGGCTTCAGGATACGATCGCGATGGTAGGTGATGTTGACACCAGCATCGACGAGGTGCGGATAGTTGAACGACTCGAAGGCGTTGAACTCCTCGGCGCTCTGCTTCGTGGTGCGATTGCCGCGTAGTAAATGCGAGTTGAAGTAGATGCCCACTTCGGGTACCAGAGCGCGGCCTTGGTCATCGCAGGCGGCAGCAATCTCTATCGAAGATATAAGGTTCTCCTTGCCGTCAGTACGCAACTGGCCGATGGGTAGCTGCGAACCGGTGAAGATGACTGGCTTTGTGAGGTTCTCCAGCATGTAGGAGAGGGCAGAGGCGGTGTAAGCCATCGTGTCAGTGCCGTGAAGTACCACGAAGCCGTCGTATTGGCTGTAGTGGTCGGCGATGCAATGGCTGATGTCTGTCCATCGCGCTGGTGACATATCACTGGAATCAATCGGCGGTGAGAACTGGAAGGTCTCAATCTGGGTATCGAATTGCTTCAGCTCAGGAACATTGTATAACAGATGCTCGAAGTCAAACGGCTCCAAGGCTCCTGTCTGAGGGTTGCGGTTCATTCCGATGGTGCCGCCAGTGTAGATGAGCAGTATCCTGCGTTGCATTCAGAAAACGTTTACGTTATATTTTGGGGCAAAGATAAACAATTTCTGTGAAATAATTGCTATCTTTGCACAGAAATTTTAAAAACAAACTAAAACATATTTATAGTATGAAGCAATTCAATGATGATAACTTCGTTCTGGAGACCCAGGTGGCACAGGACTTGTATCACAATCATGCGGCTAAGATGCCGATTATCGACTATCATTGTCATCTCATCCCCGAGATGGTAGCCAACGACCATCGTTTTAAGAGTATCACTGAGCTCTGGCTGGGTGGTGACCACTACAAATGGCGTGCCATGCGTACCAACGGTGTCGATGAGAAGTACTGTACTGGTAAGGATACCTCCGACTGGGAGAAGTTTGAAAAGTGGGCCGAGACTGTGCCTTATACTTTCCGTAACCCCCTGTATCACTGGACGCATCTGGAGTTGAAGACAGCCTTTGGCATCACCAAGCAGCTGAACCCCAAGACCGCCCGTGAGATCTTCGACGAGTGTAATGAGAAGTTGAAGCAGCCCGAGTTCTCTGCTCGTGGACTGATGAAGCATTATAACGTAGAGTGTGTATGTACCACAGATGATCCTGTCGACGATCTGCACAATCATATCGAATATGCCAAGCACAAGGCTCAGGATGATCCCCTCATGATTCCTGCCTGGCGTCCTGACAAGGCCATGAACATAGAAAAGCCGGACTTTGCCAAATACGTAGAACAGCTCTCGAACGTTAGTGGCGTGAATATCAGTAAGTTCGCCGATATGGTTGATGCTTTACAGAAACGTCACGACTTCTTTGCCGAGCAGGGTTCCAAGCTCTCTGATCATGGTATCGAGGAGTTCTATGATGAGGAATATACCGACTCACAGATCGAGACCATTTTTGAGAAAGCCATGCGTGGACAGCAGCTGTCGAACCTCGAGGTCCGTCAGTATAAGAACTGCTTCCTGACTGTGATGGCAGAGATGGACGCTGATGCCGGCTGGACCCAGCAGTTCCACTACGGTGCTATCCGCGACAACAATACTGCGATGTACAACCAGCTCGGCCCTGACACAGGCTTTGACAGCATCGGTGAGTTCACCACAGCCAAGGCCATGTCGCATTTCCTGAACAACCTGAATATGAAGGGTAAGCTCACGCGTACCATATTATATACGTTGAATCCATGTGCCAATGAGGTTATTGCCACAATGCTTGGAAACTTCCAGGGTGGTGAGCCCGGAAAGATCCAGTTTGGTAGTGGCTGGTGGTTCAACGACCAGATGGATGGCATGATCAAGCAGATGAACGCACTCTCTGTGCTGGGACTGCTGAGCCGCTTTGTGGGTATGCTCACTGACTCGCGTTCCTTCTTAAGCTATCCGCGTCACGAATATTTCCGTCGTATCCTCTGCAACCTGTTGGGCAACGATGTGGAGAAGGGACTGCTGCCATACGATATGGAGGTCCTCGGACGTATGGTTGAAGACATCTCGTACAACAACGCCAGACGTTATTTCAAGTTCTATTAAGTCATAAAGTTGAGGGAGTTCATCAAAAACTCCCTCATTTTTTTGCATAAACGAAAAATTTGCAGTACTTTTGCAGTCGATTATAACACAAACAGACATAACGATATGTGCGGAATAGTTGGATACATAGGGAAGAAAGACGCTTATCCGATATTGATTAAGGGCTTGCGCCGACTGGAATATCGTGGTTACGATAGCGCTGGTGTCGCCCTGATTAACGGCAATAATGACTTGAATGTCTACAAGTCGAAAGGTAAGGTTGATAATCTGACAGAGTACTGTAATGATAAGGACGTTACCGGCTGTGTGGGTATCGCCCATACCCGTTGGGCAACGCACGGTGAGCCTTCTTCGAGAAACGCGCATCCTCACTATTCGCAAAGCCATAACCTGGCGATTATCCATAACGGTATTATCGAGAACTATGCCGAGATTAAAGAAAAGTTGATCGCTAAAGGTGTCAACTTCGTGAGCGATACGGATACTGAGGTGCTTGTGCAACTCATCGAGTATATCATGGTGAAGAAGCAGCTCAATCTGCTGGAGGCTGTTCAGGTGGCACTTTATCAGGTGATTGGTGCCTATGCCATCGCTGTGCTCGACAAACGTGACCCAGACCAGATCATTGCGGCCCGAAAGCAGAGTCCGCTGGTGGTGGGTATCGGCGAGGATGAGTTCTTCCTTGGCTCTGATGCCAGTCCTATCGTGGAATATACGGATAAGGTGGTCTATCTCGAAGACGGTAATATCGCCGTCATCCGTCGCGGACAGGATCTGCACGTAGTGAGTATCCTCGGTGAGGAACAGGAGTTGAAGGTGAAGAAGGTAGATCTCGATCTTGGACAGATTGAGAAGGGCGGTTATCCGCACTTTATGCTGAAGGAGATCTTCGAGCAGCCTGAATGTCTGACGAACTGCATGCGTGGCCGTGTGAATATCGAAGCCGATCATGTGACCCTGTCTGCTCTGATAGACTATCGTCGACAGATGCTCGAAGTCAAACGTGTGGTGATCGTGGCTTGCGGTACATCTTGGCATGCAGGTCTGATTGGTAAGCAGATCATAGAGTCGCTCTGCCGTATCCCTGTAGAGGTGGAGTATGCCTCAGAATTCCGCTATAGGAATCCTGTGGTGGGTAAGGGTGATGTGGTGATTGCCATCTCGCAGAGTGGTGAGACCGCTGATACACTGGCCGCCGTACAGCTGGCCAAAGAGAAAGGGGCATTTATCTATGGTGTCTGTAACGCTATCGGCTCAAGCATTCCCCGTGCAACGGATACTGGTACCTATATTCACGTAGGTCCAGAGATCGGTGTGGCCTCGACGAAAGCCTTCACCGGACAGGTGACGGTGCTGACGATGATCGCGTTGGCGATGGGTGAGGCTAAGGGTACCATCGACCGTGATGAGTATCTGAAGATCGTTAAGGGACTGAGTGAGATTCCCGTAAAGATCCGTGAGGTGCTGCAGACCAACGACAAGGTGGCCGACCTCGCGCGTACCTTTACTTATGCGCATAACTTCCTTTATCTGGGTCGTGGCTACTCCTATCCTGTAGCTCTGGAAGGAGCATTGAAGCTGAAGGAGATATCATATATCCACGCAGAGGGCTATCCTGCTGCAGAAATGAAACACGGTCCTATTGCACTGATTGACTCGGATATGCCTGTGGTGGTTATCGCTACGCATAATGCCATGTATGAGAAGGTGCTGTCGAACATACAAGAGATCAAGGCTCGTCAGGGTAGGGTGATCGCCCTTGTTTCGAAAGGCGATGACGTCATCTCGAAGATTGCCGACGAGGTCATAGAACTGCCCGACGTGTTGGAATGTCTGGAACCACTGGTGGCAACGATACCACTTCAGTTGTTGGCCTATCACGTGGCTGTCTGCAAAGGAAAGAATGTCGACCAACCAAGAAACCTCGCTAAGAGCGTTACTGTTGAATAAAGTTAAGGGCGATTCGTTGTTAAACGTTTCGCCTTTTTTTTTGAAGATGAGATAAATAATATATGATGAAAGATGTAACACTTGTTCTGCAAGACGGAACAACATTCAAAGGAAAGAGCTTCGGGTATGAGAAACCTGTGGCGGGTGAAGTCGTTTTTAATACGGCAATGATGGGTTATCCAGAGTCGTTGACAGACCCAAGTTATGCGGGACAGTTGATGACGTTGACCTATCCGTTGGTGGGTAACTATGGTGTTCCCCCGTTCTCCATTGAGCAGAACGGCATTGCCACTTTTATGGAGAGCGACAGGATATACGCCTCGGCCATCATTGTGAGTGATTATAGCATGGAGTATTCTCACTGGAATGCGTGCGAAAGCCTTGATGAATGGCTCAAGAGAGAGAAGGTGCCAGGAGTGACAGGCATTGACACACGACAGCTGACGAAAGTTCTTCGCGAGCATGGTGTGATGATGGGTAAACTGGTGTATCCGGATCATCAGGATTCTTTGGATGATCAGGAGGTAGCGGACTACGGCAGCATCAACTGGGTGGCGCGTGTGTCGTGTAAGGATGTTATACGATACAATGAAGGAGCCGGACGTAAGGTGGTACTTGTAGACTGTGGCGTAAAGAACAATATTATCAGATGTCTAGTCAATCGTAATGTTGAGGTTATCCGAGTGCCATGGAACTTCGACTATACTGATATGGCGTTTGACGGTCTTTTCCTGGCCAATGGTCCTGGCGACCCAGACATGTGTGTGGATGCTGTGGAGGTGTTGAAGAAACAGATGTCACGCTCACGTAAACCCATCTGTGGTATCTGTATGGGTAATCAGTTGCTGGCGAAGGCCGGAGGTGCTACCATCTATAAACTGAAGTACGGTCATCGTTCGCATAACCAGCCTGTACGCGAGGTGGGAACTAACCGTTGCTATGTGACTTCACAGAATCATGGCTATGCAGTGGATGCTGCGACATTGGGTAATGACTGGCGCGAACTTTTCGTGAATATGAATGATGGCTCAAATGAGGGCATCCGTCATCTGTCGTATCCTTGGTTCTCAAGCCAGTTCCATCCTGAGGCCTGTTCTGGACCCGTAGACACAGAATTTATGTTTGACCGTTTTATTGAGACGTTATGAGAGACAATAATATAAAGAAAGTATTGCTGCTGGGTAGCGGCGCGTTGAAAATTGGTGAGGCTGGAGAGTTTGACTATAGTGGCTCCCAGGCTTTGAAAGCCTTGAGAGAAGAAGGTATCAAGACTGTGTTGATCAATCCGAATATCGCCACAGTACAGACCTCAGAGGGTGTAGCCGATGAGATATATTTCTTGCCTGTACAGCCTTATTTCGTTGAAAGGGTCATCGAAAAAGAACGTCCTGACGGTATCCTTTTGGCTTTTGGCGGACAGACGGCCCTGAATTGCGGCGTGGAACTATACCAGAGTGGTGTGCTCGAGAAGTATGGTGTGAAAGTGATGGGTACGCCCGTTCAGGCCATCATGGATACAGAGGATCGCGAACTCTTTGTGAAGAAACTCGATGAGATAGGCGTGAAGACCATCAAGAGTCAGGCTTGCGACAATATTGATGATGCCCGCAAGGCTGCTGCAGAGTTGGGCTATCCTGTCATTCTGCGTGCTGCCTATGCGCTGGGTGGCCTGGGTTCTGGCTTTTGCGATAATGAGGAGGAACTGAACAAACTTGCAGAGAAGGCTTTCTCGTTCTCACCACAAGTGCTGGTAGAGAAATCCTTGAAGGGATGGAAGGAGATAGAATACGAGGTGGTGCGTGACCGTTACGACAACTGTATTACCGTTTGTAATATGGAGAACTTCGATCCGCTGGGTATTCATACAGGAGAGTCAATAGTGATAGCACCTTCACAGACGCTAACGAATTCTGAATATCATAAACTCCGTTCATTGGCGATTAAGATTATCCGTCATATTGGTATTGTGGGTGAGTGTAATGTACAGTATGCTTTTGACCCCACCTCAGAAGACTATCGTGTCATCGAGGTAAACGCCCGTCTTTCCCGTTCTTCGGCTCTGGCTTCTAAGGCTACAGGCTATCCTCTGGCTTTTGTTGCTGCCAAGTTAGGTATGGGTTACGGACTCTTTGAACTCAAGAACTCTGTGACAAAGACCACGAGTGCTTTCTTTGAGCCAGCTCTTGACTATGTGGTATGTAAGATACCTCGTTGGGATCTGAGTAAGTTCCGCGGGGTTGACAAAGAACTTGGTTCATCGATGAAGTCTGTAGGCGAAGTGATGGCTATCGGACGGACATTTGAGGAAGCCATTCAGAAAGGTCTGCGTATGATCGGACAAGGCATGCACGGCTTTGTGGAGAATAAGGAACTGAAAATAGCAGATATCGACGCCGCTCTGCGTGAACCGACGGACAAGCGTATCTTTGTTATTTCGAAGGCGATGCATCTGCCAGAATATGATATCGACAAGATTCATGAACTGACCAAGATTGATAAGTGGTTCCTGCAGAAACTGAAGCATATCATTGATATTGACGAGCGCCTGAAGAAACAGAATATCAATACATTGGAGGAGGCTCTGCTTCGTGAGGCGAAAATCTATGGATTCACAGATTTCCAGATTGCTCGTGCCATTGGATTGGAAGGTGAAATCAACACGATGCATGATGCATCGTTACTGGTGAGAAATCGTCGTAAGCAACTCAATATCCTGCCTGTGGTCAAGCAGATTGATACATTGGCTGCAGAGTATCCAGCTCAGACGAATTACCTTTATGTGACCTATTCTGGAGTGGCTAGTGATATTCAGTACGAGAACGATAAGAAAAGTATTATTGTTCTTGGTTCCGGTGCCTATCGTATAGGCTCTTCCGTCGAGTTCGACTGGTGTGGCGTTCAGGCTTTGAATACTATCCGCAAAGAAGGTTGGCGCTCAGTGATGATCAATTATAATCCTGAGACTGTCAGCACGGACTATGATATGTGTGACCGCCTGTATTTCGATGAACTCACTTTCGAACGCGTACTCGATATCATTGATATGGAACAGCCGTATGGCGTGATTGTCTCTACGGGTGGTCAGATCCCCAATAATCTTGCAGTCTATCTTGATGAACAGCATGTGAATATTCTGGGTACTCAGGCTGTGGATATTGATGGTGCTGAAGATCGTGCAAAGTTCTCGCAGATGTTGAATGAGATAGGTGTGAACCAACCGGAATGGAGCGCACTTACAACGATGGCGGATATTGATAAGTTTGTTGAAAGGGTAGGGTTCCCTGTCCTTGTGCGTCCGTCGTATGTGTTGTCTGGCGCTGCCATGAATGTCTGCTCTAATAAGGAGGAACTGGAAAAGTTCCTGCAGTTGGCTGCGAATGTATCCGAAGATCACCCTGTCGTAGTGTCAAAGTTCATAGAACATGCTAAGGAGATAGAGATGGACGCCGTAGCGAAGGAAGGTGAGATCTTGGCATATGCCATCTCCGAGCATATTGAGTTTGCTGGTGTTCACTCGGGTGATGCCACCATTCAGTTCCCACCTCAGAAATTGTATGTGGAAACTGTGCGCCGTATCAAGCGTATATCCCGTCAGATTGCCAAGGCGTTGCATATCAACGGTCCATTTAACATCCAGTATATGGCTCGCGACAACGATATCCTCGTCATTGAGTGTAATCTCCGTGCCTCGCGTTCGTTCCCCTTTGTGAGCAAAGTGTTGAAATTGAATCTTATAGATCTTGCCACCAAGGTGATGCTTGGACTGCCGGTAGAGAAACCTCATAAGAACCTCTTCGATCTTGACTATGTTGGTATCAAGGCCTCGCAATTCAGTTTCAACCGTCTGCAGAAGGCTGATCCTGTGCTTGGTGTGGATATGGCTTCTACTGGTGAGGTGGGCTGTATTGGTGATAATACGAATACAGCATTATTAAAGGCCATGCTCAGTGTTGGCCATCGTATTCCGAAGAAGACGGTCTTGCTCTCCACAGGTTCAGCTAAACAGAAGGCAGAGATGCTGGATGCAGCACGTATGCTCGTGGAACACGGTTATGAACTTTATGCCACTGGGGGTACGTCGAAGTATCTCACGGATAACGGCATTAAAAACATACTAGTTCATTGGCCTTCTGATACAGCACAGCCTCAGGCACTCGATTTGTTGCATCAGCACAAGATTGACATGGTGGTGAATATCCCCAAGAACTTGACCTCACATGAGTTGACCAATGGGTATAAAATCCGTCGTGCAGCAATCGATCTAAATGTGCCGTTGATAACAAATAGCCGTCTGGCTTCAGCGTTCATTCAAGCCTTCTGTACCTATAAACTTGATGAAATAGGCATCAAATCATGGGCAGAATATAGGTAGAATTGATGAAAAATGTAAAAAAGTAGTGCAATAATTTGGATATTTCAAAATATTGCACTATTTTTGCAAACTAGAATATTAGTACTACATAAAATAATGGACGCAGGAGCAACATTAGAGTCAAAGATAAACCGAAGCGACTATAAGATTCTTATTGTCGACGACGTGATGAGCAATGTCCTGTTGCTGAAAATATTGTTGAACAATGAGAAGTTTCAGGTTTGTACGGCAAATGGTGGAAATGCATGTATTGAGCAGGCCAAGAAAGAACATCCGGACTTGATCCTGCTCGATGTGATGATGCCTGATATTTCAGGTTTTGACACCGCAGTAATCATGAAGAAGGATCCGGAGTTGGCAGACATTCCTATTATTTTCCTGACAGCTCTTAATACGCCAGCTGATCTGGTGCATGGATTCCAAGTGGGTGCCAGTGACTTCTTGACAAAGCCGTTTAATAAGGAAGAACTCGTCATGCGTGTTACGCAGCAGATTTCTCTTGTCGCTGCTAAACGGATTATTGAACAGCAGAATGAAGAATTGAAGGCGACTCTGAATAATCGTGATAAGATGTATTCTGTCATTGCTCATGACCTTCGTTCTCCGATGGCCAGTATCCGTATGGTATTGAATCTCGTTGTTGCTTCCACGTCGCCTGATCTGGTAGGACCGGAACTATATGAACTGCTGGATAAGGCAAACAGAGAATCGGAAGAAGTACATGATCTGTTGGATAATCTCCTAAAGTGGACAAAGAGCCAGACTGGACGACTGAATGTGGTGTTACAGGATCTTGACCTGAATGATATCGTTCCTGGCGTGGTTGAAATCTTCGAGATGATAGCTCAGACAAAGCGTATTAAACTTGATTATCAAGCTCCTGCAGAACCAATGTTGGTGAATGCTGACAATGATATGTTGAAGACGGTGATACGTAACTTCCTGTCGAATGCTATCAAATTCTCTCCAGAAGACTCCAGTATTGAGATCCTGATGACGAGAGATGGTGATTATGCTAAGGTAAGTGTCAGAGACCACGGCGTAGGTATTGCTGCAGACCGTATCGACACCATCTTCCATAAAGGAGAGACAACATATGGTACAGGTGGTGAGGAAGGTTCCGGCCTCGGACTTCAGCTTTGTCAAGACTTTGCCCGTAAAAATGGTGGAGACTGTATGGTTGAATCTGTGGAGGGCGAAGGATCAACGTTTAGTGTACTTATTCCACTCAAGAAAGTCTAATGGCTACACCTATTTATATTATAGAAGAGAAAAGACTTCGCCGCAACCTCAAGCTTATTGCTGATGTTGCGGCGAAAGCCGATATAGAGATAATCCTCGCCTTCAAGGCTTTTGCACTGTGGAAGACTTTTCCTATCTTCCGCGAGTATATCAAGGCCACTACCGCCAGTTCGCTGTCAGAGGCGCGTCTGGCCTTTGAGGAGTTCGGGGCACCTGCACATACTTTCTCTCCGGCTTATACTGACGATGAGATAGATGAGATCATAAGCTGCTCTTCCCATCTTACTTTCAATTCCCTATCGCAGTATGAGCGCTATCATCAGCGTGCTGCAGGGCTGTCTATAGGTCTGAGGGTCAATCCTGAGTATTCCGAGGTCGGCACTTTGTTGTATAATCCCTGTGCGCCTGGCACACGCTTTGGAGTGACTGCCGACAAGTTGCCTGAAAGACTGCCGGAGGATATTGAGGGCTTCCATTGTCATTGTCATTGTGAGAGTGGGGCAGATGTGTTTCAACGTACGCTTGTGCATATTGAGGATAAATTTGCAAAGTGGTTCCCCCAGCTGAAATGGATCAATTTTGGCGGCGGTCATCTGATGACGCGCAAGGATTACGATGTGGATCTTCTGATCTCGATGATGCAGGACTTCCACAAGCGCTATCCCTGGCTAAAGGTCATTCTTGAGCCGGGTAGTGCCTTCGCATGGCAGACAGGACCGTTGGTTTCGCACGTCGTAGATGTCGTAGAGGATAAAGGCATAAAGACCGCCATCCTCGATGTCAGTTTTACCTGCCATATGCCAGATTGTTTGGAAATGCCCTATTTCCCAGATGTCCGTGGGGCTGAGCACGTGGATTTGGAGAAGGCAACGGAACCATTGACATATCGTTTAGGTGGGAACAGCTGTCTTAGTGGTGATTTTATGGGTTCTTGGCGATTTGCCCATGCGTTACAAGAAGGAGATGAAGTGATTTTTGAAGATATGATTCATTATACGACTGTGAAGACGAATACATTTAATGGCATTTCGCATCCTTCAATCGGCATGTTACATGAGGATGGCACATTGGAGATTTTGCGTCGTTTTAGCTATGAAGATTACAGAAATCGGATGGATTAACTCCCCTGAAACCGCATTTTTTCGATAAAATCGTACTTTTTTAGAAAAAAAACGTCCAAAAAGTTTGTCAGTTCCAAAAAAAGCATTACCTTTGCATCCGCATTCAGAGGAATGCTCCTTACAAAGGATTGAAAATGCGGAAATAGCTCAGTTGGTAGAGCACAACCTTGCCAAGGTTGGGGTCGCGGGTCCGAGTCCCGTTTTCCGCTCAACATTTTGAACAAAAAGAGGCATCTCGGCGTTGGGTCGGATGTTAAATGCCCAGGTGGCGGAATTGGTAGACGCGCACGTTTCAGGTGCGTGTGCCGCGAGGCGTGCAGGTTCGAGTCCTGTTCTGGGCACTCTTTTTTTTCAGCATATGTTTTTGCTGGAGAGGTGGCGGAATTGGTAGACGCGCTACTTTGAGGGGGTAGTGTCAATTGCGACGTGGGAGTTCGAGTCTCCTCCTCTTCACATCTTTTTTAATGCGGAAATAGCTCAGTTGGTAGAGCACAACCTTGCCAAGGTTGGGGTCGCGGGTCCGAGTCCCGTTTTCCGCTCTTCTTATTAAGGAAAACAACTTTTCTCAACAATGAATTTATATTTAAGGTATTTTGACCGTGAAACGCTAGTATCCAGTGTTGACGAGGCTATAGATTTTCTTAGTGCTATAGAAGAAGTAGGGATGAATCCAGTGCTCGAGGCCGATATCCGAGAGTACGCGGCTAGTGATGTGTTTTATCCTAAACGTTATAAAGTTCGTCCACGAGTCTATTTTATCATTATAAAGACAGAAGCACAGAGTATGCAGGATTTTAAGGAAAAGAAGGCTGTTCATGTAGGTACACCGCCTATGACGAAACCCGCTGCACCAGCCCTTGTTCGTCTGAACGAGATTCGTCCAGGATGGTATGAGGGCATGATAGACTTTAAGCGTGTACTGATGGTACCTGGTACTGGTAAGTTTCAGTATCGTGACACTCAGTTTATTGCTAACGTGAAGGCTGAGTCCGGTATGGATTGCTATAATCGTATTGTTGAACATCTGAGGGAACGTGTTGATGATAGAAGCCAATTCCCATCAGCTAAAGGAAAGAACTTTAAGTTCCGCTATTTGGGTCAAGCCAAATAGTATATTATAAACCTTTTAAATTATTAATAACTATGAACAAAGTCATGTTAATTGGTAACGTAGGACAAGATCCTGAAGTACGTTATGTTGATCAAGGTGTTGCTGTAGCTCGTGTTCGTCTTGCTACAACCGAACGTGGTTATACACTTCAAAATGGTACTCAAGTACCTGATCACACAGATTGGCACAATGTTATCTTGTGGAGAAAATTAGCAGAGATTGTTGAGAAGTATGTCCATAAAGGTGACAAGCTCTACATTGAGGGCCGTATTCGTTATACGACCTATGATGATAAGCAGGGACAGCGGAGGTATGCCACAGAGATTTGGGCAGATAATCTGGAGTTGCTTTCTCCGAAGTCGACTTCATCAGTTGAACAGTCTGTAGCTTCTCCGGAGGTTTCTGCTCAACAGTCTCAGAGTGAAGCAGAACAGAGTGGACAGCTTCCATTTTAATTATTGAAAATGGACTATTTTCAATCGATATTCAATGAAGTAACAATCATGGCTCCCTCTACGGGAGCCATCTTTGCGGCCATCTTAGCCGTTATACTCCTATTTTTTTCGGGTTTTGCTTCTGGTTCCGAAATCGCTTTTTTCTCATTGTCACCCAATGATTTGAACGAATTGGAAGAAAGTAACAACGAGCGTGACAAACAGATTCTTGCTTTAGGAGAAGATTCTGAACGGACATTAGCCACTATCCTGATTACAAATAATTTGGTGAATGTGGCTATTATTATGCTTAGTACTTATTTCTTCGCCCATCTTATTGATTTCGGAAATGCAGTGTGGTTGGAGTTCGTGGTCATCACGGTTTTGCTGACCTTTTTGCTTTTGCTTTTCGGTGAGATTATTCCGAAGGTTTATTGCGGACAACATGCTTTGGCTATGTGTCGTAGATTCTGTGGTGGTATTACCTTTCTGCGGAAGGTGTTCTATCCTGTCGCATCAGTTTTGATTCGTTCAGGTATTTGGGCATCGAAGGTGGTGCAGAAAGAGAGTCATGTGCTGAGTGTCGACGATTTGGAACAGGCCTTGGAACTTACTGATGAAGAAGAATTGAAAGAAGAGAAGAATATGTTGGAAGGCATCGTGCGTTTTGGCGATGAGACTGCCAAGGAGGTGATGACCTCAAGACAAGATGTCGTCGACCTGGACTTCCGCAGCAAGTTTCCTGATGTTATCAGGTGTATTGTTGAAAATAATTATTCCCGTATTCCTGTCTATCAGGATTCTATAGATAATGTACGTGGTATCCTATATATTAAGGACCTCCTTCCGCACCTTTCGAAGCCAGCTAACTTCCGGTGGCAGTCTCTTATTCGTCCGCCATATTTCGTTCCGGAGACAAAGAAGATTGATGATCTGCTGCGTGAATTCCAAGAGAACAAGGTGCATATCGCCATCGTGGTAGATGAGTTTGGTGGTACCAGTGGCATCATCACACTAGAGGATATTCTTGAGGAGATTGTGGGTGAAATCAACGATGAATATGATGTAGAAGAGAAAACATACGTTCGTGTGAATGCGAACACCTACATCTTCGAGGGTAAGACTTTATTGAGTGATTTCTTTAAGATCCTTGACCTTGATGATGATATTTTCGAAGATGTCGAAGGAGATGCTGATTCACTGGCAGGTTTGCTGTTGGAGATTAAAGGTGATTTTCCAGAATTGCATGAACGGATAGAATACGATAGTTTCACCTTCGAGGTGACAGAACTCGATGAGCATCGCATCGCGAAAATCAAAGTCGTGATCCATGGGAAAAAGGAAGAGGCTGGTGAATAATCACCAGCCTCTTGTAGTATCTTAGCAATGATTACCAGCCGATTTCATTGTATCCTGCTGCCTTGTACCATTGCATTTGCTGAATGTCTTTGTTATCAGTTGTCTGCTGGATGTATGTAGGAACAAACATGCTAACACCTCCATATTTTTCTTCGGTCACCGTGAAGTAATTGCCATAATAGTTTGGCCATGAGTTCTTGTTAATCATCCATGATGTCGCCATCTTCTTATAGATGACAGTCTTGTCAAGTACTTGTTTCCAGCTGTTGTATTCGTTTGTATCGGCATACTTTAAAATGAAATCATTGGCATCGAAGAACACTTGATGACTACTAGAGTCATAATAATAATAGATTAATCCACTTGTATTGGGATATCCCTCTCCGATTTTCGAGGCACTATTCTTCAACACTGTTTTGGTGGCATTTGCCAGATTTTCCATACCATTGGTCTGTATGACGGAAAGTGGAACGTCAAAGCCACCTGCACGTTGCTTGAAATAGTAGTCTACGATAGACTTCCAGAATGTAGTCTTTTCAAACATGGCAGGGACAACAGTGTTATATGGGGCTCCAACACCGGGTATTTCCGCAGGAGTACCAATAAGATAGTCAGTAACGTTGCGCAATTCATAAGCGACCTCCAAGCACATCATGTTACAGCAGTCACAGAAGATAAATGACAGATGTGGTAGCTTTGAAAGCAATTTTGCCATCGATGGGATGTTTAACCATTTTCCGTTATCGGCGGAACCATATTGCTTGTCGTTTCTGCCATTGTCGATACCGTATGCCTTCTGGCGAGCCATAGCCGTATAAGATATGGAGTCTTTAATCAGCCAACCAGACCCATGTCCCCAGAGCACAAGACCATAGTCGTTATTCCTTGAGGGGAACTTTTGAAAAGCATATCTGAGAACGCCTTCCATGACTTGGGCTTCGCTGGAATAGGGATCACCTTTGACAAGAGATTCTGCAGGATCAAGATTCATGACCTTTGCAATCTCTGTGAAAGAAACAGAGTCCGTAATCTGGCCTTTATTGATTCTTGCTAGCCAGGGAATTTCACCAGTAGTGGCATTGTCTACATATACCAGCAGATTATTATCGCCGATGCTCTGCGAGCCTGCTTTCATCTCTTTCAGGTCATCATCGATAAAGTCCCAAAGACTGCATTCACCAGAAATATAGACCAACACTGTACGGTCTGCTTTCACTTCATTCTCCTCTGTATCATCCTTATGGCAGGCAGCTAGCATGGCTACTGCGCATATTGCTATCAATAATTTCTTCATATATCTCAAAAATTTGGTGCAAAGATACAAAAAACTCTTAATTCTTCCTCCATAATTGATTATTATTTGTATCTTTGCAGCTTAAAAAAAGATAATAATGAAGAAACTCTCTATATTATTTATAATATGTATTGTGCTGATGGCTGTTGGAGATGCTTATGCCCAGCGTTCGAAAAGAAGTAAACGGCGTACTCGACAGAAGACACACAAGGTGGTGAGAAGCAAGAAGAAAAAGTCTTCTAAGAAGACGTATGTGGTAAAACCTGCTCCTATTGTGAATCTTCAGGACAGCGACTACAATCCCTATCTGATGTGTGAGGATACCTGTGGTCATGTTCATGGTATCGACCTGTCACACTATCAGGGAGAGGTGTTCTGGGAAACTGTCGGTGAGAATACAAAGATGGCTTATGTCTATCTGAAAGCCACAGAGGGTGGAGACAGAATTGATGCGAAATACGAACGTAATATCGAATTGGCGCATCGCTATGGTCTGAAAGTGGGATCCTACCATTTCTTCCGTCCAAAGACCGAACTACATTTGCAACTGCAGAACTTCATGACGCAGTGTCGTCCAGGTGAACAAGATCTGATTCCGATGATCGATGTGGAGACCACGGGCAATATGCCCACAGAACAGTTCTGTGATTCGCTGCTGACTTTCCTCAGTATGATTGAGAGGACCTATCGTCAGAAGCCGCTGGTCTATACGTTCCGAAACTTCTATAACAAGCATCTGGTGGGTAAACTAGATAATTATCAGTTGATGATAGCCATGTATACTGAAGAAGAACCCGTTTTAGCTGATGAACGCGACATCACAATGTGGCAGTATACGGGTAAAGGTCGTATCGTCGGTGTGAACGGTTATGTTGACAAATCACGTTTTATGGGACGTCACGGACTTCGAGAGATCCGTTTCCGCCATTGGTAATAAATCGAAAAATGTAAATCTCTAAATTGTAAGTATCAATATGATCATCAAATGTCCAGAATGCGGTCATCAGGTTAGCGACCGCGCAAAGATATGTCCTTCGTGTGGTATAGAGATAGCAGGAATGATCACTCGTTGTCCTGACTGTGGAGAATATCTTTTCAAAGATCAACAGGAGTGTCCTAACTGTCATTGTAGTATCAACGCCTCTGCGCCTGTGGTAGAAGAGACAGTACCAGTTGCCTCTCCCCAGTATGATATCGCTCCAGAGATTCCGGAGAGTCCTCAGCCGGCTACTCCTAAGAAGGAGAAGAAAGGTGGACATAAGGTTTTATGGTCTTCAATCATCGTAGGCTTTGTTATAGCATTGATTATTGTTTTCCTTGGCATTTATTTCTATCAGAAGACGCAGGAGGAGAATGAGCAGCGTGCTTATGAGAATGCGATGATGAGCACCGAACCAGCCGTTCTTCAGAACTTTTTGGATATGTATGCCGATGCTAAGAAGGCTCATCGTGATTCTATTATTGCACATCTGGAAGCCTTTAAGAAGATTGACCGTGATTGGGAAAATGCCGTTGCCAGCAAGTCGAAAGCAGCCTTGCAGTTGTTTATCGATCGTAATCCAGGAAATATCCATCTGCCTGAAGCCCGTCTGATTATTGATTCTCTTGATTTCGATGCAGCCAAGCTGGAGGATACCATGGAGTCCTATCAGAAGTATATGGATAGTCATCAGCAGGGTAATTACTATGATGAAGCTGCCAATGCTTATGATCGTTTGAAGGAGGAAGCTGAAGCAAGACGCCGTCAGGCTGAGCAAGACTCCATCCTGAAAGCCCAGGAGGAAGCGGTATTGGAAAGTTCTGTTGAATAGAATCTATTCCTCGATATGTGAAAGAGAATGGGCGAACGTTGCAAAAAAGTTCGTCAAGGTCTCTGAAGGAAAATAACGGAAGTATCGTGCTGAGCGACGTACATGTCCCAGTATGGCACTTCCGTTGTTGGTATGTATGAAGATATTGTCGTCACCTTGTGTGAAGTAGTAGTTCTTAGGTCGTGAATGAGTAAACTCAATCAACTCTTGAGCAACTTGCTTGATATGCGAGTCATCTGTCATGCTGATAAAGGAAATCTCTTCTTTTTCAAATCCCAATAGTTCTACCAGCAAAGCCCCTTCCAGATGGGCGGCTTGTTGGAATGTGAGACTCCTGAGCCATTTTTCAAGGGTGTTAAAGTCTATACGATTGCTCTCATGGCGAAGTTCTTTTCCAAGGAGAATGAGTTCTTTGATGGGTAAGCCCTCGTTCAAAATATGTCTCGCGGTGCGGATGATGGTCAGCAATAACTGGCGTGTCCTGGTATCAGAACTCTCATCATCGAGGATGTTCTGTAACTTATGGTTTAGTATAGGGTTGGTCAGATGGTCTGCCTTAAGAAACTCATTTTCTTCCTGATCTTCTGACGGAGGCGCCTGACGGATGTCGTTGATGGTCTTCTCCCATAGTTCCCATTGGGCTTCTGTCATGCGGAGGAAAAACTGGTCTTTGCATTGCTGTAGACCCTCGTAGACGTCACAGGCAACATCATGGATGATCGCTAATTGAAATAGCTTCGCCCATTTGAAAGCAGACATGGGCTCTATCTGTTCTTTTGTGTTGAAAGCACCGCAACGAATGAGTTTGAAGATGTTACGCTGGATAATGTCCATGATGTCTAAAGTTATGAATAACGCTTAGGATAACGTAGCAGTATTGATAGAAGTGCTGCTATACCTATGGCGAAGGGATAATAAAGATATGGAATGATCTTCACAGGGTTGAGTGTCGCAAGTCCTGCGGCCATCAACAGTTGAGCCCCATATGGAATCAGCCCTTGTATGAAACATGAGAAAGTGTCGAGTATCGAAGCAGCTTTCTTGTTATCCACACCGTACCTGTCATCAATCTTTTTGGCTATGCCTCCTACAGTGATAATGGCAACGGTGTTGTTGGCTGTACAGATATCTACAAGGGCCACCAATGTACCTATCGACAATTCCGCACCGCGTTTTCCGTGAATGCGACGCGTCATGCGCTCAATAATAAAGTCTATGCCACCTTGTTGTTTAATGAGTTCCAGCATACCTCCTGCCATCATGGTGATTATAATCAACTCCCCCATACCGATAATGCCATCGCCCATGGCTTTCATCCATCCGAAGACATCGAAGGTACCTGTCAACAATCCTATCAGACCCGTAAGGATGATGCCTATCGTCAACACAGCCATAACATTCATGCCAAAGATGGCTGTAACTAATACCACGAGATAAGGTATGACTTTCACCCATTCCACATGCTCGACCTCTTGTGGTGCCTGTGTGCTGAATCCCATGAAGACATAGATGGCGAAGATAATGATAGCTGCAGGAAGAACTATAAATGAGTTCACCCGGAATTTGTCCGACAGTTTGCAGCCTTGTGTCGAAGTGGCTACGATGGTCGTATCAGAGATAAAAGAAAGATTGTCACCAAAGAAAGAACCTCCAACGACTACGGCAGTCATCAATGCAATGTCTGTACCTGTCTGGTGGGCTACTCCTGCGGCAATAGGTGTGAGGGCAACAATGGTACCTACGCTCGTACCTATCGATAATGATATGAAACATGCTGCCACAAACAGTCCTGCAAGCAGCATCTGTGGCGGTAGGAGAGAGAGTGTGAGATTTACCGTTGCATCGATGCTTCCCATCACCTTTGCAGAGTTGGCAAAGGCTCCTGCAAGTACGAAAATCCAGATCATCAGCATCATCTGACCTGTAGCGGCTCCGCGACTGTAAATGTCTATCCTCTCGCGAAGCGGTCTTCCCCCGTGAATGATCACCGCATAGATACTCGACACCATGAATGCCACAGTGATGGGCACCTTGTAGAAGTCACCAGCAATGATGCTGGTGACTAAATAGAGTACGATGAACACCCCAAGGGGTGATAATGCTATTAGACCTTTATTCTTCACTCTTCACTCTTCACTAAAGAGTCACGCCGTTCTTGAAAATGGATATTTCACGATAGTCATTCTCCTCATTACGGGCTTTCTGACCACTGGCAACGGAGAGAACCTTGTCAATGAACTCTGGTACAAGCTCATTCATTGTGCGGCCTTCAACGAGTTGTCCTGCAGAGAAATCCACCCAGTTAGGCTTGTTCTTTGCGAGAGTGGGATTGGTGGCGATCTTCATCGTAGGAACGAACGTACCGAAAGGTGTACCTCGTCCTGTCGTGAAGAGCACGATGTGGCATCCGCAAGAAGCTAGGGCTGTAGCAGCAACAAGATCGTTGCCTGGTGCTGAGAGCAGGTTCAGGCCTTTGTTCTCAAGTCGGTCACCATATTCCATCACACCGCTTACAGGTGCCTTGCCACACTTCTGTGTACATCCCAGCGCCTTGTCCTCAAGCGTAGAGATGCCTCCAGCCTTGTTGCCTGGTGAGGGATTCTCGCCCACAGGCTCTCCATGAGAAAGGAAGTAGTTCTTGAAGTTGTTAATCATTGATACCGTCTGTTCGAAGAGCTCTGGTGTCTTGCAACGGTTCATAAGAATCGTCTCTGCACCGAACATCTCAGGCACTTCTGTGAGTACACTAGTTCCTCCTTGAGCTACAAGCCAGTCGCTGAACTCTCCCACGAGAGGATTAGCCGTGATGCCTGAGAATCCGTCGGAGCCACCGCACTTCAGTCCTACACGCAGTTGACTTACAGGCACCTCCTCACGCTTGTCTTTGCTGGCTATGGCATAGAGTTCGCGCAGTATCTGCATGCCGGCTTCTACTTCATCGCCTTCTACACGCTGCGTGACAAGCAGTCTGATACGGTCTTTGTCGTAGTCACCAAGCATGGCCATAAAGTCTTCAGGTTGGTTGTTCTCACACCCCAGACTCAGTACGAGCACCGCACCAGCGTTGGGATGCAGACAGATATCGCGGAGCACCTTACGGGTGTTCTCGTGGTCTTCAGAAAGTTGTGAGCAACCGTAGTTATGATGCCAGGCATATATGCTGTCGATATCCCTAAGACCTGTTTCCTTGCGCAACTTCTCTGCAAGTTTTTCTGCGATGCCGTTCACACAGCCTACAGTAGGCACGATCCATATCTCATTACGTACACCAACATCTCCGTTCTTACGTTTGTAGGCCATGAAGGTGCGGTTCTCTTTTTTGATGGTCAACTCCTCGTTAACGGGGTTATAGGTGTATTCGAGCGTACCAGAGAGATTGGTCTTCAGGTTATTCTCGTTTACCCACTCTCCGGCCTTCAGGTCTTTACGGGCATGGCCGATGGGATAACCGTATTTGATGATATTCTCACCTTCCTTTACGTCCTTGATGAGTACCTTGTGTCCTGCAGGTGTGTCCTGATTCAGGACAATACTCAGATTGTCGACTTCAATGATTTCTCCTTTTTTCTTTGGCTGCAGACATACTACGACACTGTCAGCCGGATTAATTTTTAAATAAGTAGCTTGTTCCATGTTATATTTGTTACATTAGTTTTATATTGCAGTTCTGCGATAAAAGTCTACGTTTTCTTTCGTCAAGATCTCTATCGGCATATAGTTTACGGGGTTGACGGCACGTTTCAGTACGACGGCATTAAAGAGTGCGTCGACACTGGCATATCCCTGCTGATAGGCATGCTGGGCGATGAGGAAGGATATGCTCCCCTGACGAATGCATTCCTCGTTTTTATGCACCATGTCATAGCCCATAATCTGTACACCTCGGCGATTGGTCTTCTGTAGGAATTCACCTACGAGATGAGCTTTCGAGTTGAAAGTGATGCAGTGGTGTACTTGTGGGTGTTCTTGGAAGAATTTCTCCAGGATAGTGTCATATTCCTTGCGCTCTTCGTCCAATGGAAGGTCAACCTCAGTGATCTTTACATCTGGGAAGTGGTCTACCATATAGTGTCTGAATCCCGTTTCACGGTTAGCTTGCTGTTTCGAACCGACCTTACCATCGCGAGTCTGTTTCATCAGCGCAATCTCTTTCTCCTTGTTGGCAATAAGCATCAGCATACGTGCAGCAAAATAGCCACTGGCAAAGGAGTCTTGTCCGAAGAATGCCAATGGCTTAAGATCAGGCATGTAAGAGTCGAGCAGTACATAGGGAATCTGACGGTCTATCAGTTTTTCTGTAAAACGTGCGGTCTGCTCCAATGTGGTGGGCACAATAATCACGCCATCGAATTTCTCCGTCAGGAACTCACGTACCATACGGGTGAAGGCGGTATTGTTGAAACGCTCGTAATAGATGAATTTCAGGGTGATGCCGAAATCGCGACGGAAGTCAGTACATGCCTGCGCACCTTCTTCAATCTCGTCCCAATAGGCCTCCTGCTCGTGTTTGGGCAGTACTATATAAAAGGTGTACGACTTATTGTAGGCGAGGGCCGAGGCATAGACGTTGGGCTTGTAGTCCATTTCCTCCAGAGCCTTGTTCACTTTCTCAAGAGCCGTCTTTGAAACATTGGGGCGGTTATGAAGTACACGGTCAACCGTTCCTACAGAAACGCCAGCACGTTCGGCGATATCTTTGATCCTGATGTTTTCTTTTGCCATTATAGTTGATGTATTCTTATTTGACTGCAAAGGTACAAAACAAATTGCATTCCACCAAATGTTTTGCTCTTTTTCTTGATGTAAGTTCCGTAATCGATTTCGATGGATTTTGCAGGATTTAACGGCAATTGTTTGGTAGAATGGAAAAATATCCGTACCTTTGTGGTCGCAAAATGATTAGGAATTGTATTAATCTATAAAACAAAAACAAAAAAATGGCAAAAATCGTAACATTGGGCGAGATTATGCTTCGCCTGTCGCCTCAGGGCAACGACCGTTTCATTCAGAGTGAATCATTCCGCATCATCCCTGGTGGTGGTGAGGCTAACGTGGCTATCTCAGTGGCTAACTATGGCCATGAGGCCTACTTCGTTTCTAAGTTGCCCAAGCACGAGATTGGACAGATCGCAGTCAATGCTTTGCGTCGTTATGGCGTTAACACTGAGTTCGTGGCTCGTGGTGGCGACCGTGTAGGTCTGTATTACGCTGAGACGGGTGCTTCTATGCGTCCTTCAAAGGTGATTTACGACCGTGCTCATTCTTCTATTGCAGAGGCTAGTCCCGCTGATTTCGACTTCGACAAGATCATGGAGGGTGCAGCCTGGTTCCATTGGTCTGGTATTACTCCAGCCATCTCTGATAAGGCTGCAGAGCTGACAAAGCTCGCCTGTGAGGCTGCGAAGCGTCATGGAGTCACTGTATCAGTCGACCTGAATTTCCGCAAGAAGCTGTGGACCTCTGAGAAGGCCATCTCTATTATGCGCCCGCTGATGAAGTATGTAGATGTGTGCATTGGTAATGAGGAAGATGCAGAACTCTGTCTTGGCTTCAAGCCCGATGCTGACGTAGAGGGTGGTCAGACCGATGCTGCTGGTTATGAGGGAATCTTCAAGCAGATGATGAAGGAGTTCGGCTTCAAGTATGTCGTTTCTACACTCCGTGAGAGCTACAGCGCTACCTTCAACGGCTGGAAGGCGCTGATCTATGATGGTAAGGAGTTCTATCAGTCAAAGCGTTACGAGATCAATCCGATTATCGACCGCGTAGGTGGTGGTGACTCTTTCTCTGGTGGTTTGATTCATGGTCTGTTGACCAAAGAGACTCAGGGCGAGGCTCTCGAATTTGCTGTAGCAGCATCTGCTCTGAAGCACACGATCAATGGTGACTTCAACCTGGTAAGCGTAGACGAAGTAGAGTCTCTCGCAGGCGGTAACGCAAATGGACGAGTTCAAAGATAAATAGATTATGAAACAGTTTGAATATAAGGTCATCAACTGCGTGATCGGTGTTGAGAAAAAACTTAACCAACTGGGTTTCGAAGGTTGGGAACTGGTGTCTGCAGAGTGTGGTAAGTATATTTTCAAACGTGAATATAAAGAGTAATTATGGCAAAGTTTGATAAATTCCAGGTGATGGCAAAGATTGCTGAAGCACCTATGGTTCCTGTTTTCTATCACAAGGACGTTGAAGTTTGTAAGAACGTCATCAAGGCTTGCTACGAGGGTGGTGTTCGCGCTTTCGAGTTTACCAATCGTGGCGATTTCGCTCACGAGGTATTTGGTGAGCTGTCAAAGTGGGTGCTTACAGCGTGTCCTGAACTTGCGCTGGGTATTGGCTCAGTTGTCGATGCTCCCACCGCTTCGCTGTATATCCAGTTGGGTGCCAACTTCGTCGTTGGTCCGCTGTTCAACCCCGATATTGCCGTAGTCTGCAACCGTCGTTGCGTAACTTACTGCCCAGGTTGTCTGACACCCTCTGAGATCGGTAAGGCACAGGAGGTTGGTTGCGACTTCACGAAGGTATTCCCTGGCGACGTCGTTGGTCCAAACCTCATCAAGGGTCTGATGGCTCCCATGCCTTGGTCAAAGATCATGGTGACTGGTGGCGTAGCTCCTGAGGAGGAGAACCTGACGAAGTGGTTCAAGGCAGGCGTGTTCTGCGTCGGCATGGGCTCTAAGCTGTTCCCGTCAGATAAGGTGAAGGCCGGCGATTGGCAGTATGTGACAGACAAGTGCCGTGAGGCTCTCGGCTACTGCGCAAAGGCCCGCGCTTAACACACAAATATCATGTCCCTCTCGCCGCAAGAGTAGTCGGCGAGGGGGATTTTCTTGACTAACATGAAATTTTGGCTATTCATACTATCAACCATTCTCATATCAGCCTGTTCGCACTCTGATAGGCCAGCGGTGGACAAGTTGAATTCTCTTTCTTATGCCTATCATTATCGGAATATTGACTCTACAGAGTACTATGCCCAACGTGCCTACGACTTGTCTGAACACTATGATAAGGGTAGGGCTGAGGCCCTGAATAATCTGGCCTTTGTGGATATCGTTAAGATGCAATATAAGCAGGCGGAGGATTACTTGAACGATATTCCTCAAACTACTGACAATCAGATAGAACTCTTTGTGTGTTATATCCAGCAGATGCGCCTCTGTCAGCGTCGTTCCAGCAACCGTGAGTTCCATGAATACCGTGAACGGGCTGACCGTGTCTTGAACCGTATTAACGAAGAACGTGAATTGCTCTCCGATGAAGATCGTCGACGTATGATCTATGCCGAGACGGAATATGCCATCGTCAACTCCACCTACTATTATTACGTTGGTCTTGAGCGACAGTCTATCGATGCCTTGGAGACTATTGACCCCAACGAAGTACAGCGTGATACGGCTCAGTATCTCAATTACCTCTATAATATCGGTGCTGGTGGTATCCTTACTGAAGGTACGCAGGAGGAGATCAACCAACAGGAGTTTGATCACCTGTTGCGTTGCTTCATGATTGCGCGTCAGGGCGATTATCCTTATTTTGCCGCCAACGCCCTTGAGGCACTCTCAGAACACCTGATGGATCCCGATTACCGTCGCCAGCTGATAGCCGACAATCTGCCGGCGATGAAGTTCCTGAACCCAGAGGGTATTGAAGACGATATGCTCCCTGGATGGCTTGCAGAGAGTTCACTCAGTCTCTTCGAAGCCTATGGCGACGTCTATCAGATTGCTGGTGCCTATCGTACGCTGGCATCCTGTTACCGTCAGATCGGCGACAACGAGTCGACACTCTTCAACCTGGAGCAGGCACTCTCTGATACCATCATCTATCAGGCACCCGATCTGGTGGCTTCCATCCGCGAACAGCTTAGCGTGGCCTATTCCGCGATGGATGATAAGGCTAAGAGCGACGAGAACCGTAACAGCTATATCGACCTGATGACGGAGACGCGTCAGGACCGTCAGCTCGAAGCCCGTGCGCTTCTGTTGGAGTCGGCTGCCAGCCAGCTCAACTGGATGCTTATCGCGGTGGGCATCGCCATTGTCCTCCTGCTCTTCTCGTTGTGGCTCTTCAACCATCTGCACAAGAAACAACGCGTCGATCACGGCCTCGACGACCTCATCGAACAGCGTCAGGACGAGGTGGCGATGGAGCGTCTGCGTGTGGAGAACAACGAGCGCCGCCATCTGGAACAACGTGCAAAGATCTCGCTCGTCAATAGCATCACGCCCTTCATCGACCGTATTATCTATGCCGTCCATAAAGGTGGCGACGACGATTACATCCGTGAACTGACCACGCAGATCAATTCCTATAACGATATCCTGACCCATTGGATACAGCTACGGCAGGGCGAGCTGAACCTGAAGATTGAGACCTTCCCTCTCCAGCCGTTGTTTGATATTGTGGCTAAAGGTCGCAAGAGTCTGGAGATGAAAGGCATCACCCTCGAGGTGGAAAAGACCGATGCCCAGGTGAAGGCCGACCGTATCCTGACGCTGTTCATGCTGAACACGCTGGTGGATAATGCCCGAAAGTTTACACCCCAGCAGGGACGTGTCGACGTGTCCGCCACAGAGACTGACGACTATGTGGAGATCTCTGTCGCAGATACTGGGGCAGGAATGACTGAAGAACAGCTGGCTCATCTCTTCGATACGAAGCCCATTCACGACGAGGGTGTCAGCGGTCACGGCTTCGGCCTGTTGAACTGCAAGGGTATCATCGAGAAGTACCGCAAGATCTCGCAGATCTTCTCTGTCTGCAGCATCGCTGCCGAGAGCGAGAAGGGCAGGGGGTCGCGTCTCTTTTTCCGTCTGCCCAAGGGTGCCCTCCGCATCCTCCTGCTGCTCTTCACGCTTCATGCTTCGCTCTTCACGCTTCACGCCCAGACTTTCGACGATCTGGGCCGAGCCGCCATCTATGCCGACTCCGCTTATTTCTCCAATATCAACGGCACCTTCGAACGCACCCTGCTTTTCACCGACTCCTGCCGCGAGTACCTGAACCTGCATTACAAGAAGATACAACCTCATGGCTCGAAGTTCCTGCAGCGTCTGGGCGATCCTTCGTTGGTGGCCCCTGAGATTGAGTGGTTCCACGACTCACTCGACGTGAACTATGCCGTCATCCTCGATATGCGCAATGAGATAGCCGTCGCAGCGCTGGCCCTCCACGAGTGGCAGCTCTATTCCTACAACAACAAGATCTATACGCAGCTCTATAAGGAGATGTCGGCAGATAACACTCTGGCAGACTACTGCCGTCAGATGCAGGAGTCACAGACCAATAAGCGCATCGCCGTCATCCTGCTCGTCATCCTGCTTTTCGCCATCCTGCCGGCTTATTACTTCTTATACTATCGCCACCGTCTCTATAACCGTTTCTACGTTGAAAGGAAGTTGCAGACGAACCTGGAGATGGCCGACGACGAACTGCGACGGGCAGAGCTGGAGAACAATAACCTCCACGTCTCGAATGCCGTGCTCGACAACTGTCTCTCCACCTTGAAACACGAGACGATGTACTATCCCTCGCGCATCCAGCAGCTCCTGGACCAGGGCGACATGGAGTCGGTCTCCGAGGTGGTCAGTTACTACCGCGAGCTCTACGGCTTGCTCTCCCAGCAGGCCATGAACCAGGTGGAGGGCGTGCGTCTGCATCTGCAGCAGCTCGACAATGGCATCCTGGGCGACAAGAACCTCATCGCCTTCCTTTTCGAGATTCTCCGCAAGCAGGGTGGGGCAGAGAAGACCATCAGCCGGAAGGACGACAAGTATCTCGAGGTCACCGTCCCCATGCCCCGCATGCATCTCTCTGACGAGGAGGCGCAGAACCTCTTCAATCCCCAGACCGACCACATCCCCTATCTCCTCTGCCGTCAGATCGTCCGTGATCATGGTGAGGCCACCAACCGCCGCCTCTGTGGCATCTGGGCAGAGAATACCGATGGAATAACGAATATAAAAATAATACTACCAAGCGTATGCAAAACTTCAAAGTGATTATCGTCGAGGACGTGCCCCTCGAACTCAAAGGCACGCTGGGCATCATCCGTAATGACATCCCTGAGGCCGAGGTCATCGGCACGGCTGACTCTGAGCCAGCCTACTGGAAACTGCTGAAGCAGCAGAAGCCCGACCTGCTGTTGCTCGACCTGGGTCTTGGTGGTTCTACCACCGTTGGTGTGGAGATCTGCCGCAGTACCAAGGAGATGCACCCCGACATCAAAGTGCTTATCTTCACAGGTGAGATCCTGAACGAGAAACTCTGGGTCGACGTGCTCGACGCTGGTGCCGACGGCATCATCCTCAAGACGGGTGAGCTGTTGACGCGTGGCGATGTGAACGCCGTGATGGAGGGTAAGACGCTGGTCTTCAACGAGCCCATCCTCGAGAAGATTGTCGAGCGTTTCAAGTATTCCGTCAATGGACAGCTGGCCAAACAGGAGGCTCTCGTCAACTACGAGATCGATGAGTACGACGAGCGTTTCCTCCGTCATCTGGCGCTGGGCTATACGAAGGATCAGATCACTGGCCTTCGCGGCATGCCCTTCGGCGTGAAGAGTCTGGAGAAACGGCAGAACGACCTTGTGCGCAAACTCTTCCCTGAGTCCACGGGTAATGTCAATGCCACGCGTCTGGTGGTCCGTGCCATCGAGTTGCATATCATCGATATCGACAATCTCGTAGCCGATGAAGATTGATCGTCGTCTGGCGGCGTGGCTGGGGTGTGTGTTGCTGTTGGCAGAGCTGATCCTCATCCTCGTGTCGTGGCTGCTCTCGGCTACGATGACCGAGGGGGTGCGCTCGTTGCTCTCCAGCGAGGGCATCCGATGGTTCTTCGGCAGTTTCGTCGGCATCATGGCCTCGCCATTGCTGGTGTGGCTTTTACTCTCGCTGATTGCCTGGGGCAGTCTGCAGAAGTCTGGACTCCTGGCCATGCAGCAGAGTTATCGTGAGAAGGTGGCGCTGCGGTCGGCATTGCTCCTCCTGATCCTCTATGTGGCAGTCATCCTGCTGCTGACGGTCACACCTAATGCCTTCCTGCTTTCCATCACGGGCTCGCTCTTCCCTTCGGCATTCAGTCGCAGCCTCGTGCCCATCATCGCCTTCGGCATCGTGCTGATGAGTATCTCCTTCGGCGTGATGTCAGGACGCATCAACTCGCTTTCCGCCGTTCTCGAGACGCTTTCATTCGGCATTAGCAAGGGTGCCGAGCTGTTTGTGCTCTACATCCTCATCATGCAGTTTTATGAATCCCTTTGGTTTGTTTTCGGATAAGATATGAAGAAATAATTATCTATTACGGTACCATCGGCCAGCCCGTGGGGCAGGTTTTCTAAGGCAGGAGGTGAATCACAGGGCCTGTGATTCAAGTGTTAACCCAATAAAGCCTCTCGCTACTTTGCGAGAGGCTTTTGATTAGAAGGGGCCGTAGCCCATACAACTCGTGGTCGTAATCGCTGTGACGAACGCCGTGAGCGCAGCTACTATCATCTTCACCGCAATCTCAATAATCCGATTCTTCTTCATAGGCAAACCTTATTATGCATTATGCATTATCAATTATGCATTATAATTAGTTTTGATCGCCTTCCTCGGAATCTGAGCCCGAGTTAATCACCAGCGTCGAGGCCTGTGCCGGCATCTGGAACGTACCCACGTACTCGCCATCGTTCTCAGTCAGGCTGACGTTCGAGCCATTCAGCGTAGCGCTAGGGATCTGACCCTCAGCAGGCGTTACTGCGATATACACATTCGCACCACTCTCGAGGCTGTCGCCACTGTTGATGGTCTCCTCGCTGTCGTTCTTCACAGTCGAGGTGCCACTACCTGACTTGGTGATGGTCAGCGCGAAGCTAGTCGCCTGGTTCTGGTCGCCTTGGTTCTGGTCGCCGCTCTGTGAGCCGCCTTCGTTACCACTCTGGCTGCCACCGTTGCCACTCTGCGATCCGCCGTTTCCTGAGTCATTACCCGTGGTGCCGTCCTCCTCCTTCGGCAGGAGGCTGTCCACGTTGATGAACTCGGCCTGCTTCAGGAACTGTCGGCTCGAGATGTTCTGCTCCTGCTCCTGCTCAGGCAGGAAACGGATGTGCAGACCCTTCACGTCCTTCAGAATGTTGAACTTGTCCTTGCTCACAGCACCGCCCTTGACGCACTCCAGCGTGGTGTAGAACGTTCCCAGACCCTCGATCTTCACCTTCTTCGAGTTCAGCAGCATCTCCAGCAGACAACTGCGGAACTTCTCCATCACGCCGTAAACGACGTCAGGGGTGTAAATCGATCCGTGCTCTGCGATGTGATTCGACAGCTTACGGGTGTTCAAACTCTCCAGATACTTTACTCGGCCGTACCACTTGCCGAAAGCAGCATTGTGCTCGTTCTGGTTCTGGTACACTTCATAGATAATCTTCGCCATACTAATAAATGTTTTTCATGGTATTAGACTCTGTTTCGGCCAGCTACATCGGGTGACCGACTCCCGCTTGTGCGCACTGTGATTTCTTAATCACACTGCAAAATTACTAAAAATATCAATGCATTCCAAGCTTTTTTTCAATATGTTCCAAATTTATTTCGATGTCAAAATTGCAAAACATTGAAATTCAGTTATTTACAAAACAAAAACTTACAAAAACTCACCGAAAAACTCTCTATTTTCTTGAAAACATATTACACAAAATTGGCGATTTTTTTTGTCCTCCATTGTCGGTTGATTCTCTGTTCCTTGTATTTCTGCACATTTTCGCCCAATTTTTCGTGCCGCCGCCAAGATTACTGCAATCAGCGTCGATAAATATTTTAAATGATGAGATTACATTATTCTCGTTCATAGCCTGCATACTTGCCACTATTCCCCCCTCCACGCTGTGACGCAGCGACGCAGCGACACAGCTTCATTTGCAATTTGCGATTTGCCGAAAAACCCTTACATAATTATATATATATCATTATATATTATAATATATAATGATATATATATAATTTAATAGACCACAATCGCCACTATCAACTTCAAAAACACCAAAAGTCGCTGCGTCGCTGCGTGCCTGCGTCGCTGCGTTTAGACAATCCCCACAAAATCTTGTTATAACAGAAGAACCGTCCCGCTGTGACAATGGCGCTGAAAAGACATACAAAAAGCAATTCAGAACCCGCCGCTGCGAGTCCTGAATTGTTTCTAACCAATTAATCATTAACTAAAACCATGTATGAAAAAACTATCTATATGTCTAATCGTATGAATTTCTTTTTGTTGATGCAAGGACAGTGCAAACCGAATGCAATCGAGTTCACTCGTAATTGCTGAGGTGCAGCCTGTTCTCGTTTTTCGAAAACAAAGTTACGGCAATTTTTGGCAGATTCCAAGAAATCTCGCTGATTCTTCTCTGACTTGTGTGGACAAACGCCTCAATCTTGGACAAAACGGGGGGTAAAGCCCTGATTCTTGTCCAAAGAGGTGCATGAGGGTTGCTTTATTCAAAACTCGAGAAGCGCGGAACGACCAGCTGGGGCCACTTCGCGGTAAGACCCAAGGGCAACCGCCGATATGTGGACTTCTAAGAACGAAAAAATCTCACAATAGGGATCGTCCCTATTG
>JAEEGJ010004938.1_pt1 | contig 43375 bp, 36 predicted proteins | sample 8958761 | NCBI WGS metagenome assembly JAEEGJ01 (sample SAMN16246546, study PRJNA631951) | gut metagenome | biome: gut microbiome; feature: rumen; material: RS-attached | host: Bos | place: Iran: Karaj | collected 2018-10
CGATGAGCTGCTGCATAGGCGTTCCCATACGGACAAGAAAATTGCCGGGGTTCTGGAGTTTTTTACCCGTGACGGTGGTATAGCGCTCGAAGAGGGGCTTGTGCTTCATCACAGCCTCGTAGACGGCAAAGGCCGTTCCCACGTTCTGCACAATCGCACCTACATTCACGGGGATGGCAGGCGGCGCAGGTACCTGTCGCTGAATGACAGCATCCACAAGCTGCTTCTCACCACCCTGCGGATAGCGCTGCTTCAGGGGAACGACTTCAACAGTATACTTCGACCCGCCAAACTTCTCTGCGCACTTCTGCGTGAGCAGTTCGATAGCAGGCATCTTATTGGTCTCGATACCGATATAGCCTGTGGTGACCTTCGCACCCATCATCAGCAGTTCAAGACCCACGAGAATCTCGTCGGCATGCTCCATCATCAGACGGAAGTCGGCGGTGATATAGGGTTCGCATTCTACGGCATTGATGATCACACACTCAGCCTTGGCCGTGGGCGGGGGCGTGAGTTTGATGAATGTCGGGAAACAGGCACCACCCATACCCACGACACCTGCGTCCTTGATACGCGTGACAATCTCCTCAGGCGTGAGTTCAGGATGGGCCTCAACGGTCTCCAGTTTGTCGGAGCGGTCGATGGTCTCTTCCCACTCATCACCCTCGACATTGATGATGATCACGGGCTTACGATAACCGGTGGCATCGATGGCAGTATCAATCTTGAAGACCGTACCGCTGACGGATGAGAAAATCGGAGCAGACACGAAACCACCAGCCTCAGCAATCATCGTACCCACCTTCACCTTGTCGCCCTTCTGGACAACGGGCTTGGCAGGGGCACCGATATGCTGGCTCAACGGGAAGATGGCCTGCTTGGGCAAAGCTGCCACCTGCGTCGCAGCCTCGTGGGTGAGTTTATTCTCCTCGGGGTGGATACCACCTATACTAAATGTTCTGATATTCATGCTTGGGCCTCCTTTCTTTCATTAGTTTCCGGATTTTCCGGAGTTGTTGGAGTTTCCGGTTTTGGCTTGGGTGCCGGGAAATTCACGGCGACGATGGCGTGCTTCGGACATACCTTCTCGCACTTGCGACAGAGACGGCACTTCTCGAAGTCGATGTAAGCCAGATTGTTCTCAACGGTGATGGCACCGAAGGGACATTCCTTCTCACACTTGCCACAGCCGATACAACTGACGGCACAGGCCTTCATCGCTGCAGGACCCTTATCCTTGTTGACACAGCTGACAAACACTCTCCTACCCTTCGGACCCTTCTTACGGAGTTCGATGATGCTGCGCGGACAAGCCTTCACACAAGCGCCGCAGGAAGTACATTTCTCCTCGTCGACCTCAGGAATGCCCGTTTCAGGATTGACCTTGATGGCATCAAACTGACAGGCAGCCTCGCAGTCGCCACAGCCTAAGCAACCGAAGCCGCAGGCTGTCTCACCAGCGCCACAGGCGTGCATGGCAGCACACGTACGCAGGCCTGCATACTCGGCAATCTTCGCACGATGCTCACAAGTGCCATTACATCTCACAACGGCCACCATCGGCTCGGAATTGGCAATCGCCATTCCCAACAGATCGGCCACCTTTCCCATCGTCTCGGCACCACCAACGGGACAAGAGAGTCCGTCGAGGCTTCCGGCATCAGCCCCTTTCACAAGCGCATCAGCCATACCGCTACAGCCTGGGAATCCACATCCACCGCAGTTGGCACCAGGCAGCAACTCGCTCACCTGCGCAATACGGGGATCCTCATAGACAGCAAACTTCTTGGAGGCGGCAAACAGCACGACGGCTGCTATCAAGCCGATGGCTCCCAAGACAATTACTGCAATCAAGATGAAATTCATAAATGCTTATTTAAATTTAGTTATGTTATTCTATCTGAAAAGAGATACCGCGCTGGATGCGGTCACGAAGAAGCCACAACGCAAAATAGTAAGGCACCAACGATCCCAACGCCCATAACGCAGCAGCACCTTCATTAGCCGTGAGCCGCAGCGCAATCATCAGCACGCAGACCAACAGCAGGAAAGGCACGCCGAAGCCCAAGAGCAAAGCCCTATTCGCCACATCCCTTGAAGCCCACACCGTCACCTCCTGTCCTGTAGAGTAATTGGCTGTGTCACAACCGAACACATCCACTATCTTCACCTTCGACTCAGCGGCATTACAATGGCTGGCCACCTTGCAGGCAGCACATGCCGACGTCTGGACGATACGCACCTTTATGCTATCTCCTTCAATACGTTCTATGACACCTGCATGCGAGACCTTCTGACTCATCGATTGGAATTTTGTAATGTAGACTTTACATTTTGCAAAGGTACTACATATTTATTAAAAAACAAGCGAAAACATAGTTTTTTTCCGAAAAAAGGCCGTAATCGTTTGCGGTTTCAAAGATTTTTTATAATTTTGCCGTGAGAAAGCAGAAATAAGATGAAAGCAACTGAACAGACATTACAGCAAATCGAGCGATGCATTCGCAGAACAGCAGAGAAAATTCCCGCAAATCCCGACACATCGCTTATGACCGACATCCACGTACGGGTTATTCAAGACTCTGGCGAGGTAATTACCTACAACGATAACGATGTAGAGATTGCCCGTGGTGTCGTGGAGCAATGGATTGGCAATACCGACGATGACTTCTACACAGCCATTCCGCCCATTATCCGCAAGTGTATTGAAAGCCAGAAAGCACTGGTCGACAACATGGGTATCATGAAGCCCTACACATTTGTGCTGGAGAATGACGAGAAGGAGCCAATAGAAGAACTGTATATCGTAGACGATGACCTGGTGATCATCGACACGGATATGATGATGCAGGATCTGGACAAGGACCTGGACGATTTTCTCGACAACCTGCTGAAAGACGCCTAAGCGTTATCCCTATTCCTCGGAACCGTTCTGTTCGTAGTCTATTTCTGCCGTTTCCGAGAACTTGCGCGACATATCCACGTGATACACCCTCTGTACTTCCGCCTCGAACTTGCCGGAATAGTCGGTAAGACGGATTTCATAGTCGCTGGTGATTACAAAGTCCTGGATGAGCTTATCCTCAGGATCGGCCAGTTCGTTCTCCTTCTCTTCCTCCTTGCTGGTGGCATAGAGACAGAGTTTGTCGACGGGCATATAGTCATCGTCGAGCGAATAGAGCCAGAGGGAGTAGAGACCGTCGCCCTCGTCGGCAGCTAGGATCATCAGGCGGGCACCTGCACTCTCAGGCAGCGCAATGGCCTTGGGGTCGGTGCGGCCCTCGAAGTTCATGAATTTCACCAGTTCGTAAGGCACCGAGGTATAGTTGGGCAGATATTTCACATAATCCTCAGCGTAGCGCACAGGCAATGGCTGGATGTTCAGACTATCGAAGAAGAGCTGGATGGGACTGACGTCCTTGCCAATATGGATACCCTGCATTTCGAGCTGTTCGATGGTCTCAAGACGGGCAATACTGTCGAGTTTCGCCTGTAAATCTCCAGGCGACTGCTGTTTATTGCCACAAGCGACATACATCAGAACACCCACCAATAGGAGGAAATACAATCTTGCCTGTTTCATAGTTTCACCTTCTTTTTCACAATCTTACTCTCGTTCTGCAAACGGTTGAGGGCCGTCACTACGTAAGTGTATTTCACACGACCGTCCTGATAGGGCAACTTGTAATATGGCACATTGGTGATAGCCACCATCTTAGAAGCATCGTCGGTGTTGATCTTCTCACCCTTGGCGAAGCGATATACCACATATTTCGTGGCGGTATCACGCCAGTCCTTTGCCTTCGGTTCGGTCCAGAAGAGGATATAGCCATCTTCTGTCCATACGGGCTTCACTTTGCGCACTTTACCTGGCGTCTTGCTGTCGATGAACGACATATCGGGCTGTAAGGCAGGATAACGCCAGTAAGTGTTGCGGAGGGCAGTACCATAGTTGCCCACATTGTCGACAACAGCCTTCGCATACCACAGAACAGTGCCTCTAACACCTGGCAACTGCTGGTGGAGACGCATCTTCGCAGCCAACTGGTGACTGTTGGGATTCTGAGGGTCGGAATATTTCACCGTACGCTCCACATCCTCACCAATTATGAGGGGACGACTGGCGGCATGCTGATTCCACCATCGGATGAGAGTATCGTAATCAGCGGCCTTATTGCCAATCTCCCAATAGATCTGAGGCACGTTGTAATCGAGCCAGCCATTGTTCACCCACAAGAGGATGTCTGCATAGAGGTCGTCGTAGTTCTGAAGGCCGTTGGTGTTGCTACCGATCTCAGAACTGCGCTTATTGCGATAGATACCGAAGGGCGAAATGCCCACCTTTACCCAAGGCTTGGCTTCGTGGACGGTCTTATAGAACTGTTCGATGAAGAGGTTCACATTATAGCGACGCCAATCGTTGATATTCCTGATACCGTTATTATACAGCCGGAACTGCTCCGCATCGGGAATGGTCTCGCCTTGCACAGGATAGGGATAGAAATAGTCGTCCATGTGGATGCCGTCGACATCGTAGCGGGTGACGATGTCCTTGGCCACCTCACAGATATATTTGCGGTTCTCGGGCATGCCGGGATTAAGGATAAACATATCGTCGTAGGCAAAGCAAGACATCGGCTTTCTGACAGCAATATGGTCCGATGCCAGTTGCTTGGTAGTCTTCGTCTTGGCGCGATAGGGATTGATCCAGGCGTGAAGCTCCATCCCACGCTTATGGCACTCAGTAATCATCCACTGTAGGGGATCCCAGTAAGGCTGCGGAGCCCTTCCCTGCTGACCGGTGAGGAAACGGCTCCAAGGCTCGAGCTTGCTCTCATAAAGGGCATCGCACTCAGGACGAACCTGGAAGATAATCACATTCACACCGTCCTTCTGCAACTCGTCGAGCTGATAGGTCAGCGTCTGCTGCATTTTCTGGGTACCCATCCCTTGAAACTGTCCGTTGACACACTGAATCCACGCGCCACGCATCTCACGCTTTGTCTGTGAAAAAGCGAATAGTGAATAGTGAATAGCGAATAGGATTAATGCCACCTTCACTATCTGCATGACCATAACCGATTTCCTTTTCTCCATATTATCATACTTTAATTGTCATATAGATTTAACTTCTGCTTTCGCGCCTCTTCGATACTTTGAAGCGTTGCCTGCTCCTGATGATATTCCTCGCGCAGATGTTCGTATTTCTCGGAGAGTTCCTGCTCCACCTGATATTCCTCGCTCATCAGACGAGCCGCCACGAGGGCGTTCTGAGAGGCATCCTTCAACCACACCACAGGACCTTTGTAGACTGGGGCGATCTTCAACGCTACATGCAGTTCACTGGTGGTAGCACCGCCAATCATAATGGGTATATTCAAATTCGCCCGCTGCAGTTCCTTGGCCACATTCACCATCTCTTCCAAGCTAGGCGTAATCAATCCACTCAGGCCAATCATGTCGACGTGTTCCTCCTGAGCTTTACGTACAATCTGTTCCGCAGGCACCATCACACCCATATCGATGATTTCGTAGCCGTTACAGGCCATCACCACGCCTACAATGTTCTTACCGATGTCGTGTACATCGCCTTTCACCGTCGCTAACAGCACCTTACCAGCATTCTTGCCGCCTTCAGTCTTCTCAGCCTCGATATAGGGCTGCAGAATGCTTACCGCCTGCTTCATGGTACGAGCAGTTTTCACCACTTGAGGCAGAAACATCTTACCTTCGCCAAACAACTGGCCAACAGTATTCATGCCAGTCATCAGTGGCCCCTCGATGATATCCACCGCATGTGGATATTTCGTCAACGCCTCCTGCAAATCCTCCTGCAAATGGTCGCCAACACCCTTAATTAGCGCCTGTGCCAAACGCTCCTCCAATGTCACATTGGGGTCAGGATACATTGTGACATTGTTTGCGTCAGGAGATGTCGCAGCATATCCCGCCGCCTTTGTGGCATCCTCTGCGACGAGCGCATTGGCCAATCCTATCAATCGCTCTGAAGCATCGCTCCTACGATACAGGATCACGTCCTCTATTATTTCAAGTTGTGATTGAGGGATATCAGCGTATGTAACTTTCGTTGAGGGATTTACAATACCGAAGTCCATACCTTTTCGAATGGCATGATAAAGGAATACGGCATGCATTGCCTCACGGATATAATTATTTCCTCGGAAGGAGAAACTCAGGTTGCTCACACCACCGCTCACATGGGTTCCTGGCAAGTTTTCACGTATCCAACCCGTCGCACGGATGAAGTCAGCAGCATAGCTGTCGTGCTCCTCCATACCCGTCGCCACAGCGAGCACATTGGGATCGAAAATGATATCCAGCGGATTCATGCCAACTTCGTCGACGAGCAAATGATAGGCCCGTTCCGCAATCTCAATGCGACGTTCATAACTTGTGGCCTGACCTGCTTCATCGAAGCACATCACCACCACCGCTGCGCCATAACGCTTCACATCACGAGCATGCTCAAGAAACTTCGTCTCGCCCTCCTTCAGCGAAATGGAGTTGACAATGCTCTTGCCCTGTACACATTTAAGGCCAGCCTTAATCACCTCCCAATCCGAGGAGTCTATCATCACGGGTACACGGGCAATATCGGGCTCTGCAGCGATACGGTTCAGGAAATTCACCATCTCCGCCTTCGCATCGAGCAGACCGTCATCCATATTGATATCAATCACGAGTGCTCCGTCAGCCACCTGCTTACGGGCAATGCTCAAGGCCTCATCATAGTTCTTCTCCTTGATAAGTCGTAGGAACTTGCGGGAGCCAGCTACATTGCAGCGCTCACCCACATTGACGAAAAAGGAAAGAGGCGCGTTTTCACCTCCCACCTTTAAGAGTTCTAAGCCAGAAAGCATCATGCAACCTGGTTTCGGTGCTGGCACATGGGGCTGCTTGCCCACCACCAACGGGCCATAGAGGCGGATAAACTCATCCGTCGTACCACAACAGCCTCCGATGATGTTCACCAGACCCTCGTCCACCAATTCGCCCATCTTCGGGGCCATCGATTCGGGTGTCTCGTCATAAAGGCCAAGTGCATTGGGCAAGCCGGCATTCGGATAGCAACTGATATAATAAGGTGCCTTTCGGGCCAGTTCACGCAGATACGGTTTCATCTGCGTGGCACCGAAAGAGCAGTTCAACCCTATCGAAAAAATGGGATAAGAACTGACCGAGGCCAGGAAGGCGTCGAGTGTCTGACCGCTGAGCGTGCGTCCTGCCAGATCACTGATCGTCACAGAGAGCATGACGGGTAGTTCGACACCCTTCTCAACCATCGACTGCATCGCAGCATCAACGGCACATTTGGCATTGAGTGTATCAAAGATGGTTTCTATCAGCAAGGCATCCACCCCACCCGCTATCAGACCGTTCATCTGTTCCTTGTAAGCCTCAAACATCTCGTCGTAAGTCACTTCCCTTGCAGAAGGGTCGCTCACGTCGGGCGACATCGACAGTGTCTTATTCGTCGGTCCGACGCTGCCCGCAACGAATCTTGGTTTCTCGGGCGTGGTATATTCATCAGCCAGACGACGGGCGATACGGGCCGCCTCGTAAGCAATTCTACCGACTTCGTTCTCCAAATGATAGTCGGCTTGCGATATGCGCTGACAATTGAATGTGTTGGTCTCGATGATGTCGGCACCCGCTTCCAGATAACGACGATGGATGGTCTCTACGACGTCAGGTCTGCTCAGGTTCAGTTCATCGGTATTGCCCACCTTCCCCATCACAGCGCCAACCATTGTACCCATCGCTCCATCGAGAATAAGTACCCGCTCCTTGATTATTTCGTTAAGTCCTCTCACTTTTGTTAATTCACTTATACACTTTCATCGCGCGATCCATCTCGCGTCGGTCTTCCTTTTCCTTTAACGTCTGACGCTTGTCGTACTCCTTCTTACCTTTACACAGGGCGATGTCCATCTTGGCACGCCCCTTGTCGTCGATAAAAACCAGCAGGGGCACGATGGTATAGCCCGTCTGCTTTGTAGCACTCTCCAGCTCACGGATTTCTTTCTTCGTGAGCAGCAACTTGCGGTCGCGCTTCATCTCGTGGTTGTTGTACGAGCCGTAAAAATAAGGACTCACGCTCATCTGCTTCACCCACATTTCACCATTGATCACGGTGCAGTAGGTATCCACCAGACTCGCCTTTCCGAGACGGATGCTTTTGATCTCCGTTCCTGTCAGCACGATGCCGGCCGTATAGGTCTCGATGAAGAAATACTCAAACGAGGCCTTTTTATTCTTGATCTGTACTGGGCTCTTCTTCCTCAGTTGTTCTTGTTCCTTGTTCATTGAATTACAGCAAATTTCTCCAGATTGTCATCGATATAGTGGGCGATGTCGTCCATCCATGCATCCTCGCTCTCTACAAACAGGTCGTCGAGGTCGTCAAACTCGGGAAACTTCTCAAAAAGCGCCATAAACTCCTCCTCATTGCAGTCTTTCTCAATTTCCTCGCGGTATTTCAGCCAAAGGGTGTGCCCCTCGTATATAAGCTTCGAGAGGTCGCGCATGCCCCATAGTTTCACGGCCTTGGCAAAGGGGTTCTTGAATATAAACTCGCCCAGACCATTATGTATCAGCTGTACAAACCCGCCGTCCATCACCTCTTCGTGGAGCATATCCCACGCCAGCAGTGTGATCTGGTCGCTGTTCAGTTCACCCATTGTCTCTGCAGTCAGTTCACCGCCTATCGCCTCACGGATGGCATCGGTGAACACTTTTACAAAAGCGTCCATCCCTTCCATCGCTGCCTGCTGCAGCCTTTCGTCTTTAACTATCACTTCTTTCATAATTGTCTGCAAAGGTACGAATAAACGAGAGAAAAACCAAAATATTTTGAGTTTTTCCGAATGAAAACTTAGTCAAAGGTCGTACAAATCCAGCAAAATGCAATTCTCTACCGATTCAAGTGAACTTTTTTTCGTATCGATGGCAAAAGTAAACTTCAACGTGTAAGGGCGATATTGTAGTTGAGGTAGCGGGGATTGCCCGTGACATCTTCGAGCACGCGAATAAAAGGCGGAAAATTAATTTTCTCCTGCTGAGCGATGCCCTTGGTCTCCATCATCACCAAGTCTTTGATTGGCGAAAGGAAGGTATCGATTTCGAAGAACTGTCCCTTCCAAATGAAACTTTGACGACGTTTCTTAATTGTGGAACGATAAGGATCGGCCTGCTGGAGCATCTGTTCGTAGAGGTTATTGTCAATCTGACGTTCAGTTTCAATATCCTCGGTTTCTGAGATACGCTTCTTGGATCGGTGTACGTTAACCACCTTACCTCCGCTGAACACCCTGCGGCGCAGACGCACCTCACAGCTAGGCTCAGCCACGAGATAAGTTTGTGTAATCTCGCTCTCTGAGCACTCTGGAATCTCACCCACGATCTCTACCCGGAAAATACGCTCCTCCTGCACAGACTGCGGTAAACCGACAACCTTCGAAATCTCCTTCAGCACACGATTGAGCTTATTCTCGAAGTCATCATGGTTATTAATAACACGCAAATGAGGATGGCCAGTCCACGCCTTAATGACCTTCTTATCGAGTTCACGGGCAATGCGGAGCCCCTCTTCGTTGGCCTGTTCATAGCGGGTGGCATTCGTAGCGGTGGTATAATACTGTTCAGCACCATCAGCCGCACTTACTAGGTGGAGTACAGCATCGTAGCGTTCCAGGAGTTCGTTGGAATTTGTACCTGCCCCCGCAGTAATCTCCTGCCACTCTTCGGGTTTAATATATGCAGAAATGTCCATCGTTCCACGGTCGCATACAATAAGAACGGGCTTGGTGCAAACCTCGGCAAGATTACGAAACTGATCCTCGAGAGCCAATTGTGTCTCCAAAATGGCACGCTCGCCCCGATAGTAGAGGTCGCGGTTGGGCGTAAGATAGTTCCAACCCGCCGTGCTATAGATGGTGGGCACCTCTGGTACGTTAAACACCTTATAACCGAATCCAGAAAAATATTCCGTAATTTTCACAAGAGCAGTGGTTTTACCGGCACACGGGCCACCAGTTAGGACAATCTTCTTAATTTCAGGCATAGTAATCGGAGTATTCTAAGTAATCGGGAATTATGTAAAATAGAGTTCGAGCCAGAGGACCACAAAGCCGACGACCCAGCCTGCTAATACCTTAGGCGAGATATTTTTGAGATACCACCCCACCTTGACGTGCTCCATCTTCATCAAGGCAATACCACTAGTGGAGCCAACAGACAACAGACAGCCTCCCACAGCCGTAGAGAAGGCAATGACAAGCCAATAGGCACCGTTGAGCGTAAAATTGCTCATGTAATCTGCATCTGCCCATCGACCAAGCTGATGCTGCTCGAGCACTGGATAGAGCGAAATGTTGCTGATAGCAATGGTAAACGTATCGACCAAACTTGAAAGAAGGCCAGAAAGTGCTCCAACAATCCAGATGTTATGGACTTGGAAATCAATCCACGAGGACACATCGCTAAAAACGCCTGTTTCCATCACAACACCCATACCCAACATAATACCCATTACAAAAAGCATTTGCTGGATGGCACCGTACTTTATAGCCTGCGGCGTACGACGATCAGATAAACGGTCGGCCGACATCAGTTTGCGATTGAAGGCCTCGTTGATCACCCATAGCACACTCAGCACGCAGAGGGCACCGAGAAATGGGGGCAACTTGGTGATGTTATGAAAAGTTGGGATAAACCACAATCCACCGATGCCCACAAAGAGCATCAGGATGCGCTGCCATGGACTCAAGTTGGTTTCATCGCCACGATAAGGCATCGGCGACCACTGAGTATCAAGACTCTCAGGTAACTGAATATTAATTAATATCGTTGGAATAACCCACGCCAAAATAGCAGGCAAGGCCAAAAAAGCAGAAAAATGTGTAGCAGTGACAGCACCATTGCCCCACAACAAAAGCCCAGTGGGATCACCAATCACTGTGAAACTACCGCCACAGCAGGCAGCTATCACAATGGCGCTACCAATAAGCATCCGTTGCCGACGGTTTTGCACAATACCACGCATGATAACCAGCATCATCGTAGCAGTAGTGAGGTTGTCGAGGTTGGCAGAGATGATGAAAGTAGCAATGGTGATGGTCCAAAGCAACCGTTTCGGGTTATGCGTCTTTATCCATTTCTGTACAAAGTCAAAGCATCCATTGTTATCGAGAATCTCAATAATGGTCATTGTGGCCAATAGGAACATGACAATGCTGGCAGCATGACCAACGTAATTGAGAAATATCTCGTTACAGATGTAAAATTTCACAGTACTGCTCGATGACTCCTCGCCAGCCAGGTAATCGGCATATTCACGAGGATGCTGAGACATCACAAAATCGGCACCCCAGCAAATATAGAGCACCCAACCCACAGTGCCTAGAAACATGGCAATAGCAGCCTTGTTGACACCTGTGAGATGACCTGTCGCAATAAGCAGATATCCACAAAGTAAGAGGATGACGATGATGAGTGTCATTTTTTTATTTATGCTTTCGGGCGCAAAAGTACAAATAAAAATAGAAACCTCCAAAACTTTTTGAAGGAAAGATTACAGCAATTCGATTTTCAGGACCGATTTTGTGGCAGGGGTAATGCGGAAATGATGGTCGATGCGATGACCAACAAGCCATAGAATATTGCCACAGGCATCGATGACAACTAATTGACTACGCTTGGCCCAAAGGCTCGCCTTCTTGTCTGTGAGATAGTCACTCACGAGTTTCGAGCCATTCATGCCAAAAGGAGTAAAACGGTCACCAGGCTGGATAGTTCGGACGGCCAATGGAAATTTGATTTTTTCTTTATCAATCGTAGCGCAATTATCTGATTTTGAAATAAATATATTCTTTTCAACAGAAAATCCAATTTTAATAGTTCCCTGATAGGGATAGACTCCCTCTTCAGGAATTATCAAGCGCGATGGTGGCTGATACGAAGGGGCAACAATCAACTCACTACGGTCGATATATAACACATGAGTGGCAGAAGAAAAAGACTTACCTGAAGAAACGTCAAGACTTTCATTTATCTGAAGAATCTGTGCGGAAGTAAAGCCAAAGGGGCGCAACCACTCGAACAGGAAACACTCCGACGAGGGCAAAGTCTGCAAACATGCGATTTCAACAATTTCAGCACTACGCTGGTCTGATGTTCCGACTGCAGGCTGTATAGGTTTGACCATCTGAGAGCGCTCAGACTGGATGGCATCCTCATAGACCGCTTCAGCCTCTTTAATATAACCGGCAGTTTTAGCGATATTCTCCGATGATTTCGGCAAAATCTGATGCATGAGTGGAATAAGATGCAGACGGATTCTGTTGCGCAACACATCATCGACCATATTGGTGGAGTCGGTAACATAATTCTGCCCCATGGAATGAAGATAATTCTCGATCTCAGCCCTGCTCACCCCCAAAAGCGGACGAACAACAGCACCATTCTTAGGACGGATGCCCGTGAGGCCGTGTATACCTGTACCGTTCATCAAGTTCATCAGCAAGGTCTCCACCGCATCATCACGATGATGAGCCACACAGATAGTCTCTGCACCAAGGTCCTGACGCAACTGTTCAAAATAGCAGTATCGTAGTTCACGGGCAGCCATTTCAACGCTCACCTTATGCAAAGCCGCATATTCACGGGTATCAAAATGCACCCGATGAATTGGGACATTCTGCATCTCACAGAGTTGACACACGAAGTCCTCATCCCGATCCGACTCCTCGCCACGAAGACGAAAATTGCAATGGATAGCCTCGATGCGATAGCCCAATCGTTTCAAAACTAACAACAATGCCACACTATCGGCACCACCACTAAGCGCCACGATATGCAAGCCATCGCATGACAGAAGCTGATGTTTCCTGATGAATTCGGCAACTTTACTCCACATAAAGCACTAGACCTTTCAGGTATTCACCTTCGGGATGATAGATGTTAATGGGATGATCAGCTGGCTGATGTAGCTGATGAAGGATGCGCACCTTGCGACCTGCTTGGGCTGCAGCCGTAAATACTGCATTGCGGAAATGATCCTTGGTAACCACCTGGGAACAGCTGAAGGTAAAAAGTATACCATTAGGTTGGATAATCTGGAAAGCCTTGTTGTTCAAGCGAGTATAACCTTTTAGTGCATTATGCAAGGCGCCTCGGTGTTTAGCAAAGGCAGGCGGATCAAGGATGATCAGATCATATTGATGATTGGCGCCTTCCAAATATTTAAAAGCATCCTCGCAAAAGGCCTTATGACGCACATCACCGGGAAAATTCAACTGCACATTACGCTCTGTCAGTTCAATAGCCTTCGCACTGCTATCAACAGAATGAACAAGTTTTGCTCCACCACGCATGGCATAAAACGAGAAACCACCGGTATAGCAGAACATATTGAGTACATTCTTATCCTTCGCATACTTTTCAAGCAACAAACGGTTCTCGCGCTGGTCGACAAAGAAACCCGTTTTTTGACCACGCAACCAGTCAACATAGAACATCAGCCCATTTTCGACAGCTGTATTGTTACCACCGCCACCGATAATAAACCCGTTTTCCATCTCGTCCATAAAAGGCAAAGTAGTCTCACTCTTATAATAAATATTCTCGATTCGACCTTGCATCACTTTCATCAACTGCTCGGCGATGCTCACACGCGAGCGGTGCATGCCGAGGCTATGCGCCTGCATCACAGCCGTATGACCATAGATATCAATCACCAAGCCTGGAAGATTGTCACCCTCGCCATGCACCAGACGATAGGTATTATTGTCAGGATTGTCAGCCAGACCGATGGCCAGGCGCATATTCAAAGCCGATGACAGACGCGCAAACCAAAATTCATCATTAATTAACACATCACGGAACGATAGCACACGTACAGCGATAGAGCCTTTCTGGTAATGTCCGACAGCAACGAAACGACCCTCAAAATTCAATACACGCACCAAATCACCATCATCCAGACCTTCATCTGCCGTCTGGATGGCACCTGAAAAAACCCAGGGATGGAAACGCAAAAGGCTTTCTTCTTTACCTCTTTTGAGCAGCAAGTTCTTCATATAGTTTAAACTCTTCTTCTATTTCAAGTTCCGTCTGTTCGTCGATGAGCTCATACTCACCACTTTCTTTGAGTCTCATGAGTTCCTCATAAAGTCGGATACAGGCCCACGCATCGATTGCGGCATACGTCATCTGTTTCTCTTGGAGCACATCACGTTCCCAGTTCGACAACCGCTCAGTCTTGCTGATACGCTCCTCAAAGAGGTTGGCATAAAGCTTCTGAAGGCTGAGATCCTCAATACCGATATCCCTCATATGATGCTGTAGGTCGATGAAATTGCCAGGTGTGAACTTTCCCAGTTCCTGGAGAGAGTGGATGTCATCATGCCATGAGAGGCCAACCTTAGGAACTGTAGTGTCTTCGAGCAGTCGAATGATAGCAGGCGACAATCCTATGTAATTCAGACGGAACAGAAAGCAGTTGTGGTGAGTAGCTACTTGAAGCAGCGAACATTTGTAATGCTGATTCTTTGTAAACGAAGGTCTTGTCTCCGTATCAACACCCAGAATGGGCATAGACAACAGATAGTCGACTGCTTTTTCTGCTTCGTTTACAGAGGTAACAACGATGATCTTTCCGTTGTAAATCACCCTTGGTAAACCCTCCAACCATGCTTTGTTGAATCTGTTATAGATTATTTTTTTCATTTTCAGGTGCAAAATTACATAAAAAATCGAGAAAAAATGATGAAATTTGAGTTTTTTACTATACTTTTGCACAAAAATATTTGGAAACATTCAGATTATGGCAAAGAAAAAGCGGGAAAAGAAGGAGAATCATCCATCTGGATTCTTAGATATACTTGGTTTTAAAAACTTCTTCGCCAATGAAAAACTAAGCTTTCTCATTGGCATATTGTTGTTCCTCGTGGCAGGCTATCTCACAATGGCTTTTATTTCTTATTTTACGACGGGAACAGCCGACCAGAGCATGATCGAAGACCCTCGTGAGGGTGAAATCCTGAATGAGCACCAGGAGTTCAGCAATACCTGTGGTAGCGTAGGCGCTTACGCGGCTTGGTATTTTATTAAGCGTAGCTTCGGACTATCAGCCTTTTTCATTCCTATCTTCCTATTCCTAGTGAGCATCCACCTCATCAAGGCCTATCGCGTCAATCTGCTGAAATGGTTCATGGCACTCATGCTACTGATGATATGGAGTTCGGTCACGTTCTCCAAGTTCCTCTCTCCCTTTTTCACTGATGCTTGCTATAACCCTGGCGGTGATCACGGATTATATATCCAGCAGGCCATTGAAAACCTGCTTGGTGCCCCTGGTCTTACGGCAATCCTAGCCCTTACGGCTATCGCCTTTCTCACTTATCTTAGTGCTGAAACGATTTTTGTGATTCGAAAGATACTCAACCCGACGAAATTCTTAGATAAGGTAAAGTTCAAGATCACCAACAATGATCCTAACGAACCGAAGGTATCTTATGAAGACCAAATTCAAACCGAGGAAGATCCCATCGTATTCGACGACCCTGCTGAGCAGGCTGTTGAATTCAAACCTACAGGCGAAGCTGTCGTCATAGACAAAGGCTATGAGGAAAAAGAAATGCCGGAGCCCATTAATCCTATCGTTAATAAGCCATCAAAGGATGTCGGTATGGAGATTGAGGTCGCAAAGGGGGACGATGAAATGGCCGATTCTAAAACACTTGGCGGTTTGGAGAATGCAGGCCCCTACGATCCTAAGAAAGATCTGGAGAACTACCGTTATCCTACACTTGACCTGCTGAAGAAATACGATAACGACGGCAAGCCCTATATCGATATGGCTGAGCAGACAGCCAACAAAAACCGCATCGTTGAAGTGTTACGTACCTTTGGTGTAGAAATTGCCAGTATCAGGGCAACGGTAGGTCCAACCATTACCTTATATGAGATTACGCTCGCCCCAGGTGTCCGTATCACGAAGATTCGCTCACTGGAAGATGATATTGCCCTGAGTTTATCGGCACTTGGAATCCGTATCATTGCGCCGATGCCTGGCCGAGGAACGGTCGGTATCGAGGTTCCGAATGCCAAGCCCTCGATTGTCTCGATGGAATCAATTCTGAATTCGAAGAAGTTCCAGGAGAGCCAGATGGAACTGCCTTGTGCTGTTGGTAAAACTATCACCAACGAGGTGTTTATGTTCGACCTGGCCAAGGCACCTCACCTGCTAGTGGCCGGTGCTACTGGTCAAGGAAAGTCTGTCGGACTGAATGCCATTCTCACCTCTTTATTATATAAGAAACATCCTGCAGAGTTGAAGATTGTGCTTGTCGACCCCAAAAAGGTTGAGTTTTCAATCTACAACCCGCTCATCAACCACTTCCTGGCAAAAGTGCCTGATGAGGATGCTGATCCCATCATCACTGATGTGACAAAGGTGGTACGTACCTTGAACTCCCTCTGTAAACTGATGGATACACGCTACGACCTATTGAAAGAGGTTCGTGCAAAGAATATAAAGGAGTATAACCAAAAATTCATCGACCGCAAGATTCCACCGCGTGGCGGGCACGGCTATATGCCATATATCGTTGTCGTCATCGATGAGTTCGGTGATCTGATTATGACGGCAGGTAAGGAAATCGAAATGCCAATTGCACGTATTGCTCAGCTTGCGCGTGCTGTGGGTATCCACATGATTATTGCCACCCAGCGTCCTACGACAACCATTATTACCGGTAATATCAAGGCTAATTTCCCCGCCCGCATCGCCTTTAAGGTAAGTGCCGGTATCGATTCGAAGACCATTCTCGACCGTACAGGCGCCCAACAGCTGATTGGAAAGGGTGATATGCTTTATCTCGGTGGTGCTGAACCCATCCGTATACAATGTGCCTTCGTCGATACGCCAGAGGTGGAGCGCATCAATGAGTTCATCGCCGCACAGCAGAGCTATAACATGCCGTTTGAATTGCCAGAACCTGATACGCCTGAGGCGGACTTCGGCGATGGTGGTGACAAGGATGTTGACATGCAACACCTCGATCCGTTGTTTGAAGATGCCGCCCGTCTGATTGTTATTAACCAGAGCGGTTCTACTTCACTCATCCAGCGAAAGTTCGCCATCGGTTACAACCGTGCAGGCCGTCTGATGGATCAGTTGGAGAAGGCAGGAGTCGTAGGTGCCGCCATGGGGTCAAAGCCTCGCGAGGTAATGATTCAGGACGAAGTGAGCCTCAATAACCTCCTCGCTTCATTGAAATAGCCACATTTATATAATTAAGGATATGAAGAAATATTTTGCAATGATAGCCCTGCTGCTGATGTGTGCAGGCGTTCAAGCTGAGAGCGCCAAGCGCATCCTCGATAAAGCTGCTGCCACTGTGAGTAATCCTGGAGGTGTACAAGCTCACTTCCAAATGATCAGTAAACAGTTTGGAACCACCAATGGTGAGATTGCCGTCAAGGGCAAGAAGTTCCACGCCACCACACCAGATGCCACGATATGGTTTGACGGCAAGACGCAGTGGACCTATATGAAGGGTAACGACGAAGTGAACATCAGTAATCCATCTGAGGCACAATTACAAGCAATCAACCCATATAACTTCATCAACATCTATAAGAAGGGCTACAAACTGTCGGCTAAAGAGGTGGAGAACTCATATGAGGTCCACCTTGTACCCAACAAGAAAGAACAGAAAATACAGGAAATGTATATCATCGTTGACAAAGCTTCCTATCATCCTACACATGTTAAGATGAAGCAGAAAGACAAGTGGAGCACCATTATCATTAGTCAATTGAAGATAGCTACGCTGAGCGATGGTCTTTTTCAATTTAATTCCAAGGACTTTCCCAAGGCCGAAATCATTGATCTAAGATGAACAAGCTACAACTTTATAAGCTCCTGCGTAAGAATATCAACCTTAGTTATCGTCGCAGTCCAGCCTTCGAGCAGAACCGTTGGGCCAAGGTCCTAATAGGCTTTGGCGGTTTGATGTTTATTCTCTATCTGATTTTGTATGGTGTCCTGATTGGCATGGCAGCCGATGGTGAAGAGGGTACCCTCATCATGGCGATGATTATTATCCTGCCGATAGATTTCCTCTTGCGCTTTATCTTCCAGACCACACCTTCGATGATGGTCAAGCCTTATATCCTCTTGCCAATATCGCGTTATTCTGCCATCGAGTGTTTTCTGTTTTCCTCACATTTTAGCGGATTCAATTTCCTATGGCTAGGTTTATTCCTGCCCTTTGCCATCATCGTACTCTTCGGTGGCGCCTCTTGGGGAGCCACGTTGTTTGTCGTGTTGCTGGCACAATTGTTGATTATCCTCAACAGTCAGATCTATCTATTTTTCCGCACACTCATCAACCGTAATGTTCTGTGGCTCATTCCTGGCTTGCTAATCTATTGTATACCGTTCATCCCCGCGCTCATCACGATGTCGCGCAAGACATTGGAGCATACGCTCGACAATATGGAGAAGTATTGCACTGCCTGGTGGTTGTTGCCGTTGGTACTGCTGGCATTATGCGCGCTTTTCATGGTAAACCGTTATTTCCAGTTCAAGTATGTCTATGAGGAGATTTCCAAGCAGAAGGAGAAGCAGTTGAAGCGTGTGTCGCAATTTGCCTTCTTTAACCGCTTCGGCATCATCGGTGAGTATCTGAAGATTGAACTCAAGTCGAATCTGAGAAACAAGACCATGAAACAGCGTTGTATCATGAGCCTCGTGTTAGTGATTGTCTTTTCAGGTCTTATAGCCTATACTCACATCTACGACAATCCGATGATGACCAATTTCTGGTGTCTGTATTGTTTCTCTATCTATGGTATAACAGTCCTTATCAAAATCATGGGCCAAGAAGGCAACTATATCAGTCTGCTGATGACACAACGCGAAAACATTCTGTCGTTGCTCAAAGCCAAGTACTGGTTCTATTGTGTAGTGCTCGTTATCCCCTTCCTCATTATGCTACCGGCCGTATTCACAGGTAAGTTCACGTTATTGATGCTCTTCGCCTATATGTTTCTGGTGGCAGGGTTCATACATTTCATCATCTTCCAGTTGGCCGTCTACAACAAGCAGACTATACCCTTGCAGCTGAAAGTCACAGGAAAGGGTAATTTCGAGAATGGTGTGCAAATCGTAATCGAACTGGCAGCGCTTTTCGGTCCTGGTTTGATTGTGGGCATCGGCTATCTCACAGTCGGACTTACGGCCACATATGTTTTCATGTGTGTGCTGGGACTGGGCTTCATCGTTACCTACCCTTGGTGGATACGGAATATCTATAACCGCATGATGAAACGTCGCCATGAGAACATAGAGGGGTTCCTATCAACAAAGGTTTGATAAATAATTAATTATTTGCAATTAAAATAGGTGACAAACATTAAATTTGTCTACCGTTTAACAATTTTAGTGTTAAACGCAAAGAGCCGTTAACCTAAATGTCAGAAGTGTTAAATTGGGACAAATTTTTGTGACATTTTGTCAGTATCCCAAAAAATGCCACTATATTTGCACTCGATTTCACGAGCGTCATGCTCAGAGTCAACAGGAATAACGAATTAAATTATCACAAAAAAATGAATGCTAATATGAAGAAGATTGTAAATGTGGCAACTCCAGCAGTATGCGTTGTTGCCTTGGCGCTCTCGGTTGTGGCTTTCAATAAGACCAATGCTGCAACAACTCCCAATCAAGCTCCCGCAGTGACAAATGTAATGGCTGGCCAACCCGTGGACCTGACCTATGCCGCAGAAAAGTCTCTGCCTTCTGTAGTTTACATCAAAAATACGCAGAACTCAAAGGTACAAACTGTTGAGTACTCTGACCCATTTGAAGATTTCTTCTCTGACCCCTTCGGTGGTTTCTTCGGACGTGGCAGAGGCAATGGAAATGGTGGCCGTCGCCAGCGCCAAGTAGAGACACCTAAGCGTGTGGCTGCTGGCTCAGGTGTGATTATTTCTGCCGATGGTTATATTGTTACCAACAACCATGTGGTCGACGGAGCTGATGAACTGCTGGTGACCCTCAACGACAACAAGGAATACTCTGCCCGTATCATTGGTGCAGATGCAACCACTGACCTAGCTCTTATCAAGATCGACGGCAAAAACTTACCCGCTATTCAGATTGCCAATAGTGACGATGTGAAGGTGGGCGAATGGGTGCTAGCTGTGGGCAATCCCCTCGGGCTTAACAACACTGTAACTGCCGGTATTGTATCGGCAAAAGCCCGCTCGATGCAAGAACCTGGTAAGGTGACCTCAATGATCCAAACCGATGCTGCCATCAATCAGGGTAACTCTGGTGGTGCACTTGTCAATACTAGTGGAGCCCTTATAGGAATCAATGCAATGATCTATTCGCAGACTGGCTCTAACATCGGATACGGCTTTGCTATTCCCACAAGTATTATGAACAAGGTTGTCGACGACATCAAGAAATATGGTACCGTACAACGTGCCATGATCGGCATCCAAGGTGGCGACGTAAGCGACTATGTTGACAGCGAAAAGGAAAAAGGCAATGAAGTAGATCTCGGTACGATGGAAGGTATTTATATCGGTAAGGTCGTAGAAGGTAGCGCTGCAGAAGATGCCGGACTAAAGGAAGGTGACGTCATCACCCATATCGATGGTCAGAAAGTACCTAAGTTTGGTGACCTAACAGGCATTATTGCCCAGAAGCGTCCAGGTGACAAGATTACTATCAACTATCTGCGAAACAAGCAGAAGAAGACTGCTACCCTCACCCTTAAGAATGAAAAGGGTAATACAAAGGTGGTGAAGGATGCTGATATCGATGTTCTTGGTGGACAATTCAAATCTATCAGCGACTCACAGAAGGAGCAATTGAACATCGGCTACGGTCTACAGGTGATGAAGGTGAACGGTGGTAAACTGAAGGATGCCGGAGTGCCTCAGGGTTTCATCATCCAGCGTGTCAATGAACAAAGTGTCAAAACCATCGAAGACCTACAGAAAATTGTAAAGAATGCATCAAAGTCAAAGCCCGTGCTATGGATAGAAGGTGTTTATCCTACAGGCAAGAAGGGTTACTTTACTGTACCTTTAGAGGACGAATAAATAGTGAATTGTGAATAACGAATAGTGAATAATTAGAAAAAAGAGCCGCAAAAGTAAAAATTGCGGCTTTTTTTTTGGTCGTGTCAAAAAAAAGGCATAACTTTGCACCTTAACTATAAACGACTATCGACATGAGACAACTGAAAATCACCAAATCAATCACAAATCGAGAGAGTGAAGCTCTTGACAAATACCTGCAGGAAATAGGTAAGGAAGAGATGATCTCGATAGAAGAGGAAGTGGAATTGGCACAGCGTATCCGTAAAGGCGACAAGAAAGCTCTCGAACGCCTTACGAAAGCCAATCTGCGCTTTGTTGTCTCCGTGGCCAAGCAATACCAGAATCAGGGTCTCTCCCTACCCGACCTCATCAACGAAGGCAATGTCGGTCTGATTAAAGCCGCAGAGAAATTCGACGAGACACGCGGATTCAAGTTTATCTCATACGCCGTCTGGTGGATTCGCCAGAGCATCCTCCAAGCTATTGCCGAGCAGAGTCGAATCGTACGTCTGCCACTAAATCAGGTTGGCTCCGTCAATAAGATCAACAAGCTATTGAACAAGTTTGAGCAGGAAAACGAGCGCCGCCCATCCGTTGAGGAAATCTCAGAGACATTGGACCTACCTGAGGACAAGATTGACGAGGCCATGAGTGTCAACACTCGCCATGTATCCGTTGATGCGCCTTTCATTGATGGTGAAGACAACAGCCTGCTTGATGTGCTCATCAACGATGATGCCCCAATGGCCGACCGCACGCTCCTTATGGAGTCGCTGAAGGCAGAAATCAACAATGCCCTCAAGGTGCTCAACGAACGCGAACGTGGTGTGATAGAGGCCTTCTATGGTATCAACCAGCCAGAGATGACACTTGAGGAAATCGGTACGAAGTTCGGACTTACACGCGAGCGCGTCCGTCAGATTAAGGAGAAGGCCATCCGCCGTCTCCGCACAAGTACAAAGAAACATATATTAAAAACATTTTTAGGATAATGAAATATCTCAAATTTTTCGCCCTGGCCGTCGTTCTGATGGCTTTCCTTCCTGCTGATGCAGCCAAAAAGCCCGAGACTACCAAGGCTTATCTTTTTGGCTTCGTTGCCAACTTCACAGACTCCGTGGTCTATTTTACCGATATTCAGGAAATTGAGAATGTAACCATTCAAAAAAAGACCAAGTTCCTTAAAGACCGCGATGCTTATTCCGACCAATTGCGCTATTATTTTACCGATAAGCTCAACATGCCTCATCGCACGTGCATCGTTTCTTTTGGGCTGACGCGCAAGGAGGCCGAGAAGAAATACGTCAAGATGCGCAAACTCTATACCGAAAAGAGCGCTGGCCGCTATGACGTTCGCTATATCACTGAGAACGATTTCAAGTTCCAGGCTGTTCTCCCCGGAGAGACAGTCATTGAATAAACTAAAAAGCCCTTCACCAATTATCTGATGAAGGGCTCTTTATATTGTCCTGTTAGAAACGACCGCCACCGCCTCCGCCAAAGCCGCCACGGCCTCCACCACCAGCACGACCTCCAAAGCCACCACGACCGCCACCTCGACCACCTTCACCAGGACCGAAGCCGCCGCGGCCGCCACGGTTGTTATTGCCTCCGAAGAAGTTCATGCGGTAACTCACATGGAGCATGGCATAACTCGTGATGGCGTTCACCTCGCGGTCGGTCCAGCCGTTGGCCGTCACGTTAGTCGTCAGATTCGTCTGTTGATGCAAAATGTCGTACCATTGCAGCATCACGGTGAGCCGACGTCCGCGCAGGAAGGTCTGAGAGAGCTGGGCATTCCACAGGAGCTCGTTGGTATTCATCGTCTCGTCGGTATAACCGCGTTTGCTGAACATGTGGAAGTCGGTTGCGAGTTCCATGCCCCAATCAAAGCGGATGTTCGTGTTACCACCATACTGGAAATTCCAGGTCGTAAGGTTGTTCGTGGCCTGCAGACGATTCTCTGTACGGGCATACGTCGCACGACCGTTGAGCGAGAAGTTGATCATTCTGACGCGGTAACTGAGACGCACCTCTGGTGAAACATTATAGGTATGGGTAACATTGCGATCTGGCACGGCCGTACGGTTCAGGTTGACATAGCCCACGCGATGGTCGTAGCGTCCGTTCACAGAGCCGCTCACATCCCAGCGGTTCAACGTGTCAAGGCCGATATTAAACGACATACCGAGATTAGCACTCCAGTTACCATTGATGTTCTCAGGTTTCGATATGCGTCCACCAGTAGTTTCGTTATAGGTTACGATATTACCGATGGAGTTGCTGGTAATCTGCCATCCGCCATTAGATGTAAAACTCCAGTGAGCCTGATTCTTAGGCACAGAGAATCCCATGCTGTCGGTCACGAGCTTGGGCTGACGCTGCATCTGGAAGTTGAAACTGAGGTTCGAGTTGAACGAAGGCTTCAGGCCGGCGTTACCCGTTGATATGTTCAGCGGGTTGGTATCGTCGTAGATTTCGAGCAATTGTGTGATGCTAGGCTGCTGCGACTGTCCACGGAACTGAATCTGGAGGTTGGTCTGCTGATTGAAACGGTAACGCATATTCAACGTGGGCGAGACATTGGTGATGGTTCTGACGGTATCTACGGGACGGCCCAGGTACTGCTGGATGAAGTGCGACTTCTGTGGCTGGATGTTGATACCGACATTCATATTCAGTTTTTCACGGACCATCCGGAGTTGTACGTCGATATTCTGGTTATGCTCCGTACGCTCGGAAAAACGGCTCAGGTCTTTCGAGAGATAACTCTCATAGGGATTGTCGAGATAGCCGAACAGGCGTCCCCACTCGCGGTATTCGTTGAGCACCTCGGCAAAAGCCTCGTCGGTATAGACGGCAGGGAAGTCGTAGGTCGAGGGGTCGCTCTTCTGATGGCTGTAGTTATAGCGGTAGTTCAGTTGAAGGAAGATACCTTGGGCACCAAACGAACGTACGCGGTTGCGGTTGCCGAACGGTCCGCGCTGCATCGGCTGTGTGGAGTCGACCTCTACGGGTTTCGGTTTGAAATTATAGAGCGGCTCAGTATAGGTGAAGCCTATCTGATAGCTGAAATTGTCGGTGGGCGACAGCGTGTAGCGGTTAGTCTGATAGGTGGAGTCGTTGCCGAAGCGGTCTTTCTGTTGGAAGAGGTGCACGGCCGAGAGGTTGGCGTTCTTGTTGGAGCCATCGCGGTAGTTGAAATTACCACTGACGGCAATGTTCCGGCCTTTCGTTCCGATACGGCGGTTGAGTTGCAACTGTGCGCTGGCATTCTTGTTGGAACCGTAGCCGAGCGACTTGCCCTGACGGTTGTTCACCACAAGTCCCTTTTCATTCAGTAATGATATACTCTTTTCACTCAGTGCATCCTCTACGTAATTGAAGGGGTTGGCATTAAACGAGGCATTGGTATTATAGGAACGGCTGTCGTTCGTAGAGAAACTCATGTCAGGACGGAACGAGAGGGTGGTCAGCGTGTCGATGGTCCATTGCACATTCATATTGCCCGTCCAACTGTTGTTGCGCGAGTAGCTCTGGCTGATGCTGTTCGAGAAGGCGCCGCCACGAGTCTGCACAAAGTTCTCCGAAGCCGAACGGTTCCAGTTGTCAGCATCGTTGCGGTTCCAGGTCACACGACCGCTCATGCGCAGCTGGTTACCATTCCGCTTGCGCTGGCTCTCATAGCTGGCATCGAGGGCTGCTGTCTTGGTTTCCCGCTGCCCCTGGTTGTTGCCTCGTCCTCGTCCCCCACGGCCGGAGAAGTTACGGTCGTTCACATTATTGGCATTAGCCATAAGGGTATAGCGCACGTCACCGAAGGGTTTCATGGCCGTCAGACGGAAACCATAGCGATTATCAGTACCATAGCCAAGGTCGGGATTAGCCTGTATGCCGTTACGGGCACTACGCTTGGTGACGAACTCGAGTGTGAAGTCGTCATTACCATCGTCAATACCCGTCATTCGCGACAGGTCGCTCTTATCATCGTAGGCCTTCACCTGCTCTATCACATACGAAGGCAGGTTCTTCATCACGGCATCGTTGTTGCCCGTCATGAAGTCACGACCGTCGAGCTTGAACTTACGCACCTCCTTACCATTGATACTGATCTTGCCGTCGTCGTCGATCTTCGCACCTGGAAGCGCCTCCACCAACGCCTCGATGACCGAACCTTCAGGCACACGGAAGGCATCGGCGTTATAGACCACCGTATCGTCGCGGATCACCATCTTAGGCAGATTGGCGGTGATGACGGCCTCGTCGAGTTGCACGGAACTGGGTTCCATCGCGATGGTGCCTATGGCGAGGTCCCTGCCCCGCTCCTTGTTCAGCGCCTGATAGTAGTGCTTGTAGCCAAGGAAGGTCACCTTCACCAGATACTGACCTGCCGACACATTATTAAATGTAAAGCGGCCGTTGTCATCCGAGAGCACACCGCTCACGAAGGTCGTATCGAGTTTGCCACCTGCCTTCCGCGTCAGACGATAAAGCTGTATGGTACTCTTTGACATGGGCGAGTTGTCTTCCTTGTCGATAACACGACCCGACAATCCATCTCTTTGGGCTGCTGCTGTGAGTATGCTCAAAAAGAATGCAATTAAAATGGTTATAGTGCTGCGTTGGTTCATATATTTTATTAGACACAATAATTGACAAATGTTTAATCTGTGGGCGCACAATTAACTTTTATTATCATCATAAGTAGGTATTTTTTCGAAAAGAATGCAAATTGCAACCCGATTGCAGGAAAATTTTGTGTAACTTTGCAGCAGAAAACAAAAGGTCATGAAACTATCGAAGTTAAAGACAGGCGAGAAAGGCATCATTGTAAAGGTGCTGGGTCACGGCGGATTCCGCAAGCGCATCATCGAAATGGGCTTCATCAAGGGCAAGGAAGTCGAGGTGCTTCAGAACGCCCCGCTTCAAGATCCCGTCATCTATAAACTGATGGGCTACGAGGTGTCATTAAGGCATCAGGAGGCAGACATGATTGAGATTGTCTCTGCCGACACGCCTATCGAGGCCACGCAGTTCGTGCTGTCCGATAGCGACCGCATCCATGAGGACGACTACGTACGTCATGAGGCCATGAAAGAGCGCCGTACTATCAATGTGGCACTCGTAGGCAACCCTAACTGTGGCAAGACCTCACTCTTCAACTTCGCCAGCGGGGCTCACGGCCATGTGGGCAACTATAGCGGTGTCACCGTCGATGCCACAGAAGCCCATGCCTCGATGTTCGGCTACGAGTTCAACCTCACCGACCTGCCCGGCACCTACTCGCTCAGTTGCTACTCACCAGAAGAGCTCTATGTGCGTGAACATCTCACAGAAAAGATGCCCGACGTGGTCATCAACGTGATCGATGCCTCCAACATCGAGCGCAATCTCTACCTCACCACCCAGCTTGTCGACATGAACATCCGCATGGTCTGCGCCCTGAACATGTACGACGAATTCGAGCGTCGTGGCGACCATCTCAATCTCGATACCCTCAGTCGTCTTTTCGGTATGCCGATGATACCCACTTCGTTTAAGAGCGGCGAGGGTGTGAAAGAACTCTTCAGAGCCGTCATCCAGGTATACGAGGGCACCAGCAAGTCTGCCCGTCACCTGCATATCAACTACGGTCATGAGATTGAACACGGCATTGCCCACATCCAGAAATACCTCAAGGCCGACGAGCATATCACCCAGCACTACTCCACCCGATACCTGGCTTTGAAACTGCTGGAGCACGACAGTCAGGTGCTCGACTATCTGGGTAAGCACATGGCCGGTGAGCAGCGCATGCAAGACTTCCACGACCTGACGCACGCCCGCGACAAAGCCTCTGCCCGCGTGAAGGAAGAAACGGGCAACGACTCCGAGACGGCCATCATGGACGCCAAATACGGCTTTATCAACGGTGCCCTGACAGAGGCCGGCTACAAGACAGGCACGAAGGAAGACACCTATCGCACCACCCATCGCATCGATGGTATCCTGTCGAATAAATACATCGGTTTCCCCATCTTCTTCCTCATCCTTTACATCATGTTCGAGGTCACATTCACCCTCGGAGCATACCCGATGGAATGGATTGAGACCTTCGTAGCCTGGGCGGGTGAACGGCTGACGACCTCGATGCCCGATGGACCACTCAAGGCGATGCTCGTCGACGGTGTCATAGGCGGTGTCGGTTCCGTCATCGTCTTCCTGCCACAGATCCTCATCCTTTATTTCTTCATCTCGCTGATGGAGGACTCAGGCTATATGGCGCGCGCTGCCTTCATCATGGACAAGCTCATGCACAAGATGGGCCTGCACGGCAAATCGTTCATCCCGCTCATCATGGGCTTCGGTTGCAATGTGCCCGCTGTGATGGCCACACGCACCATCGAGAGCCGTCGCTCACGCATCATCACGATGATGATCCTGCCCTTTATGAGTTGTTCGGCCCGCCTGCCCATCTACATCATGATTGCCGGCACCTTCTTCTCGCTGCAATACCGCTCATGGGCACTCATGTCGCTCTATGCCATTGGTATCTTTGTGTCTGTCGTGGTCAGTAAGATATTCTCGTCGCTCATCATCAAGGGCGAGGACACACCGTTTGTGATGGAACTGCCGCCCTACCGCTGGCCAACGCCGAAGTCCATCTGGCGTCACACCTGGGAGAAAGGCAAGGAGTATCTCAAGAAGATGGGAGGCATCATCCTTGTGGCTTCGATCATCGTCTGGGCACTTGGCTATTTCCCGCATCATGACGCACTTCCCAAGGAACAGCAGCAGGAACAGAGTTATCTTGGCTGCATGGGTAAGGCTGTCGAGCCTATCTTCGCCCCACAAGGCTTCAACTGGAAACTCGATGTCAGTCTGATAGCCGGTGTTGGCGCCAAGGAGATTGTGGCTTCGTCGATAGGCGTGCTCTATTCCGGTGATGATTCGTTTGGCGACGATGAGACCTTCAGCGACGACAACGAGCGCTACACCCGTCTGCGCCAGCAGATGCTTCGTGATGGCATCACCCCGCTATCGGCCTTCGCGTACCTTATATTTATATTACTCTACTTCCCCTGCATCGCCACCATTGCAGCCATCAAAAACGAGACAGGCTCCTGGCGCTGGGCCCTCGTCGCCGCTGGCTATACCACCGCTGTCGCCTGGCTCGCCTCCGCCCTCGTCTTCCAGATAGGCTCCCTACTCGTCTAAGTCAAACATTTGGGGACGGTTCTTTTTTGTTTGACCCGCTGTGCCGTCAGCGGAATCAGTCAAACAAAAAAGAACCGTCCCCGAGTGTTTGGTTACCGGCAGTCGAAGAGAATCTTGCGGCGATTATCCTTCGGTCGCACCGCGAAGTGGACCCAATACGTCGAGCCGCGCTGCTCTTGGATGAGCTCGTCAAAATCACGCTTCGTACCATCGGCGATATCCAGCAGAATTCCCGCCATCCTGATCATGTGTTCCGGGCCATAGCAGTGGATATCCACCGCGCATCCCGTCAGGTGATTCGAGCCCTTCGCGCCCCCGCATAATCTATTCACTTCCTCTGAACGATAGCCAGAGGAAATAATGATCGGAATATCGCCGTTCTTATCGCCGTACAGTGTATTCTGGCTATACCTCAGATCCTCCAACCAATCCTCGCAAATCCTCTTCAGATTCTCAATCGCCACGCGACTCGGGATATTCCCGTCACTGGTGATATAACTCGTCTTCGTCAACTCCCCGAGCGTAAAGTGCTCGGAGAGTTTCATCTTTTCATTGATATTTACTTCTTTCATACTATTCACAAATTTCTAATGTTATCGTGTTATCGCGTTATCGCGTTAAAGCAGGATGCATGGCGCTTTTTTGTATTTGGCTTTGGTGGTGCCATTCTCCTTAAATTCACCAATCTTTTCAATCAGATGATCCTTCTGCAATCTGAATATCCTGACCTTTGACGACTCAATGCTAAGCCCGAAGCAACGCATCACATCATCGATGACAAACTCCTCAGGCAGGCGGTTGAAAGCCTCAATAGTCCTGGACTTCCGCTGTACATTCACCGAGGCATCCTTCAACTTGTTGTCGAAATAGGCCTCCGCCATGGCTCCGAAGTAATGACGCTGACAAGCATACTGGATATTAGTGATCAACTCAGCCAATCGCCAGTCCACCTCGTCCGTCTCAAACACCCCGCACCAGAAATCACCCTCCTGATGCATCTTATCCCAGTGGCGCATCACGATGAAGGGCGCAGAGAAATTCAAACCATGATAGGCACAACGCTTCAGCAACATCTCATCCGCCTTCGAGTCGTTCTCCTTGGCATCCATCATCCTTCGCGCTGTCCAGTCGTAGAGTTCATCCACGATCTTCTGAACACTCAACTCACCTTTCATCCTATCCAGTTTCTCCGCCCAGGCTTTCAGTCTGTCATCGCTTTCGAAATCGACCTTCGACTCACGCGCCATCATCTCGAAGTTGGTGGCAGGCAGAGGGATACAAGTGAGGCGTGTCGCCAAACCACTTCCAAAATTCTGCTCATTCACCTTCTTCTTCAGCGCAATGGGCGTGCCCGTGTAGATGAAGTTCCAGGTCACGTAGAAGTCCTGCAGGATGCTGTCGTTGTTCGAATACGCCTGACCATCCTCTTCATTATGGAAAGCTTTCAGCTCCAGCGATTGCTTATCGATCCACGAGCCACCTTTCTGCACAGTCACCGTATTGTCGAGCTCCGTATCAAACGTCAGCATGTGCAGCTGCATGGGCTGGCCATCCACCTCCTCCACCGAGTTCACCATATCCTGAATAAACTGTGCATTCGAGGTTCGGGCGGGATGCACACGCACAATCACCTTGGGTTTCTTGGGCTTTTCCTTGTTGGCGCCCTTGGTGCGCATCTGCTCACGATAGGCGTTGATAGCATCCTTACCCAATCTGTCAGCAGCCACGATAGGCGCAGCGAGCAATTTAAAGAGTCTGGTGGCAAACGACTTTCCGCTGGCAGGATCACCAATAATCAGCGTTGAGTTATTCAGTCTGCGCAGCTCTTCGGGACGGTGGTAGAATCTATAGGTACATCTCGTCATCAGCGTCATCATCAATCCACCTGCCACAAACATCGCTGCTGTAAACTGGTTCTTTTTCAGTCCCTTACATATATCCTTCAAAAGCGGAAAATCCTCAGCCAGTGCTTCTATCTTCTCGCCCCAATCCCACAGCCATCGACTGATGTCATCCTCGCACAAAGGGGACGGTCCCTTTTGTGAGATTATCTCCTGATAAGATAAGCCAGTAGCGGTTTTCACCGCTTCCTGCATGGCCTTGGATGGCAGCGAGCTTGCATACTTCTTTTCCTTCTGAGCCACGCACTCCGCTGCTGAAGCCACCGTCTGGGCCACGTTCTCATTGCGCTCTGCGATGATCTCTTTAACCCAGCTCTGAGATTCCACGATACGCTGCACCTGCTTCTGGTCGCCATCAAGCATGAGGAGCAGATCTGTGGCGAGCTTGAGGCTCTCGTTGTGTCTGTTGCTGTCATCAGCGCAAGGCAGCTTAGCAGCATACCTAGCATCAATAATTTTCTGTACGTCATACCCACGCCACTTTAACGGTACAGTTTTAGCATCATCAGGGCTGACTGGTTCAGACCCCTGCTTAACATTCTTACAGGCCACAGTATCAGTCGCAGCACCACGACTATGACCAGCACGATACTCACCATCGTATTTCTCACCAAACTCCTTGTTCTCATAAGTAAACAGTTCTTTGTCAATAAATAAAATATCCGATTCCTTGCAGATGAACGACATACGCGATGCATCCTTGCAACTTTCGTCAACCTCCACACCAAGCATTTCTGCCATTCTGTGTTGGTTGTCGATGAGATTACCCCACTCCGTTCTGGCCTTGAACACAATCTTCAGCCCGTGCCCAGAGGGTGTGATGTAGATGAGCAGAATACCAAGTTCAGCAGCACGCTGCTTAAAGTCAGCAGCAGCAAATTCTTCACTCTTCACTCTTAACTCTTCACTCTCCACGTGGTCCACATCCATCACCACCAAGCCCGTCAGTCTGGTTGCTGCCTGCTTGCGCCAGCGCCCAACTTTTCCCTTAGCAGACTCCGTCTCGTCGAATGTCGCCTGGAAAATAAACGCTGGCAACTTTCGTTTCAGCTGAGCGTCGCCCGTTTCTCGGTACTTGTCGATATTCTCATTCCACTGCGTCGCCCTGACGAGGGCCCAAAACTGGGCCTCGTCCACGGGCAACGTTGGATTACTAAAGTTTTTCTGATAACAGAACATTGGTTATTGTTTATTGGTTACTGGTTTATCAATCAAAGTCTTCAGGTAGTCCGTCAGCTCGCGGGCCTGCGCCAGGAGTTCAATAGCGCCACGGATATTCCCCAGCCTGCGCTTCACGCTGACCACAACCTTATTACGCTGAGCAGTCTGGCGCAGTGCGCCATTTGCTGTCTCGCGGAGTGTCACTGATGGCGGAACATACCCCGGTTCCCTCGACAATCGGTTGTATGGTCTGAACACGATGCAACCCGTTTCCGGATCTTTCGACATACCACCTTCAACACTCTTACCCTGCTCCAGTCTCTCCATGACTGCAAGCGCATTCAACAATAAAACCTCCTTTTTCATTTTTTCCTCCTTTTTTCCTTTCATTAGCCTTTCATTTGTTCTGTCAACGCCTCATAGAGTGCCAGACTCTGAGGCAACACCTGCGGGATGTCCATACGGTCTGGTTTCAGCACCGTATTCAGCGTCTGGTAGGCATCCCAATAAGAGATAGGTTCGTCATGGCGCATCAGTGCCATCAAGTTCTCAGCAGTCTCGTTAATCTGCCCCGAGTTCAGCGGGTAAGGATTACTTACGTGCAGCACCTCATTCGCAGAGTCATGCAAGATACGCCTCTCCACCAGCACACCGATAAACCTCAGCATCCCGTCGCGATCCATCAGCGCTGACTTCATCTGAGAAATCCTCTCCGTCCGGATCTTCTGATACGGTTCATAGTCATCCGCCCACTGCTCAGCCCGGGCCAATACCATTTCAAGACTGAATTTGTCTTTCCGACTCTGGCCACTGTAGCACGTGTAGTTGCTTACCACATCCTGCGCACCAAGGATCGTTTGGTTATGACACACCTTCACCATAGGCCCTATACCCAGTTGGATACCCTTCTGATGATAGCCCACTGCCAGGCACGTCACCACATCATCCGTCTCATCACTCCGGATCTCGATGTTCGCATATACCCTTCGAAGCAGATGCGCCTCGATAGCCCTTTCACCATACTGCGCCTCCAGCTGGGGCAGCAGTGTTACACCCGGACGTTTCGAATCCCGATTCGCAGCAGCGAAGATCTCCTGCACCACGGGTTTCAGCCCACGCTGTTCAAAGATATTCAGCACCTCCTGAATGAGGGCGAAGTGATAGATGCCTCCAACGGGATCGCCCGTTGGCAAGTTCTCATGATAGCTCCTTTCGAGCTCTTCGAGCGTCAGTACCTGTACTGGCTTCTCGGCAAAATTCAATGGTCTTTCCTCCATTCATTAAATTTTAAATTAAACACTATGAGCATCTTACAGCTCTTCTCCCTTCTCTTCCTCAATCCATTTATAGCAGGCATCGAGAATCATGTCCGCACTTGTGCAGCCCGTGTATTTCAGCGTGCCCTCGTTCACGAAGTCCAGCAGATTATCTGCTATCTCCACCTGCATATCATTCGTGAAGGCAGGCAGCTGCATCATCAGCATATCAAACACCGTTGTACTCACATGCGCCCTGATACACTCCATGATGACCATCGCCTCGATATCCACGCCATACTCATCCTGCAAATCCTCCACAATCACCCTTACCAGGCGCTTGTTCTTTCTCACTACTGTTACTTTTACCGATTCCATAATTCTTCACTCTTCATTCTTCACTCTTCACTAATTTTCTCAAAGAGTCCATACTTTTTCATAAGTCCCATCATCATCGAATGCACAGGCAGCGTCACCGCATCCTCATCAATCTTGTTGCAGATAATCCTGAAGTGCCACCCCTGCACAGGCTTGTGGAAACTCGTCTTCTTGTCAAATATCAGATAACTCAGCAGGGCATAGATCATACGCGTCTGGTCGTAGTAATCGTAGAACTTGAACACCCGCTTCACAAACGCCTGGTTATCTTTCGTGAGCCACTTAAACAAGAAATCCCTCAGAATTCCAGCGCAGTTGCTGGCTACCTCGCGCTCTCGTCCGTACTCCTCCTGCAGATCCTCAATGTGATACTTCATCTCCACGATTTGCTTTCGCAATTCTTTCAGTTCTTTCCTCAGATAGTCCACCTCAATGATCAGGCCCTTCTCCTTCTCATCCTTGGCGATGCCCATCTTCCGCAGGCGATACACCTCAGCGATCAGTTCATCTTTTTTCATACCCTCAGGAATAGGCAACTCTTCCATCGCTAGTTCCTCTTCCTCTGGTTCGTCCAACACCAGTTCTTCCTCTTCGGGCTCCATCGCCTCCAGATTTTCTGTTCCAAGATCCAACAGATCAATTACGTTCTCTTCTTTCATACATTTTTATTTTTAAATTGTTAAACACTTCCATTTCCGATTTCCGAGTGCAATTGTGGTGCAAGGCGAATGCAGAGCCGAGCTCGCTCGAGCTATGTTGAGCCGCAGCCCACAATCGCTGTTGCAACTTGTTTGCGACGGCAAAGTTAGGAAGGATTATAAGCCATATCAAGTTCTATCATCCCCAAAAACAATCCCTCTGAAAATGCCTTATTTCAGAGGGATTCCAAGAGACTCAGGATTTTGCACTCAATAGAAAATCGTAAAATCCTTTTATTATCCTTATATCAATCCCTCGAACGGATTATAAGGTTTAGTCTTCAAGTCAGCTATGTTTTTCTTCACCCAGTCATAGAGGGCACCACCTCTTGCGCTCTGGAACTTCTTGATATAATCTTCCACCGAACCACAGCTCACCGACTCCAGTTTCTCACTCATCACTTTCGCCAGCTTCTTTCTGGTGACATCCGACTTGAAGATGCAGTCACAGTCCAAAGCAGCAATAATCTCACAAAGGTATTTATTGCGCGTCTTGATACTGCACAACTTGTTACGAGCCTCCTCCCTGATGCTGCTATCATCCAACAACTTCCAGATGACATCCCCTAGGAGATCAGCCCTGACGCTAGATTTCAAAAGATGCTGGCATACATTAACCATCTCAATGCATTCCTTTCTGGTACGCTCCAGCTGGTGTTCTTCAAAGTCCTTCAGGTAAGGAGCCAACTGCGGTTTGATTACAGCCATATCCTCATGTATCAGTTCCAAGATAGCCTCGAAATAATAGAATCTGGACATGTCATCTTCCGTTAAGTGCTCCTGATGCTTCGTCATATACTTATTCAACCTGTCATAGCGAAGCGTCAGCAGCTCATTCTTGGGCCCTTTCCAACAAACGAAATAAGACAGCTTGGCACATTCCACATCTAGATTTGTACCGAAAACCTGGTCCACTTCCAGCGATACGTCATCGATCACCACTGAACGCTCCCTTACTTCGCGCCCCGTTGGCGAAGGAGCAAAGAGCAGATAGCTGGATCTGAGAAAATCAACAATCTCATTGCAAATCTTATCTACCAGTCCTTGGAACGTGAAGTCTTCATGCCACTCCTTCCACTCCTCATAATTCAACTTTGCCTGATGGCGTGCATTCTCACGACAAATGTTCTCGTCATTTACTCGTTTCATTTTCTTCCGATTTTTGTGAGACGTTGTGGTCGGTGTCCGGACTTTCCTCATGAGACCTCACAAATCTCGGGTTCAACATAAATTTATCGGGGGCAAAATTACAGCTTAGCGCTGAAAGACGTGCAAAAAAAATCTGGTCATTTCTGAACGACCAGAAATGACCAGAAAACAACGTGTTTTTTGCTATTATTTGTTGCGAATCATCTGCCTGAAATCTTTGACCATCTCCAAAAACTGTGGATCATTGCCAAATTTATCCTTCGTTGGGTCGGTATATCCGCTGAGCGATGATTTCGAGGCTAATTTGCTACCGAATTCCGAAATAAACTCTGCCCAGGTGGGGCGACGGATGGCACCTGCCTCTATCGCAGCACACAATGGCATCAGCACGTCCCGGGGCTTATTCTTGCACTCCATCAGTACATGCAGACGTGAAATCACCTTGTCAGCACATTCCGGACTGTACGCCAATATCCTGAAATCCTCAGACTTCGCACGTCCAGTTTCCATCAGCGCCCTCTCCTGTTCGATACTCTCCACGATATGCTCTAAAGGATCATGGGGAGAACGTCGCAAATGCTGCTTCAGTCTTCCACAGAATTTTACAGTCTTGCTGCCATCGAGCTTGATGGCGTGATATTTCTTATTGGCAGGAACCAGCCATTGCTCACCGTTCTCAGCCACATAATAAGTCTTCAGCGTCTTTTCCCCATCGACTTCTGCCAACACAATGTCTCGACTTTCATATACTGGTGGATTCTCAATCACCAACAAATCACCAGAATAGATTTCCAGATCCTTCATGGAGTCCCCCTCTGCGCGCGTACAATATGTTCCATAGGGCCCTACCACCTCGTCGGGCATCAATATCATGACGGGTGTTACGTCACCATTATCTTTCGGCTTTCCGCAAGCTACCGTTGTGTCATAGAAAGGCACTGGTGTATTAAACACCATACCCTCCAAGTCAGCCTCGCACAGCAAGGGTGCCATAGACTTATATCTCAGCAACGGTTCCTCCATGATAAGGTTCTTAGTGATTCTTTACAAACGGTTGCAAAGATAATAAAAATCTCTTTTCAATCAAAAAGAAATAGCCAAAAAGATTATGTCCCCTACCGTTAAATTTTGCAAAGAACAAAAGCGATCGAGATAGCATAGCTCTTACCTTTCAGAATCACATGTATCCCGACCCTTCGTGACATTCGAATAGGGGTACAATTTGTACCCCACCTGAAATTTAGTTCAGGATCTCGTGCACGTATACATTAGAAATAGATTGTTCCGTAAACAGTAGTATACGCCTTATAGTTGAAGTTATCTCGGATCACTTCCGGATCAAATGCACCTACGCTGCTCGCTGCATTCCCACAATTCATCCAGCCATGCTGTGTCTTTACGCTCAACACGCGCACCTCCTCATCACCGATAACCCCTACCCTGATAGGCGTATAATACCAGTCGTCACCTTTCTTATAATATCCCTTCAGCGTCACCTCTTGCATCCTTGGTCTGACAGGCTGCTGTTGATAGGTCTGTGACTGCTCTACTCGATACCCTTCTTGATAAGGACTCCGATATGAACTGCTCTGATATGGTTGATACGTTGAAAATGGAACGCCATAACCTAAACTTGGAGTATACGACTGCTGAGGCGTACTATATATACTCCGAAAAACTGTAAACTGTGCAGATGCTGTCATTGCAACAGCCATCATGCAACACACAAACAAAAACTTCTTCATACTTCTCAATTTTTAGTTCGACATGTTTCTGCGTGCAAAGATAATCAAGAAGTATGGTATTACAAGCAACAATCCTGCTATCTTGTATGAAATAGCAGGATTGCTGTACGAACTATATCTCTGGCTTACAACTTTGTTATTTTAACAATAGTCTGTTCCTATGTTCCTCCAGCACTTGCATTTGTTGGATGGCTATCTGATTAAGCTTCACAAGCCTCTCTCCTTGTGGTATCCCGTCGTTTATAAGCACCGCATTGATATTCTCCATATTCGATAGACAGATTAACTCGTTGGTAGTAGCATAATCTCGAATATTCCCTTTGAGGTCAGGATTCGCCTCTCGCCACTGCTTGGCAGTCATTCCAAACATCGCCACATTCAACACGTCGGCTTCTTCTGCATAAATAACACTCGCCTGTGCTGCTGTAACCTCTTCAGGAACTAGATTCTTCTTAATAGCATCAGTGTGAATGTGGTAGTTGAGCTTTGAAAGTTCACGTTTGGCTGTCCATTCGATCTGTGCCTTTTCATTGGCTTTCAAACGTTGGAACTCCATCACAAGATAAAGTTCAAATTCAACTGAAACCCAATTGGCAAACTTAAAGGCAATGTCAGACATGGCATATGTTCCTCCGTATCGACCAGATTTTGCAACAAGGCCAATGGCATTTGTAGCCTCTATCCATCGCGTAGGCGACAAAGTAAAGGCATTCAAACCGGCCTCCTTTCTAAACCCCTCGAATTCGAGGGGGTTAAAATTAGGATTATGAAGAGTCTCCCATAAGCCAAGATACTCAATTGTATTACGATTTCGCATCCAATTACCAATGACACCATTGGGGTCAATCACATTCTTCTGTCTGGCTATATCAGAAATACAGATATAGTCGATGCCATTGACGTTCATTGTCCTGATGGTGACGTCCTTTACTATTATTTCATTTTTCTTTGCCATATATCGCTTACAAAGTTACATTTTATTTCTGAATCCGCCTAAACATTTTCACCTTTTTTATATATAGTATGCAAAAAGACGAAAATGTTACAACTCTTTGAACAGAAAAAGAGGTTTATCCCTTGTTTTGTCCATTATAGGAAAGAGATGGGGGTGCATTTTCAGTTGCAGTCTTCAACACATTGCCCCCCACAACAACGGAAGAAACCAATAACTACTCAACAGGAACTCCGAGATGAATTCTGTATCCATCACCCCTACTGCCAAGTGAATCCGTGAGAGATCGTATATTGTCTGGGGTTATCTTGACAGTATCCTTCTTCTCTTCGTCCACAACAAACACAGTTGGCATCCCATGGGCGATCATCTGCTCAACGATGTCATGGAACAATGCACCAGACATACCTCCACCACTTGCAGGCAAACCTATCTTGTTCATGCTGACTATCATGCTATATTTAGGAGCATCAGCAGGGAAATATCCGCAAAAAGCAAGTTGATATTCGCTCACAGACTCCTCACCTTGATAATATTCACCTACCTGAGATGTTCCCGTCTTTCCCGCAACAAGAATCAATGGAGTACCAGCCTTTCTTCCTAATCCTTGACTGACTACATGCTCTAATGCTCCCTGCATTAGTTTGATATTCTTCGCACTGGCAATCTGAGGATTGATGACCTCCACATCACCAGTTTTCAACGTAGGCTTCATCATCTTTCCATCATTAGCAATAGCATTGTAGAAAGTCAACATCTGGACTGGGGCTATCTTTCGTTCATAGCCTATTGCACTCCAACAAAGCATCCAATTAGCCCAGTCAGAATCCCGCGGAGAGTTATAGGATGTAGGCTTTAGTCCATCGATTCCTGCTATACTATTGGGGTAACCAAAACTCATGGAATCCAACTTCAAGAAAAAATCCAACTCGTGCCCTTTATAGACATTCCTCACAGTCTTACTTATTCCGATATTTGAACTGACTGCTAATGCATAATCGAGAGTTACCTGTCCATAGCCACCTCTGCGCCAGTTATGATCCAACATCATGTGTTCACCATCGATATCCCAGATACCAGCACCCACATCGACAACATCACTCAATTTCACTTCACCCGTTTCCAGTGCAGCGAGCAATGATGCCGTTTTCGTCAGCGATCCTAATTCCTGTTGATATGCGAAGTTCTTGCATGGTTGGAATTTACCTTCGAAGTTTCGTTCACGTCCCACCATTGCCACAATCTCGCCTGTTTGCACCTCCATCACTATAACCTGTCCTTGCATGCCATTGATAGAGTCTAACCATAAAGTCATCAGAGAGTCCACACATTCCTGCAGTTCTGGCACGATGGTTGGCTCACCAGGAGTCTTCCGGACCTGTCCCTCTTGCTCATTCGCAAACAAATTATGCCCCCAGACACCTAACGCTACGACTATAGCTATGATTGCAATGGCAGATACTGCTATTGTCCACTTTTCACGTATGCTCAACTTCCGAGATTTACCCAACACCTGTAGTTCGTCGTCTCTCATAGTTTTTCCTCCTTTCCTGCTTTAGATTCCATATACACCTTCAGTTGTTTCAGCGCCTCTTTCGATGCCTGGAGCATAAAGGCCTGATTCAGCGCCATGTCCGACATGATCAGCGTCTGACTGTTCACGTTGATCTTAAAGATATAGTCTCTGTTGATGATCAGCTGCTTACCAATACGGATAAACGTTTCAGCCTCCTTGCCCAGCTGCTTCTCTATCAGTTCCTGACAATGGGCCAGATTCATCGTAAACACATGCTCCGTCTTATCGTGCAGCACCATTGTCGAATAGTTGCCATCCGATTTGACATACACCACCCGCTCTGGCTTCACCCTGACGAGTTCGTTCACATTCGATATGATCAGTACCTTGCTGCCCATCACCTTATTTATAATAATACGATGCAAAGTTACACTATCTTTTTGAATTCTCACTCATGAAGGATATCTGTTTGTACGAAATAGTAGGATTGTTGTACCAAACTCTGGCTTACGACTTTCTTATTTCAGCAATAGTCTGTTACTGTGTTCCTCCAGCACGAGGTTAATTCAATCCACCTTGTTGGACTCATTGTATAAGAGTTGCTACCAGCTTTAGTCAAAAGGGGGTCGAATTCGACCCCTTTAAAATTTGGGTTATCCACCTGCTTACTACTAACAGATGGTGTCAGCATCGTCAAAGTCGCTTCATCACGACTACAGAAATCCTTCATAAAGAATTCCTTGATAGCCACCTGGCGCTGTTGCAATGTGCACTGCCAAGTAAGTAATGCCAAAGCCTCCCTGCCCCAGCACACGCTCTATTCTATATTTTCCACCTTGTAAAGTGGTGTTAGGTTGTAGGTGTTGCATATTTACCAATTCTCATCAGAGATAATAGAATCAATAACTTCATCATCATAAGCCATTATAGTGTCTCCTCCATATGATTGTCCAAACTCTTCCAATGCATTGCCGAGATCTTCCCAGTCTTGTGCAGATAACTGATTATCCCATTTCCCGTTAAGGACTTCTTGTATTTCATCAGTTGAGATCCTAAAAGTTATTCTTTTTCCTGTTTGTAACTCGTGATACTCATACTCTGTTCCTTGATTACAACTTATTAGCGCTTGATAGAATTGCCGGTTTCTTTCTCCCATCATACCGCCTTTCAAACTGCTCGCCATTTGGGACAAGATCATGTATTTCAATAAACTGACAGCACTATCTATATTTTGGCCAGTCTCACTATCATTAATCTCATACTTATATTTCAACGCATCAGAAGTCAATGACAAGCCTACAAGTTTTGTAATATTATCAATCACGATAGGGAGTTTTATCTTCGACCCTATATACATTATAACAATCAATTTCTGTTGATCATTCATATTCGAGTATTTCGCCAAAGCATCCGAAAATTCATCAGCTGTCATTGTAAATTCTGCTCTTTGACCAGTTTGATTTCCAACAAATATTGTATGGAATGCCACACCTGTAGCAATAATCTTTTCTACTAATTTCGTGTTCTCATTTTTAGAAAAACTTACACCTAACATTTCTTTGACTTCTTGCTGATGATTAGACAAAGATGAAACAGGAGCGTATATCTCATTGCTTGTAAACTTCATTTCAACTTTTTCTCCATCAAATTGTACACTATTTACAGAGCCAAAGTCACCTAAAGGCACAGGACATTCATTATTTAACTTCTCTACCAACTCCTTTAGTTCTTTCTTGTTTTCGTCACATGAAGTGAACATAACAGATGCAAATACTACCAGCATCAGTGATCGGAATAGACTTTTCATAACTCTTATTGTTTTTAGTTTATACTATTTGTCAAAATAATCTTGATAACTTGCCTTTTCTACTTGCGGCTTATTTGTTTGAAAACTTCCATTGCTATAGTAAATGTAGCCAGCAATCATAGCTACAATCAGCAATGCAACAATAAAATACTTCCAGAATGACGAACTATCTTTCTTATCTGCAACATTAACCTCGTATTCTTGTCTTAATGGCTTTTCAATTATTGTTTCCTCGTTATCCGCTACAGAATTATCATACGAACTCGTCTTCAATTCAGAGAAGTAGCCCTCTTTCAAAAATACATCCATGCTCTTTGCTCTTTCTCGCTTAGAGACCTTCATTGAGGCGTTGATGATATCTTTAATACCTTGTGACAATTGCTTACTCATCAATAACACAGTTCCGCATGCACGATGCACTGCTGACACAGGTCGTTTCCCATGAAGCAGGAAATAAAGCGTAGCTCCTAAAGCATAAACATCACTGACAGGTGAAAACTCTTCCACATACTGCTGATATTGCTCGATAGGGGCATAGCCTTCACTCATACCAACAGGCGTTGTGGTTGTTTCATGCCCTGCTGCATCATAGTTCTTAGAGATTCCAAAATCAATTAGTACAGCATTGCCTTTGTCATCAAGCAAAATGTTGGCTGGCTTCACGTCATAGTGGCAGATATGCTCCTCTTCGTGCATATATTTCAGTGCACTCGCTATCTGTCGAACGTACTTCATAGCCATAGTTTCCGAGAGTGTCCCATGAGTCTTGACATAATCCAGCAAAGAGCCTCCAGCCAGATAAGGCATAGCATAATACACTGTACCGTTTTCCTCAAACACATCAATAACACTAATGATATTGGGATGATTGAGTCTGGCCAAGTTCCTTGCCTCCTTAATGAACTTCTTCCTGTACTTCTCCACTTGCTTGCTACTACCCGAGGATTGAGTCAACATTGTCTGTGTTGCTTCATCTCGGCTACAGAAGTCTTTCATGAAGAATTCTTTGATAGCTACTTGCCGTTGTAGTGACAACTGAATAGCCAAGTAAGTGATGCCGAAGCCTCCCTGCCCCAGCACTCGCTCTATTCTGTATTTTCCACCTTGTAAGGTGGTGTTTGGTTGTAGATGTTGCATATGAATTACTTTTTATCACAAACTGGTCGTACAGCCCTACCACTATAGACATAGTTTCTGGTACTTACAATATCATTGTACTTTTCTTCATCAAAATAGTAGTAACAAGCACATTCTCTGTCGTTTAGCGCCATCTCGCTTGTCCAGTAATATCCTGCATCTGTATTAGAGAGTTTATCTCCAAACCTTAAACCTGTATTAGGTAGGAAAATGCTATTCCCGTTAGGACCTTCTACTCTATAGCCATTGACATGAAAGGATTTTTCTTTTGTCCATTTGCATTTCTCAACCAGTTCTTTCCAATTGTCTTTACTCGGCATTCTCCATTCCTTACCCCATTTCGCTGTGGCAATATCATATCGGGTTCCAGAGATGTTTTGTGGAGTTTTGACATACGTTCCTCCTACAATCTCCAAATAGTCCTTAACATTCTGAGACGTTTTTTCGCCAGAGGGGTCTGCCCATCCATAAAGTCCGCCTATTGGTGATTCCGGATCACCTCCAACATTACAATCCGCCCATAACACGCTCAGTCCTAAATCAACCGCATTAACTTTTCCGAATCGTCGAACCTCATTACCTACTAAAATTGTTTCTTCATCATCAACTTGAACGGGGCCTGCTACAATTGTCTCTTCTGTATTTCGTTCACTTTGTGGATTCTCTTGCTCTATTTCGGCTGCTGACAACTTAAGAAGAATTTCTTCCACACTCTGCGGCCTTTCCTTTCTTTTTGGCTGCATCATCCAGACAACTAACTTGCGCATACCATCAGATACTGTATTGGGGAAATCGAATGCATCTTCCTCATCTTCCTCAATGTCAATGGCCATAGGAGGCTTCTTATTTGTTAGGAGGTTATATATAGTAGCACCAAGGGCATAAATATCCGTCCAAGGGCCAAAGCGATCATACATTTGGCCTATCTGTTCATTGGGAGCATAACCAGGTGTATAGCAAAGGGCTGTAGATGTCGTCATGCTGCCATTGGCACGAATCTGCTTACTGGCACCAAAGTCTATCAGATAAGCATTTCCTTGCTTATCCACCATAATGTTTCCTGGTTTCAAGTCAAGGTGCCATATTTCGTTCTGATGCACTTCTTTCAATGCTTCGAGTATCTGCAAAAGAATGCCCCTAACTTCTGCCTCTGTAAATGGATTGCCAGTCTTTTTAATTCTCTCTGCCAGCGATTCACCCTCTATGTAATCCATCACATAGTAGGCAGTACCGTTTTCTTCGAATAGGTCATGCACTTTCACGATATGCTCATTCTTCAGTTTACGCAACCTGCGAGCCTCTTTCTTGAATTTCTCGCGCTGCTCTTC
>JAEEGJ010004939.1_pt1 | contig 43364 bp, 41 predicted proteins | sample 8958761 | NCBI WGS metagenome assembly JAEEGJ01 (sample SAMN16246546, study PRJNA631951) | gut metagenome | biome: gut microbiome; feature: rumen; material: RS-attached | host: Bos | place: Iran: Karaj | collected 2018-10
TAACGGAGGAAGAAGCACTATGACTTTTCTAATCGAATCCATCATTGCCTGCGCCCTGTTTACGCTCTTTGTGTTCCTTATGTCCAGGAATCCCATCAAGAGCATATTCAACTATCCACCTGCAATAATCGAACGCTGCAAAACCCTCGGACTGGTTGATGATAGTAATATGCCTGGTGGTGCCGTTTTCTACCTTAAGAAGACAACGGCGCTACTTGTGTTTGGTGTGCTTTTGGGCTTGCTGGTTCGTTATATCAATCATTGCGAAACATTCTGGTGTGGCGTGTTAACTTCCTATGCACTTTGGAATGTGGTGAATTGGTTCGATGCTCTTGTTCTGGACTGCATCTGGTTCTGTCATGACCCCCATTTCATAATCCCTGGAACTGAAGACATGACAGCTGCTTACCATGATTACTGGTTTCATATCAAAGGTTCTCTCATCGGTATGGTACTGGCAATTCCCTCTGTCCTCATTGCCGGAGTAATTGTAATCCTATGAATAACGTAAGAATCACAGCCATAAGAAAAGCATCATACCCGGACTTGATTGCCCAGTATGAGAATCCTATCGAGCATACCTGTGATGTTCAGGAAGGCCAGCAGTGGATTTCGGTAGATGGTAAATGTCCGGAGGGTATGTGTCCTGAAGCTTGGAAGTCTATGAGGGAATTTGTAGAGGCCCTGGCACGTGGAGAGGGTAATTTCTTCGATGGATGGATGAAGAATCCCCTGAGCGCCATGATCTCCTGCAACGACGGATTCAGGCCAGTCAGTTTCTATCTGGAGGTGGTGGAGTAAAATGTGTATGAAACTTGACGAAAAGTGGATAAGAGCCCATCTGCCGAATACTAGTTGGGAAATGTTTTGAAAGAATAATTTGGAATTATGCAACAAAAACATTATGTTTGCATTGCATAATTATTTTATATGGAATTTGTAGACCGACAAAAGGAACAACAGCGGCTGAAGGAACTCCTTAACCGTGATTCCCCGCAATTTATCATTGTCAGGGGACGTCGCAGGATAGGCAAATCGGCATTGATAGGAAGAGTCCTTGACAATGACGACATCTATTATGAAGCCGACAGGACTGCCGCGACAAACCAAATGAGAGTATTTTCTCAAGTGGTAAGCGCCCGTTTCCCTGGTTTCTCCGATGCCGTATACTCAGATTGGAGGTCCTTGCTAAAGGCCATCAATCATAGGGTGACAGGACCACTGACCGTGTGTCTAGATGAATTCCCATATCTTGCAGAGAATACGCCGGCTCTCCCTTCTATCATTCAGGGATTGCTTGACGATGATAAAGAGCCGCTACGGTACAATCTGATTCTCTGCGGCTCCTCGCAGCGGATGATGTACAACCTGACGCACGACGAGTCTTCACCTCTTTTCGGGAGGGATGATTCCGATTTCAAAATGAGGCCTATCGCGGCTCCATTCCTTTCGGAAGCTTTGAATCTGGATCCACAGGAGACGGTGGACAATTACGCATTATGGGGTGGCGTTCCCCGTTACTGGAAATTGAGGGAAGGTTGTTCAAGCCTAAGAGATGCCATTGACACCCATATCTTCTCCAATATGGGGACACTTTATGAAGAACCGCATCATCTTTTCCGGGATGATATCAGGGACCCGGTGAAGACATCGACCATTATGTCAATTGTCGGGAATGGCATACATCGGCTTTCCGAGATAGCGTCCAGGTGCAATGAGCCTGCTACAAATCTGTCAAGGCCGCTGGCCAAGCTACTGGATTTAGGCTACTTGGAAAAGGACATTCCGTTTGGAGAGTCGGCCAGATCAAGCAAGAAAAGCCTGTACCAGATTGCCGATCCTTTCTTGAGTTTCTATTACAGGTTCGTTCCTGCAAACCGCTCTTTTATCGAGATGGACCGTCGTCTTCCGCTTGAGGCGGCATTGGATAGCCAGCTATCATCGCATATCGGATACTGGTGGGAGCATCTGTGCCGCGATGCCGTATCCGGCAACCGTATCGATGGGATTGTCTTTGGAAAAGCATCAAGGTGGTGGGGAAAAGTACTTATAGAAGTGGAAGAAAAGCCGCGGGATGTTGAATTGGATCTTGTTGCAGAGTCTATTGACGGCAAGAGCATTCTGATAGGAGAATGCAAGTGGACAATGGGAGAGAATGGGCGGCTTCTGACCAATCAGTTGGAAAAGATAGCAAAGAACCTTCCCTTTACACAAGGCAAACAATTGATTTTAAAACTGTTTACCAAAACAAGACCGGACGAGGATCAAGGTAATTCCCTCCTTCCTGCCAATGTGCTGGGATTGCTCGTGGGGCTACTGCATTAACGCATTGGAAGCATAATAAAAGGATGGCCCTGAAGCCATCCTTTAAACCTTGCCCCGTGGTTTCCCAAGAGACAAATCTGCCTGAAAGGCTAGAACTTGTAGTTTAAGCCGAAAAGGAGATTGGAATGGTGGTAATAGGTGTCGGCAGTGTCGCCGGCATAGAGGTTCAGGAGGCCTTGGTTATAGCCGACGGTAATCAAGAGATTGCCGATTGCTCCGCCGGCGCCAATGCTGAGGAAGAGATCGAATCTATTGTAGAAGTTCTCTGCATAATAATCCGTATCCTGGGAAGTTTCCAGAACTCCAGAACCTTCCAGATGGCTTTTCGAGGACAGGCCCATCTGGAATGTGGGGCCAAGATACACAAACGCCCCGCCGGGGTAGTTAGGGATATATGTTGAGAAGTTGGCGTAAACGGGGATGTTGAGCGCCACTTCATTAGTTCTGGTCTCTGTGTTCTGGACATAGGAGCCTACCCTTACGCTACCGTCATTGTAGTTGGAAAGAACCGACAGGTATGCGCCCGGGGTAACGGCCAGGCCTTTAACGGGAAGGTCGATGTGATAGGATGCGCCCGCATAGAAACCGTTGTAATTGACGTTGTCTTCCTTTGCGCCGTTGAACTGGCCGGAAATGGTGCTGTGGACGAAGCCCGCGCCGGGCATGATCTGTGCGTTGGCCTGCGTTCCGATAACAAGAAGGCCAGCTGCCAGGGCAATTGTGAATAGTTTTTTCATAGTTATGTTATTTTAGATCGATTCCCAGGGCCTTCCCTTCGTACATGTAGTCGAACCAGGGGAAGTTCTTCCATTTGTTTATGTGGTAGCGGTGCATCTCCTCGGTGAGCAGCGTTACCTTTGCGGCGCAGGGATACTCCGGATAAAAGTCGTAATACTCCTCGTCCACATAAGTGGAGAAAATATCCAGCAGGAAAGTTGACGGATAGGTGAATATCTGGTTGTAGTCCAGGTCGAAACTCCACTCCTGCCCGTGACGCGTGCCCTTGTAATGGACGCCCTTATGGTCCACGGTATATACACCTTCTCCGCAGATTTCCGAGGTTTTGAGATTGGTGAGCAGGTGGTCTTTGGGAATGTCTCCCAGCTTAACCTTCACGGAGAAGGAGTAGTCGGGGTCTTTCCGGATTTCGTCGATGATTGCCTGGCGCTGCATGTGGGTCCATTCCGTGATGGATTCCGGGGCAACACAGTCCTCGCTGGCCTTATGGAATTCGTAGTACTCGTCCAGCGTGAGCTTATTGCCGCAGTGCTTGCACACGATATAGTCCTTTTCCGAGGACATCTCGAACTCGGTGCCGCAGCGCGGGCAGCGGTAGCACAGGTCCGTGAGCCTGTCGCACATTCCCTTTTTGGAAACATAACGGTAGTGGTGCTCCTTGTTCCACTTGAAATCGTCGTTGCGGAACTCATTGTTGAGGGCCTCCTCGATCTGCAGAGGCGTCATCTTCTTCAAGTCTTCCGGCGAAAAGAGAAGGCGGAGCTCGCAGGTGAACTTGCCAGGCCTGTCTTCGTCATTAACCTTGCTGGTGGAGAGATAGCCGCCACGAAGGGCCATGGAGTACACTGGGATGCCGAACACCTGCAGGAAGCGGCCCGTACCCGGGACAACCGGCTGCTGGTCGCCGAATACTGTGGCAAAGCCTTCGGGAGCAAAGGCCACAATGCCTTTCTGCCTGATTACGTCCCACACTGCACGAAGGCTGGGAAGGTCGTTGCTCAAAACCTTCTTGGGAATAATGCTGTTGAGCTTGAACACCAGCGCCAGGTGGCTCCTGAAAAACGATGCCTGTTCTGCCAGGAAGTTGATGCGATGCAGCCCGGCGCAGGCGGTCATCATCGCGTGGTCGCGGCGCGACTGGTGGTTCCATACCAGGAAGGCCGGCCCCTTGATTCTGTCTTTGACCTTGAACTCCGGATGGAAGGGTCTGGTGATGATGAACCGGCACGCAAACCAGTAAATGAAATAAGCTATCCAGTTGGGCCTGTGGAACTTGCGCTTCGCGAGCTCGTATTGCAGGTCTTTTTCCTTTTTCATCGCTTCGTGGCGTTTTTGTCAAGGAAGTCCAGCACGTCCTGTACGGTAACAAAGAGAACCGGCTCGCTGAAAGAAACGCCGAATTCTTCCTCCAGTGCCATGGAGAGCATGAGCATGCCGATGGAGTCCATGCCAAGGTCGGCCAGAAGGCGGGATTCCGGGGTGGCCGATGCGATTTTATCTTCTGGAAGATACTTTTTGATTAGGTTCAGTAGTCTGTCGTACATAGTCTAATGTATTGATTCGTAAATCGTTTTATTGTCTGCAATGTTTTTGAGGATCTGCGCTGCATTCCTCACGGCTACGCGGGAGCAGGAGCCACGGTTTTTCATTACGAGTTTCTTGGTTCCAAGCATGATTCCGGCGCCCAGGGAGGCAAAGTCGAAACGGGACATCAGATAGCCTGCAATCTCCTTTGCCGCCGGCTGCTGATGGGTTTTGCCGTATTTGATAATCTCCGTGATGAGATTAACGGCCATCCCTTCCGAGTTCTTGAGAACCTGGTTTCCGGCGAATCCTTCGCACACCAATACGTCGCAAAGACCGGAGAGGGTCTTGTTTCCTTCAATATTGCCCACAAAGTTGATTCCCTCCTCCACCTTGAGAAGCGCATGCGTCTCTTTGACAAGTTTGTTGCCCTTAGTGGGCTCCGCGCCGTTGGACAGAAGGCCCACCCGGGGGGATTCCAGTTTATAGAGCTTTCGCATCAAGTCGCTGCCCCGATGGGCAAAGTCCACGAGCTGGGCGGGGCCGCAATCGATGGAGGCGCCTGTGTCTACCAGGCAGGTGAAGCCGCCCTGCGAATTGGGCAGAATGGCCGCGATGCAGGGCCTCACGGTTTTATCGGCCAGAAGGAAGCGGATGGCTCCGGCAAAGAGGGCTCCCGTGTTTCCGGCACTGATTACGCCGATGACGTCGTCGCACTTTCCGGCTTCTTCCAGGGCCTTGAACACGGAGACGGGCTCCTTGCTGTAAAAGGCTTCTATGGGATTATCCAGATTGGTGACGGTTTTATCGGCTTCAAGAACCCTGTATCGGCCTTCCGGAAGGCCGGCACCCTCTATCAGGGCACGCGGCCCGGCAAGGGCTACACATACATCGGGAAACTCTTCCAGGACCAGTCTGGCCCCCTCCAGCATCTCCTGTGGACCCATGTCGCTGCCCAGAAGGTCGATGATAATTTCGTGTTTCATTATTATTATAGTTTGTATATCAATCCGAGTGAGAGCACTTGATTATTAGCTTTCAAGGGGGTGCTCTCATAAGGTATTACACCGCCGATGCCGTTCTCATAACTGGCGTACAGCCTGAAGGAAAGGAAATCCACGAAGCCGTTAACCCCGTAAACAAAGCCGCTGGTGCCGCCACCGGCACTGAGGCCGAGATGGCCGATGCCGGGATAATCAAAAGATACTCCTCCGCGCGTTTCCCAGTAAGGGACGCAGAAGCTGTAGCCGGTGTACAGGCTTATCAGATCAACCGACAGCATGTCGAAGAAGGGAAGCGCATAACTGGCTTTGAGGTTTGCGCTCAGCGGGATGGCTTTGAGGGAGAAGCGGCCTTCCACGGCCTTGGGCTTCACCACGGCAAGGAGTTCGTCTCCCGCCTCTTTAAGTTTCGCGCCCATCGACTCTTCGTCCATTTCATCGGTGGAGAGGTCTTTGAGGCCCTCAAATGTATAAGTTCCGGATGACGTACCGGCATTTCCGTAATACCAGAGGATGCCGCCAAGGTCCAGGGCCGATGCTGAAAGGGTGAATCCTTCGAAGGGCTTCCAAACCACCCCAATGTCTGCGGCAAGGCCTGCGCCCGTGGGGAGGCCCAGCTTGCCTTTGCCGGTGAAGGATTTATAGTCCAGATAGCCTTCCCCGTCCGTTCCGACTTTTTTGTCGCGGTTGGTGAGGTTTATATCCGCATCCAGATCCAGAGTGTACTGCTCTTCCGTTGTGGTGAGTTCCATGCGCCGAACTGCAACGTCGGCACTGTTAAGGCCGATGAGGAGTTTCACTCGTGCGCCGACACGCAGATTGTCGCCCACCGGACGCGAATACCCGTATGCTATCTCCCCGTACACGTTGCCGAAGGCCTTGAGCGACGACAGGTCGTAGGGCGACTGTGCCGTGCCGGTTTTCAGCAGCTGGAAGATTTCTTTGGGGACGGACAGGCCATAATTGGCCCTTGCGCCCACCTGAACGGTGTGGAAGCCTGCAGAGCCCTTCCAGCCATAGGAAACGAGGTTGTAGTTCAAGTCGCTGTACAGGCTGTTCACAGGTTTTAACCCTCCCAGGAATTCATCTGCCGATACGGAAGAGTGCAGGCCTGTTACCAGTTTATCTCCGGAAGGGAAGAGGAAAGATGCGGCTCCCACATTGTTGCGGGTGGCATTCTGGAGTTCGCCTACGCGGAGGAAGCCGTAATCCGGGGTTTCTGCGGGGTTTCCTATCTCCTGAGCCCAGGCTCCTGATGCGGCAATGGCCAGAGCCATGATACCAAGTGCTAACTTTTTCATAGGCTCTGGATGGTTATTCCGCCCGAAACCGTGGCGCGGAGGTTATTGAAATATAACCGCTGGTTCAATCCTATCCGTGGATCCGCAACGCCCACGGGGGCTTTGATGGAGAGATTCAGCGTGAGGGCGCTGATGTCCGGGATGGTGGTGCCGTCATCGGCCTTGATGATAATCTCCAAAGGGGAAATCTTGGGATTGGATGTGCAGCCGGCGGAGATTGTGAGGCCCGGAGAGACGCTCACTTTGTCGGTTATGACGGTGGAAACATTGCCATCGGCATCCGTCTCATCCACATACACGTCCACGCTGTCCAGAACAAGGGTGATGGGAATCTCGTTTGATACTTCCGTGCAAATCTTAGCCTCTTTTACGCGGTATTGAGCAAGCTGCAGATTAAGGTCTTTTATTTCTGCCGGAATGCTTAAAGGAAAGTCTGACCCGAGCGAGAGGTACGACTTGTAATGATATGCAAAGGAGAAACTTCCAAAGCCGCTTGCAGGGTCTTTTTCTAGGATGGAGGCGGGGAGATGAAGAAAGAGATTTTCCAGTTTGTAGCCGGAGAGGGGCCTCCAGTCGCTTCGCTCTATGTGGAAAATTTCCGCTTCTTTTGATCCCGATGGCACCGTTACCTTGGTAAACTCCTGGCTGAGAAGTGTTTCAGAGGGGTTATCGGCATCGGCAAGCGATAAAAGCGACATTTTGCCGGAGACGGCAATATCTTCGGTGAGGGGGTTGGCTGCCGTGAGGGTGAAAAGCTGCGGCGAGAGGGAGAGACCAAAAGTATTCAGGACGGAAGCCTTGTCTTCCATGGTTCCGGAGAAATCCGCAAATGAAACATCGTTAGGGATAAGCGGATTGGAGAGGGTATATGCCAGCGTGATAACATACTGCTCTTCCGAAGCCCCTTTGTTTTCCACCACCAGATAGCCGTCCTCGTCCTCCGTCACATAATCGCTCAGCGCATCGAGAATATCGGAATCTTCTCCAAGGAGTTGTTTTGGAGTTAACGGGCCGATGTCGGCTATCGGCAGGCTCACCTGGTCCGAGAAAAGGGTTATCTCGCTGTCGACGCCCCCGCTCACATCGTAGGCCATGTTTTCGCACGCCCACAATGCTCCCAGTGCCAGGAACAATAGATAAACTTTGTTAGTTTTCACTGCAGTGTCATTTATAACACTGCAAGGTAGCATTTTTTCTTGAAAATGGCAATTAATCCACGTAGGAAACGTAGTTGCCGCGGACACATTTCCACCTGCCGTCGTTAAGGAGGATTATGTTGTCGCCATAAACGCCGTCCAGCTGGCGGCCGTTGCTGTCATAGACATACCAGTATTTTCCTTGACGGACACCCCAGCAGCAGTTGGAAAAGATGCAGGGCGACTCATTAGAATAGAAGTCCACTTTTCGGCCGCTGCAGTGATAGACGTCCCAATAGCCGGAGCTCCTTTGCACTGCTACATATCCCCATGGATAATAATATATCTCCTTGCCGTATATTCCGTCCACGGTGTCACCGTCCTCGTCGCACAGATACCAGGTGCCGTTGCGCTTGACGCGGTAATAACCGTTGTAAAGGAGGTTGATTTCATCGCCATAGAGGATGGAATATCCGTTCCTGTAGACATATACGCGCCTGTTGATGATTCGCACGGTGCATCCGTTCCACAGGTCCTGGTAATCCTCTTCGCACCACACCGCCTTGCGTGTGATGACTTCGTTTCCGCTGTCCTCGAACCAGAGGGTGTATTTATCGGAAACCACATATTGCGCCTTCATGGCAACGCATGCCATAAGCGCACAAAAACATATAATTAAGCGTTTCATAAGGGTTGCGGGTTTGGTTTACATGCAGATAAGCGAAATGTATGCCAACACCTACAGCCTTCCCACATATCTCTTAACGTCCTCCCATCTGTAGTATGGCCCGCTGAAAGCCGTGAGCTCGGGAATGAGGGTTTCCTGTTCGTTGGTGAGGAATTTTACCAATACTTCACCCTTGCGATTCTTATAGAATATTATCTGAAGGTTTGCGGCAAACGGGCAGTGCAGCGTGCCGTTCCAGCTGTGATAGGCTTCTTCCGCCGTGAGGGCGGGATATCCGTAGCCTTCCAGGCCGAAGCAGGAGCAAAGGGCGAGGAAGGGCATGTCGTGCCCGAAGATGAGGTCTGCGGCAACGGGGGCCCCGGCGATGGCTTCATCGGCCTTCTGCACAATTTCCGTCACCAGGGGTTTGGCATATTGCAGGTGCTCATCGCCAAAAGTTGCGGAGTTGCATCGGCCCAGATAGAAACTGAGGATATGCCGGGCATATGCCGTTGTGACGGCCTCCCAGGGCAGGAAACTGAAACGATTCTCATTAATGTCGTATGCCTCGGCGAACTGGGCGAGGGAGAAAATTGAGGAAACGAAAGTCCTGGACTTTCCGGCAAGGGCTTTTCCGCGCACCGGATCCGTGAAGAATCTTTCGAAAACCGCCATCGTGTCGATGGGAACGTCGGTGAGCGGCCCGTGGGCGACTCCGGATGCTCTCTTCATGATTTCCCCGGGGAATTTCGGGGAAATAATACGCTGATACGCTTCCCCGCAATCCCAGGTTATCGTGAGGTCTCTCTTGCAGGATTGGAGCGTTGAGGTGAATGCCGCCATGCTCACAAGGCAGCGCACAACAAGCGACGAAAGCGCATGCACTTCCCCATGACGGAATACTCCAGGAAAGCGCCGGTACATCCTGCGGGCAAGCTGCTCATGCTCGCGCATACCCCTGGGGGTGAGGCGCCCGTCCATGCCGTCGTGGAGCAGGATCATCTCCTTTGCGCATGCAAGGAGGGAATCTCCCGATGGAGTGATGATTCCTTCATCGGCGGCCGCCTGAAGGCAATCCCGCAGCAGCACATAAGGTTTGTCTGAAGAGTGAGAGCGCGAGCCGTGCCTTCCGTAATGGCTTATGTAAAAAGCCTTGAACCCGCGGGGAGCCGGCGTATCCTTGATTGGCAGGAATTCATACGAATGAATATTGAAAGCCGCCCTCTGCGGAAAATCCCTCAGGTATGCATCCATCTCCGGTGTTAACTGGCCGTGGGCCACCACCGCCGATGCCAGAAGTATTACAAGTGACAATAATCGTTTCATTCAGCAAAGATACTGATTTTCGCAGAACACAAAATAAGGCAGCCTTGAAAAAGCTGCCTTATTTGTGTGCGCGAGACCGGAGTCGAACCGACACGTCCAATGGACACTACCTCCTGAGAGTAGCGCGTCTACCAATTCCGCCACTCGCGCTCTTGGGGGATGCAAAGGTACAAAGAAATTTTGATTCCGCAAATTTTTTTCAAATCAGGAACCAAAGCTTTTCCGTGTGTTCCCAGGCAGCGCTTCGGAAGGTGATGTCCGTGAGGGAGAGGTCGATGTCCAGAACGATGTCCTGAAGGTCCTCTTCTGCCCAGTCATAACCACTTAACCGCAGGTATTCGCCAAGTGCGAATGTCCAGCCGGTGCCGATGGTGAGGAGCAGGGAAGCGTCCCGCTGACGGGGGATGCGGAAGCTGCACCGGCCCGTGCCGCCGGAGGGTTCAGCCTCGCATTTGAATTCGCCTTCGAGGGGATTTCCCGCCACTGTGTAGCCGCAAACGTTTCCAATAATGGCTACCGGCAGCGGCTTCCATCCAGCGGGACAGTTGAACTGCATGTCCACAAGGCAATATGCCTTATGAAGCGGTGGTACGCAGGACACCTCTTCCGCGTTAGTCCCAACCCTGCCAACGCCAAGGTACAAAGGCGGGCACTCCTGGCCGTAAGGAATATTCACTCCCCCGTCCCATGTGGCGCCGCTAACCGCGGTTATCCGGACGTCCGGCCGTGGGACCCTCCACGTGACGGAGGTGTCCCCGGGCACGGTTTCGTCCATGGCGAAGGACGGCCCTTCAAGGAGCAGCCGAACCTCGCCTGGTGCCCCGGCTACATCTATTGTGAGATTACAGGGGCATAGTTCCCGGTCCTCCTTTACGATATTACATGAAAGGCAGATGAGTCCAAGAAGGACCGGGATCAATTTATGTTTAACGCGCAGCATACCTGTTGAACACCTGCCTTATCTGGGTTTCCCGTTCCGGGTAAAGAGTGATAAGCTGATCCTGAAGGTCGTCCACAGAGCACACCGAGGGCTTCAGCGCCTTGAATATCTCTCCTCGCGTCATTCCCCTCTCATACAGGTAGCGGAATATCTGAGGGCGGAACCAGTACGAGGTTCCCACGTCGGGCATGGATCCGCCATAACGGTCTTTGAACAGTGCGCTTTCCATGAAATAGGCCCACATCTCCCCCACTTCGCAGTATCCTGCGCCGTCGCTCACGCCATTCCCATATGCCGAACCGCCTTCGTACACGTACGCGCGCAGGATATATTTGATGTATTCCTGCCAGTAGTCTTTCCCTGCCTGCATGAAGTGGCTCGCATGCGCGAGTTCATGCACGGTGCACGCATAAATGGAACGGTAGTCCGGCAAATCCCGGCAGCCGATGGTGATATCCGGAAGAAACACGCTTAGGATATCGGCATAAACACCCAGTTTCTCCCCCATCTGCACCATATCCGTAAACACTCCCTGATGCAGCATGGCGGCGCTCCCGCCCTTCAATGCCCCGAGTATCCAGATGGAAAGTCCCTTTGGCGGAGCCGTAATATTCAGATCCCTCTCCACGCAGCGAGTAAAATAGTCGTACGCAGCATTGTTAACGACACAGCGGCGGTACAGCGATTCATCGTCCGATGGCTCCACGCACACATCCTTCCCTTCCGGAAGGCCCTTTCCCAGAGTGGAAATGGATGCCGGAAGCAGCACCAGATTAAGCCCCAGACTGAATCCCTTGCGGTTTTTGAACACCAGGCGGTACCGGGGCTCCGAAGAAAACGACACCGGCATCTCATAATACCCGTCCCTATCCGTATAGGCCGATGCGAACTTCACGAAACTGTTGCACACAACCGTAACCTCCGCAACGCCGAAGGGCTTACCCTCATTAAGGTCCGGATCCACCACGGTAATCCGCCCGGACGGGCAGGCCGCAGAAGAGCCCTTGGTTGAGGGGCGCCAAAGCGACTCATTCCCGGTTATGCGGTACGCCTCCCGCTCCACAGCCTGCCAGTCCACATCGGACAATCCCGCACGCGTAAAGGCATCGTGCTCGGAGATATAGCATTTGTCTATGAGTTCACACTTCAGCCCTTCCGGAACGGAGTAATCGCTTGGCACCACAACGTACTGCCATGTGATTTCCCCTTCGGGAACGGACGGGTCGTGATAATAATCCCCTTCCCGGACGATACGGTAATCCAGAGGATGGTCCGCCATGGCCGGGACGGAACTCTCCAAAAGACGGTACTGCTCCTCCGTCTGAGGCAGGAACCTCAGATACAGGTCCGTCGGCTGGATTTCCACACGGCCTTTGGTTGGATACAGATTCTCCAGCGCCTTGGTTATATTGTCCACCGAATAGGGGTCCTCCAGCCTTTCACCAAGTTCTATCATTCCGTGATATACGGTATTATCGTCTCCGGAAACGGAAGGCACGTCCACCCTCTCGCAGGAGATCAAAGCCAGGAGCGCACAGGCAAGCAGATAACGAGTTTTCATAAGCGGTTCCTTTTATAGTCCTGTGCAAAGCTGGCAATACTTATCCGTGTTCCAATGCTTTTACACGGATAATTTCAAAAACGGCCTCACAGGCTCCCAGGAGCCACTTTTTTCAAAACCCTATTTGCAAAAAAGCGCAAAAAAGCGGGCTTTTTACGTCAAAACAAAAGAAAACCGGCCCCCAACGTGCGTGGAGACCGGTTTTTCAAAAAAAACATGGAAACGGAAAAGGAGCTAGAAGTAGCTAACGGTTTTCTGTTCCACCGCGCTGAGAAGCTGATTGGCAAGGCGGCTCACACCGAAACGGAAGAGGTCCTTATTCAGCCACTCCGGGCCAAGAATAGAAGATACTATGGAATAGTAGCACACGGCATCCATTGCGGAAGAAATGCCGCCTGCAGCCTTGAAGCCCACTTTTACGCCTGTGGTTTCGTAGTACTTCTTGATGCACTCGCACATCACGTACGCGGCCACGGGAGTGGCATTCACCTCTACCTTGCCGGTGGAAGTCTTTATGAAATCGGCCCCGTTCTCCATCGCAAGGAAGGAAGCGTTGGCAATTGCCTCGTGGCTCACCAGAAGACCGGTTTCCAGAATAACCTTCAGCACCACTTTGCGGCCCAGTTCTGCGGCCACCTTGTCGATGAGAAGACGGCTTTCCTTGATTTCCAGCCCTGCGGTGTAGTAATCTCCTGCGAGGAAGGTATTAAGGGCCAGGACGATGTCGATTTCATCGGCCCCGCCGCGAACCGCCATTTCAATCTCGTGAAGTTTCACCTCCAGGAAACTCTGCGATGTGGGGAAGCATCCGGCAACGGTGGTAACATGAACGCCCGTGCCTTCCAGCGCCTGCTTCACCACCGGGGCGAAGTTGGGATAAACGCATACCGATGCGGGAAGCGGCCAATCCGGATAGTCCTTCTTGAAGGCGGGAACCTTTCCGGCAAGCTTTTTCACGCTTTCCACGGTGTCCTTGGTGCTCAGTGTGGTGAGGTCCATGATGGAGAAGCAGTCCTTGAGGACTTTCTCCGAAACAACTTCTTCCAGATTCTTGGCAAGGAGGTTAAGATGCTTGGCGATAGCCTCTTTGTCGGGGGTGTAGTTGTACTTGGTAAACAGTTCTTCCATAGTGTTATCCTTTTATTTGTATATTATATCCTTCGCCGATGAGAGGCTGCACCAGGGCGCGCATTTCCTCCGGAGTGTATTTCTCCAACCCGGCCATTGGAACCGGCCTGTCGATGGTGTATACCATAACCTCCCTGGGCCGGAGAACCCTCACGATATCCATCCACTCCGCCACCCAGTCCCCGCTGCGGAAAGCGGGAGCCTTGAGGAACATTGTCTGAAGCACAAAATTCCCCTCGAAACGTTTCATATCCTCCACAACCTGCAGCACCTCATACTCCCCTGCCGGGTTGTTGATCATACGCGCAAGTTCAGTACGCGGCGCATCCAGCTTCAAAATAGGATTGTCCACCTTGCGAAGGGCGGCAAACACATCCTCCCGCCATATCTTGGTGGCATTGGTGAGAACCGACACCACGGCACGGGGGTAATACTTGTCACGTAGCGCCAGGGTATCATCCACAATCTGAGCAAAATGCGGGTTCAGAGTGGGTTCGCCGTCGCCGGAGAAGGTTATCGAGTCGATGGGAGTGCCGGCTGCAAGGCATTCGGAAAGCTTGCTTTCCAGGGCCCCACGCACATCATCGGCCTTGGGGATAACCCTGTCCGAAAGGCCGTCGCGGTTCCAGCCGCATTCGCAGTAGATGCAGTCGAAGTTGCACAGCTTTCCTTCCCGGGGAAGAAGATTTATTCCCAGGGACGAACCAAGCCTCCGCGAAAAGATGGGGCCGAATACCGTATCCTCTCTTAACATATTCTTCGTGAAGAGCTCTTTCTGCTAAGCCGGCCAGCCACAAGCCCGTCTATAAGCACCAGACCGGGACGTTTTCCGGGTTCTATCGTGCCGATGACGTTATCCTTTCCCAGGAACCGTGCTCCGCCCAGGCAGGCCCATTCCAGCAGTTCGCCAAGCGTTAACTCCGGGAAATGCTCCTGCAGGCAGCACATTTCTCCCACCATGGACAGTTCGTCGTTCGATGACAGGGAATCCGTGCCGATGCAAATGTTCAGCCCCTCGGAGCGCATCATGGGAACCGGGGGCAACGTGTTGTGTATAAATATATTGGACAGCGGGCACAGCGCAATATATGGATGCTCCATCACGGCCTTTACAAGCCTTGCGCCTGCAACTGTCATACTGCATTCATGAACCAGGAGGATATTCTCCGGGAATGGTGCGGGATGCACTTCCAGAAGCCTGTCAACGAAGTACTCCAGCGAAGACTGCCCGGTTACAGGAGGCGTGGACATCCCAGCCTTCACTCTGTTCTCCCACATGGGACCGCTTCCGCGGCCGATCATCTCCTCCTCCTGCTCAGATTCCTCGCTGTGATAAGACAGGAAACCGGACTGCAGCCCCGCGGCGCTGGCGGCTTTCACCAGCTGCGGGCTCATCGTGTAGCATGCGTGGGGCGTTGGAGCGGCATCAAGGCCATAGCTACGAGCCTGGGCCTGCAGGCGCGTAACGGACTCCATCACCGCGTCGCAGTCCTCCGGTTCAGTTCCGAACACCTCAAGGAAGGTGCGCGTGTACATGGGGCTGGCCTTTTTCAGCGGGAAGGTATCGGCACAATTGGAAATATCGGCCATGGCCTGGACGCCCTGGTTCCAGAGACTGTCCATCGCCGCGGAGATATCCGCCATCTTTTCCTGCGGAGTCTTGAAATCCCGGAGCTCGTTTATCTGGTCGATGAAACCGGCCATTCCGGTGCCCTTGCGGAACATGCCCTTGAGATAAGACAGTTCCACGTGGCAATGGGCATTCACGAAACCGGGGACGATGGCGCCGTCAAGGAATACCTTTTCTTTTGAAATGTCCGGGCATACGCCCACAGACAGGATTACGCCGTCATCGGCATACTCCACGAACCCGTTCAGGATAGGAGTGCGGGAGTTAACCGTGTACACGTATTTGGCGGCAATCCTATTCATCTTCATCGGCAATAAAACGATACTCCTTAGTGAGAGAATCCTTCGCAAACTTTATGTTTCCGAGATGAAGGCTGTCCGGGCAAATGATGCCAAGCACCGAATCCGCAGGCATAAAATCACGGGCGGTGTATTTGAGCCTCCAATCCCTCTTGAGGATTTCCCTATCTACGCGGGCCTTCTCCCTTTCCATCTTGCGGCCAACGTCGCGGAACACGCGGGAGAAGCGCTCCGGATCGCGGAGATAGTGCCGTACGCTGTACAGATAGTCGTCCGTGGTGTAGCCGTGGTCTTCGAAGATACCCTCATACACAAGCAGCGTATCCGGGATGGCGGTTATGCGCCTTTCCCCTTTGAGCTGCTGGTCGCGGACAAGCATCTCGAATACGATATCCGTTAGTTCCTTGCGGGGAATGAGTTTCTCCTTATGGCAGGAGACAAAACAAACCACGACAAGCAGAAGGACGATATGAAGGGGCCTTATGCGCATTACCTCAACACTGCTCCGAATTCATTCTTGAAGCCGTCCAGCACCCTCTGCAATGTGTTTTCCACTTCGATATCGGTGAGAGTGCGTTCCGGATCCTGAAGCACGAAGCCAAGGGCATACTGCTTCTTGCCTGCGGGGATCTTGTCCCCACGGTAAACGTCGAACAGCGACACGCTGCGGATGAGCTTCTTTCCGCTGCGAAGGGCCGACTTGCGGAGCTCCGCATAGCTCACGCCTTCGTCCAGAAGAAGGGCCAGGTCTCTGCGAACCTCCGGGAAGCGGGGAAGTTCCGTGAAGTTGAACTTATCCCTCTTGATCAGCTGGAAGAGCCTCTGCCAGTGGATTTCTGCAGCGAACACGGGCTGTTTGATGCCGAAACGCTTGAGAAGCGCAGGGTTCACCGTTCCAAGGGTGAGAAGCGGCTGCACGTCGCGCCCGGGAAGTCCATAGACCATACCCTCCGAGAAGATATCGGCAGGGGCCGGAAGAACGGCCAGGGTGCTCATATCTATGCGATAGCGTGAAAGGAGAAGTTCCACATAGCCCTTGAGCTGGAAGAAACTCGACTTGTTTGCTCCAGTGCGCCATGCTTTGTCCGGGGTTCCGGTGATGAACATGGAGAAGCACTGATGCTCCTCATAGCCTTCCAGGGTTTCTCCGGGGAGTTCCGGGAGGCGGCGGTAAACCGAGCCGTACTCGAAGAAGCGGAGCGAGGAAGCCTGCCTGTTGATATTGTATGCCACAACCTCCAAACCGTTGAGAATGAGGGTCTGGCGCAACACATTGAGATCCTGGCTAAGCGGGTTCACAATATGCACGCAGTTCTCTGCCGGATAAGTGGTGAGCCCCTTATAGTAATCCTCCTTGGTGAGGGAATTGTTCATCGTCTCCGTGAAGCCGTTAGCTGCAAGGAAATTGGAAATGTTGTTGCGGATTGCTTCCGGTTCCGGTGACGGGCTGGGATTCACGCTCATGCGGAGGCTGTCCGGAAGGTCGATGTTGTTATAGCCATAGATTCGGAGCACTTCCTCTACCACGTCGCATTCGCGGGTGACGTCCACCATATATGTTGGAGCCGCCACAATGGCGCCGTTCTCACGCTTTTCAACCCACTGATAATTAAGGCCTTTCAGTATCTTTTCGATCACATCGGCCCCGATTTCCTTGCCGATGAAGCGCTGCATCCTGCCATAATCCAGGTCGATCTGTTTCCTGCCGATGGGCTCCGGATACACTTCGCGCACCTTGCCGATTACCTTGCCTCCGGCAACCTCCTGGATGAGGAGAGCCGCCCTCTTTGCGGCGAACAGTGCCATCTCGGGATCCGCGCCCCTTTCGAAGCGGAAGGATGCGTCGGTGGACAGCTGCTGGCTCTTGGCCGTGCGGCGAACGCTCACCGGGTCGAAATACGCGCCCTCGATGAATACATCAACGGTGGAATCGCTTACGCCGGAATCCTCGCCGCCGAATACGCCGGCGATGCACATGGGGCCTTCAGCATCGGCAATGACCATATCCAGCTTGCTGAGTTTACGCTCAATGCCGTCCAGGGTTTTGATAACCTCGCCTTCTGCGGCGCGGCGAACGATTACCTTGCCGCCACGGATCTTATCCGCATCGAAGGTATGGAGGGGCTGCCCCAGTTCGAAAAGGATGAAGTTGGAAACGTCCACCACATTGTTGATGGGCTTGAGGCCGATACTCTGGAGCTTTTCCGCGAGCCACTGCGGCGACGGGGCAACCTTCACGCCCTTCACGGTGATACCGGTGTAGCGGGGAGCGCCTTCGCTGTCCAGCACCTCAACGGGAATGGATTCGCCTTCGCCCTCCTTGAACGCATCCACGTTGGGCATGTGCAGTTCGCAAGGGATATCTTTGGAACGCAGATATGCGTACAGGTCCCTGGCTACGCCCCAATGTGAGGCCGCATCTATACGGTTTGCAGTGATTTCGTATTCAATCACGGTTTCCTCCTTGAGGCCGAGGTATTCCTTCGCGGGAGTACCGGGAACAGCGCTTTCGGGAAGCACCATAATGCCATCGTGAGATGTGCCGATTCCCAGCTCGTCCTCCGCGCAAATCATACCGAAGGACTCCACTCCGCGGATCTTGGATTTCTTGATCTTGAAATCTCCGGGAAGCACCGTGCCGATGCGTGCAAACAGCACCTTTTGCCCTGCGGCCACATTCGGTGCGCCGCAAACCACGGTAACGGGCTCCGGAGAGCCGTCGTTTACGGTGGTGATATGGAGATGATCCGAATCCGGATGCTCTACGCATGTGAGCACATGCGCCACCACAACACCCTCAAGCCCTCCGGGAATCTGCTCCGCAGTTTCAAGGGAATCCACTTCAATGCCGATGGATGTCATCGCTTCCGCTATCTGCTCCGGTGTGAGGTCGCACTTCAGATAGTCCTTAAGCCAATTACAGGAAAGTTTCATATCTTACAGCTATTCTATATCGTCTTTTGAAAACAGGGACTGGGCGAATTCGCGGCGGTCGAAAAGTTTCAGGTCGTCCACTCCTTCTCCTATACCTATATATTTAATGGGGAACTTGAACTGGTCGGCAATTCCCACAACTACGCCGCCCTTTGCGCTTCCGTCCAGCTTGGTAACCGCCATGGAAGTGACATCGGTTGCCTTGGAAAACTCCCTGGCCTGGATGAATGCATTCTGCCCGGTGGAGCCGTCCAGCACCAGCAGCACCTCGTGGGGGCCGTCCGGTACGATGCGCTTGATGACGTTGCGTATTTTGGTGAGCTCGTTCATCAGGTCCACCCTGTTGTGAAGGCGCCCGGCAGTGTCGATGAGCACCACATCGGCCTCTTTCGCAACCGCCGATTTCACCGCGTCGAACGCCACGGAAGCGGGATCCGCCCCCATTGGCTGCTTCACGATGGATGCGCCGGTGCGCTCCGCCCAGATTGTGAGCTGTTCCACGGCGGCGGCGCGGAAAGTATCCGCTGCGCCAAGCACCACCTTCTTGCCCTGAGCCACAAGCATGGAGGCCAACTTGCCGATGGTGGTGGTTTTGCCCACGCCGTTAACGCCCACAACCAGCACCACATAGGGTTTCTTGCTGAAGTCGAAGGCCTGCACGGGGGTATCGTCTTCCCCGAGGAGTTTGGCAATCTCGTCACGGATGATGTCCACCAGTTCGTCCATCGACACATATTTGTCCCTCTCCACGCGGTCCTCTATGTTGTCGATGATCTTCAGGGTGGTATCCACGCCCATATCCGAACCCAGAAGGGCTTCCTCCACGGCGTCCAGAACGTCGTCATCAACCCTGGACTTCCCCACGATGGCCCTTCCGAGCCTCTGGAAGAAGTTCATGTTGGTTTTCTGTACGCCTTTGTCAAATATTCCCATTATCCTACAAATATACTCATTTTATCCCACAATCGCACCATTTGCAATGGCTTCTACGGGGCTTATCAGGCGCATCTTGCCGTCGCCCTGCTTGGCCATGAGTATCATGCCGCAGCTCTCGATGCCGCGAATTACTCTGGGCTGAAGATTTGCGAGTATGCATATCTGGCGGCCCACCATGTCTTCCGGGCTGTAGTACTCTGCAATACCGGAAACGATGGTACGCTTGTCCAGTCCTGTGTCTATTGTGAGTTTGAGGAGTTTATCCGTCTTGGGAACGCGTTCTGCCTCAAGCACTTTGGCAACGCGGATGTCCATCGCCCCGAACTGCTCAAAGGTTACGGGCTCCTTGCCGGGCTCCACTTTCTTCGCAGCCTCTTCCGCAGCCTTGGCCTTCTGAGCCGCCTCCCTGGCAGCCTTGATGGCCTCCAGGCGGGCAATCTGGGCATCCACCTCGGAATCTTCGATCTTCCGGAACAGCAGCACGGCCTCTCCCAGTTCATGCCCAGGCTGGAGCAATTCCTTTTCGCCCAGCATATTCCAGTTGAGCACAACAGATCTGTCATTTCGACCAAGCGAAGCGCGCGGAGAAATCTCTTCCGAAGAAGTATGAAGCGCGGCGGATTCGCCTTCCTTATAGAAATTCACCGTGGGTTCGCCTTCGCCCGCGCGATGGTCCGTGCCGGCATCGACACTCACTTTCAGGATGTCGCGCAGCTTCTGGGCGCTGAACGGAGTGAAGGGCTCGAAGGCGATGGCCAGATCGGCACAGATCTGAAGGCAGGTGTAAAGGATGGAACCGGTGCGCTCCAGATCCGTTTTCGCCACTTTCCAGGGCTCCATGTCGGAGATGTATTTATTGCCGATGCGGGCGATATTCATCGCTTCCTTCAGGGCCTCGCGGAAGTGGAAGGTGTCCAGGTATTTCTCCATCGCCTCCCTGCAGGGCTTCACACCCTCGAGGGTTTCTTTATCGATGGCTTCAGGCTTTGCGTTGGCAGGAACCTTGCCGCTGAAATACTTGTGGGTGAGCACCACGGCCCTGTTCACGAAGTTTCCGAACACGGCCAGAAGCTCGCTGTTATTTCTGCTCTGGAAGTCTTTCCAGGTGAAATCGTTGTCCTTGGTTTCCGGGGCATTGGCAGTGAGCACATAGCGCAGCACGTCTTCCTGCCCGGGGAACTCGTCTTCGTATTCGTTCACCCATACGGCCCAATTCTTCGACGTGGAAATCTTGTCCCCTTCCAGGTTCAGGAACTCGTTGGAGGGCACGTTTTCCGGAAGCACATAATCGCCATATGCCTTGAGCATCGACGGGAATACTATGCAGTGGAATACGATATTGTCCTTGCCGATGAAGTGGATGAGCCGGGTATCCTTGCTCTTCCACCACTTTTCCCAGCTTTCCGGGAGCAATTCCTTCGTGTTGGAGATATAGCCGATGGGAGCGTCGAACCACACATACAGCACCTTGCCCTCCGCACCCTCGACGGGTACGGGAACGCCCCAGTCCAGGTCCCTGGTAACGGCACGGGGCTGCAGGCCGCCGTCCAGCCAGCTCGTGCACTGGCCATATACGTTGGTTTTCCACTCCTTGTGCTGCTCAAGAATCCATTCACGGAGCCAGGGCTCATACTTATCCAGGGGAAGATACCAGTGGGTTGTTTTCTTCTTCACGGGAGCGCTTCCGCTGAGGCTGGAACGGGGGTTGATAAGTTCGTCCGGGCTAAGGGTGGAACCGCATTTCTCGCACTGGTCGCCATAGGCATCGGGATTGCCGCACTTGGGGCAGGTTCCAACGATCAGGCGGTCCGTGAGGAACATTTTGGCTTCCTCGTCGTAGAGCTGTTCGCTCTCTTTCGTGATAAAATCGCCATGGTCGTAGAGCTTGCGGAAGAACTCCGCGGCATTCTCCTCGTGCACCTTCGACGATGTGCGGGAGTATATGTCGAAGTTGATTCCAAGGCGCGTGAACGCGTCTTTCATCACCTTATGGTATTTATCAACGATATCTTGAGGGGTAACTCCCTGCTGGCGCGCCTTGATGGTGATTGGCACGCCGTGCTCGTCGCTTCCGCAAACGAACAGCACATCCTCCCCGCGCATGCGCAGATAGCGCACATAAATGTCTCCGGGGATATATGCACCTGCAAGGTGGCCGATGTGAACCGGCCCGTTTGCATACGGCAACGCACAGGTTACCAGGGTTCTCTTGTGTTTATTCTCCATATCTCTGCTTTTGTTTTTCCCGTCCGAGCCGGATGTTCACTTTCCGTCTAGCTTCGCTCACACGGCTGATTTCTTCCATAATTGACGTCTGCTGCTCCGGAGTTGCCGTGGCGAGCCTCTTCGTGAGGCTCTGAAGGCGCTCCTGCAGCCTTTTTTCGTGATATGCCAGGATGGCCCTCGGCACATACTGCACCAACCATGACCCTCTGGAGGTGAGACTCCGGGCGAAGGAGTTCACCGTGAGCATGTACTTTTCCACCGACAGGTGCGTTGCCACCGTTGCGATGCGGCGGTCCGGACTGTTCACCAGGTCGCGGATGATGGCGTCCTGCGATTCGCCCGCATCGTAGAGGCGGAAATATGCGTCGTAGGTATCTCTGTAGGCCGTGTTGGCAAAAACTATATTGTCCGCGGCGAGGGCCGAGTCGATGAACTCCGCCACGCTCTGCGGGTCGTCCCCGGCGTAAAAGTCCGAGTCCGCTTCAAATTCCATGTGGGTTGTGCCGTCGGTGAGGATGAAGCCCAGGATTTCCCTCTCGGAGGGTGCCAGGACGGCATTGTCCTCCAGCGGCTGGAGTTCCGTGGGCACCGGCGTATACGGCACGGAAGTCTTCACTTCCCTGGGTACTTCGGGGGCATTGTCCCTTCTGGGCACCTCATTCACCGTCCTGCGCCTGGTGGTGCGGATACGTGCAAAAAGCAGGTCTGAATCCACCTTGAACTGGGCCGACAGCATATCAACGTATACCTGCCTCTTCACCGCGTCGGGGATATCGGCAATCGTATCGGCAATCTCGTTGATGGTATTGGCGCGGCGAACCGGGTCGTTTCCGGCATCGGCCATGAGAAGATCCGTCTTGAACACAACGCCGTCCTTTTCATTCTTGTCGATGTAGTCCTGCACCTCCTCCAGGCTGTGCTTTCGGGAGTACGAATCCGGATCGTCCCCGTCCGGGAGGAACACCACGCGGGCATTGAGGCCGGCCTTGAGGATGAGGCCCACGGCTCGCACCGCGGCATGAAGGCCCGCGCTGTCGCCGTCGTACATCACGGTAACGTTCTCCGTGAAGCGCTTGATAACCTGCACCTGCTCCTCCGTGAGAGATGTTCCGCAGGAAGCCACCACGTTCTTTATGCCCAGCTGATACATGGACAGAACGTCCAGATAGCCTTCCAGCAGGTAGCACTTATCCGCGTCGCCAATAGCTTTGCGGCCCTGGAAAAGGCCGTACAGGGTGCGCGACTTCACGTATATCTCCGATTCCTTGGAGTTGACGTACTTTGCGATCTTATCCGTTTTGGTGCTGAGGAGTGTCCTGCCGCCGAAAGCGACCACGCGGCCGCTGCGGGAATGGATGGGGAACATCACGCGGTCGAAGAAACGGTCGTGCACCGTGCCGTCTTCCCATTCCGCGCAAAGGCCGGTTTCCACAAGGTATTCCTTCTTGTAGCCGTCTTTCAGTGCCTGCTCCGTAAACACGTCCTTGGCTTTGGGCGCCCAACCCAGACCAAACTCGTCGATGGTTTCATCCAGCAGGCCCCTGCTTCGGAAGTACTGGTAGCCGATGGTGCGGCCTTCCTCCGTCTTCAACTGCTCGCGGAAGAAGTTGTACGCATAGTCCGACACCAGATGCAGGCTCTCACTGTGCTGACGCGCCGCAATATCCTCCGCGCTCTCCTCCTTCTCCACCACGGTGATGTGATATTTGTTCGCCAACCACTTCAGCGCCTCCACATAACTCATGTGCTCATACTCCATCAGGAACCCCACGGCCGACCCCGCCTTTCCGCAGCCGAAGCACTTGAAAATGCCCCTGGAAGGCGTCACATAGAACGACGGAGTTTTCTCGTTGTGGAACGGACAGCACGCGACATAACTGGACCCGCGCCGCTTCAACTGCACGAAATCCCCCACAACCTCCTCTACCCGGGCCGCGTCCAAAATCTCGTTAACCGTCTCCTGTGGAATCATGACATTTACTTTAACCTACAAATATACGAATATTTCCCCACATACGCGCACATTTCCACACATACGCGCACACGCCCCGCGCGAATTTCCCCCCACACCCTCACCTATCATTACACATTGCACGTGTACCGCTCAACCAGCCACATAGTCCACCACAGGGCACGTTTTCTTCTACACATGCCATGTGTAGTCGTTAAGAGTGCTCCTCTATGTCAAGAACACCCCTCCATGTCCTAGCGAAAGACAGGGCTTTGCGGCTCGCGAAAGACATGGCCCTGCGGTTTCGTGCCTCTCGCGCACTGTTTCTGGCAAAAAACGCCTCTTTTCCTGCAGCGAAACACACCAAACACACGTTTCGTGCGTCTCCTCTCCCCAGGGCTTGGCTTCAGCACGGCAGTATGGACCAGCCCTGCGCGCCAGACTCCAAACCACCCCGCACCGTCCCAATCCTTCTGCCGGATATCCAGCCAGAACACCATACAACGCCCATTTCATGGATATCCGGCAAGCAAAATGGCCAAAACGGGCAAAAACCGGGACGGATATCCAACCAAAACGCACTGCAAGGCCCATTTCGTGGATATCCGGCAAACGCCAAAGGCAGCGGCCGTACACCAGCGGACAGCAGCAACGACACTGCACCAACGGCACGGCAGCAACGGCACACTGCAGCAACGGCACGGCAGCAATGGCCGTACAGCAAAGGCATCTGCTGCGGGCAGCATGCGTGTCACATCGGCAAGCGGTAAGGCGCAGTAAGCGTAAAATGGATGTAGCTGATACACAGCGGTTTACGCAAACCTTCTGTGGCGTTTTGCCTCAGAAGATTTTAACAACTTGTTGATACTCAGCGAGTTCCAGTTTACGCTCCAATAAACGCAAACAGAGGCCAGCCCGGACGGGGCCAGCCTCTGCTGCAATTTTACGGAACAATTTAGAACGGGAGGTCGTCTTCAGAGAGATCCTCCGGAGGCATGTCGTCCAGGGTGGGTGCCGGGGCGTCAAAGGCGCTGGGCATCGCTGCAGGGGCGGCGGCGGAAACTGCGGGAGCTGCCGGGGCCGCGGGGGCACCTGCGGGTGCGAGCTTCCAGATCTGAAGGTCGTTGTACCACTTGCCGGCGTATTCGCGGCTCTTGAGGTTGAATGACACCTTCACTTTGTCGCCTGCTGCGTATTTGGCCAGATCCTGCACTTTGTCCTGCCCCCAGGCCGTGAAGCAGGCCTTCGAGGTGTAGTTGCCGTCCGGGAATTCGAGCACGAACTCCTGCTTTGCCCAGGGGCCGCGGGCGCTCTGGCCCTGCTGCACCGGCAAAAGCTGCCTTATTGTTCCTTCGATTTCGAGAGCCATTGATTACTTCTTCTTGGTGGTAGCAGGTGCTTCCTCAACAACGGGCTCTACGTAAGGCATGACGTCCAGGACCTCAACCTCGAACTTGAGGGTGGAGTTGGGCTCGATGCCGTAGTTGCCGCGCTCGCCATAAGCAAGTTCGCCGGGGATCACAAGCTCGATCTTGCCGCCCTTGCCAACAAGCTGGAGGCCTTCGCCCCACCCCTTGATGACACCGTTCAGCGGGAAGGTTGCTTCCTCACGGTTGTCGAATTCGCTGCCGTCAATGCGGGTGCCCACATACTTCACTTTCACAGTGTCCTGAAGGGAAGTTGCGCGGAGCTCTTCGCCGGCCTCGATGATGTTGTATGCAAGGCCGCTCTCGGTAACCTGAACGCCTTCACCCTTCATGTACTCCTCGATGAAAGCTTTGCCTTTCTCGTCGTTGAGGGCCATCTTGTACTCGCTCATCTTCCTGAGGTGCTCGTTGATGATGCGGTCGCTTTCCATAGGGTTGATCCTGAACTGATCCAGATAGGTGGAATCCTGGGGATCGCCCTTGGCGTTGGCAGCCTTCTTCATACCGGAAAGGATCTGGGTGTAGTTGAGCTTGCCGAAGCCATAGTTGTTGATCATGTTGCCGAAATACACACCGAGGAGATAGCTGGTGGAGTCAATTTCGGAAGTGGCGGGGAGCATGGCGCGAACCTCTTTGCTGCCCTCGGGAGCGTTGCCGCAAGAAGCCATAACAGCCGCTGCGACTGCGATGACGATGAGTTTTGAAATCTTCATGATTGTATAACTGTTTTTAAATGTTTCCCTTTTGCATTTCCCCTTTCGGGAAAAAAGCGGGCAAATTTACTCATTTTTCCTTAAAAAGGCGAATTTATTTTAGATTATCTTCCCGCGGCTTGTTTTTTAACAGTTTTTTAACTAAATTGGGGTGCGAAAAATATCGGACGCAATGGCTATCGACACATCCCGGCTACGCTCCTGCTTGAAAGAGTTCTTCGGTTACGACGCTTTCAAGGGGGACCAGTTGAGCATAATCGAGCATCTGGTGGAGGGTAACAACACCTTCGTTCTCATGCCCACGGGAGCCGGCAAATCCCTTTGCTACCAGCTTCCAGCCATGGTCATGAAGGGTACGGCCATTGTGATTTCCCCCCTCATCGCCCTCATGAAAAACCAGGTGGATGCCATCCGCGGCTTCGTGTCGGGGAACGACGGCATCGCCCACTTCCTCAACTCCTCCCTCTCCAGGGCTCAGGTGGCGGAAGTTAGGGAAGATCTTCTGTCCGGTGTAACAAAACTCCTGTACGTCGCCCCGGAATCCCTCACAAAGGAAGAGAACATCGCCCTTCTGAAGGAAATCCACATCTCCTTCTATGCGGTGGATGAAGCCCATTGCATATCGGAATGGGGGCACGATTTCCGTCCGGAGTATCGGAAAATCCGCTCCATAATAGAAGAGATCCAGAGCGCGCCGGTCATCGCCCTAACCGCCACCGCAACCCCCAAGGTGCAGAGCGACATTCTCAAGAACCTCCGCATCCAGGACGCCAAGGTGTTCAAATCGTCCTTCAATCGGCCCAACCTGTACTATGAAATCAGGGATAAAGTGGAGCCGGAAAAAGACATCATCAAGTTCATCCGCCAGAACCCGGGAAAATCCGGCATCATCTATTGCCTCAGCCGCAAAAAGGTGGAGGAACTGGCCCAGGTGCTGTGCATTAACGGCATAAGCGCCCTGCCATATCACGCGGGTCTGGATGCCAAAACCAGGGCGGAGAACCAGGACAAGTTCCTCATGGAGGAAATCCGCGTAATCGTGGCCACCATCGCCTTCGGCATGGGCATAGACAAACCGGATGTTCGCTTTGTCATACACTATGACATTCCAAAGAGCATAGAGGGATATTATCAGGAAACCGGGCGCGCCGGGCGGGATGGACAGGAAGGCATATGCATCACCTACTATAGCTACAAGGACATCCAGAAGCTGGAGAAATTCATGCAGGGAAAGCCTGTGGCGGAGCAGGAAATCGGCAAACAGCTCCTCAGCGAAACCGTTGCCTACGCAGAATCCAGCCAGTGCCGCCGCAAACTGCTCCTCAGCTACTTCGGGGAGGATTATCCGGAGGACAATTGCGGCAGCTGCGACAACTGCCTGCACCCTAAGACAAGTTTCGACGGACGCGAGGAGATGTGCCTTGTGATCGAACTTGTGGAAAGCCTCCCGGAGCACTTCAAGCTGGAGCACCTTTCCAGCATCCTCGCCGGGGAGGATAACGCCATGATAAAGTCGTACAAACACGACCAGCTGGAACTCTTCGGCGCCGGAAAAGACCACTCCACGCGCTTCTGGGCGGCAGTTATCCACCAGGGGCTCATCATGCATTTCCTGGATAAGGACATAGAAAACTACGGCCTAATATCGGCCACGGACGCCGGCCTGGAATTCTACCTCCATCCCACCGAACTGCAACTCGTGGAAGACCGCAGCTTCTCAGACGGAGACTCAGGGGACGATGACGACGTCCCGGACACGGCATACAATGGCGGCGGCGGAGACCCTGTCCTTCTCTCAATGCTGAAAGACCTCCGGAAAGACGTTGCCCGCAAACGCGGCGTCCAGCCATGGATCGTGTTCTCGGACCCTGCCCTGGAAGACATGTCCATCCTGTACCCCATCACGCTTGAAGAGCTCAAGAGCTGCCAGGGCGTGGGCGAAGGCAAGGCGCGCAAGTTCGGCCAGGAATTCATCGAGCTGATTGCCAGATATGTCGATGAAAACGAAATCCTCCGCCCGGACGACTTCGTGATAAAATCTGTCTCCAGCAAATCCGGAAACAAGGTTTTCATAATCCAGAGCATAGACCGGAAACTCCCCCTGGAAGATATTGCCGATGCCAAAGGCCTGTCGATGGACGAACTGCTTAGCGAAATCGAGGGCATAGTCGCAACCGGCACCAAACTGAATCTGGACTACTACATCAGCCAGCAGCTGGACGATGACGTTGTGGATGAAATCTACGACTGGTTCCGCGAAGAAGCCGAGTCGGATTCGCTGGAAGACGCCGTGAAGGCTCTCGAAGGGGATTATGAAGAGATGGAAATCCGCCTCGTGCGTATCAAATTCCTGTGCGAGGTAGCCAATTGATTTCCGTGTCGCGGCGCCACCATGTCAACTGGCGCTTGGCATAATGACGCGTATTGCGCTGGATAAGGCGAACGGCCTCGTCCAGCGTTATTTTTCCATCCAGATGGTCGAACAGTTCCTTGTATCCCACGGTTTGCAGCGCCGGGCAGTCGCGATACGGAAGAAGGCCGCGAACTTCTTCCAGAAGGCCCCGGTCCATCATATCCAGAACTCTTTGGTCGATGCGCGCATAAAGCTCCTCCCGCGGCAGTGAAAGGCCGATTTTCACGATTTCGAAATCTCGGTTTTTAGTGCTCCGGGACTTGAATGACGAAAACGGTTTCCCGGTGTACAGGCACACTTCCAGCGCCCTCACAACACGCTGCCCGTTGGAAAGATCGATTTCGCCTGCCGTAACCGGATCCAGCGCGCGAAGTTGCTCCGCCAGAACCTCCACACCCTCCGTCTCCAGGCATTCCATCAGTTGCTCCCGGTACTGGGGAGGAACATCGGGGAAGCAGTCCAGCCCGTTGCAGAATGCGTCGATGTACAGCATGGAGCCGCCGGTCATTATGAGCGTTTCGTGGCCATCGGCAAATAATTTTTCCACCAGTTCAAGGGCATCCAGCTCATATTTGCCGGCTGTATATACGGCATCCACCGGAAGAGTCTGGATGAAATAATGCTTCACCGCGGCGAGCTCCTCCTTAGAGGGCACGGCGGTGCCGATTGTCATACCTTTATATAATTGACGGGAATCGCAGTTGATTATGGGGCAGCCATACTCCTGCGCCTTCTTGATGCTATAGGCGGTTTTACCGGAGGCCGTGGGGCCAAGAATGATTTCTACCCGCCTCACTCCTCGGATTCGTCGTAGATTTCCTTGCCGTCTTCGTCCCCATCGTCCTCTTCCTCTTCGTCCAGATCCTCATCCTCGTCGTCGAAGTCTTCATCATCGTCCAGGCCGGGAATGCCCTCGCCGGGGAGATGACGCTGATGGTCCGGAAGGTCTTCGAAAGCCACATAGCCGTTCTCGAATTCGATGGGATTGGGCCCCTTGGAGTCCACAATCACAGGATAGGCCGATGACAACCCTTCCACCTCTTCTTCTATAGCGATATTCACGCTCTTGCGGTTTGTGACATCGTAGAAGTACACAAACGATACGGCGCCCGCCTTCGCGGCCATGGCCAGTGTAACTTCGTCCACAGCGCCGGCACCAAGGTCGAACAGGCCGTAACGGGCCACCACGTCGCCAAGGGAATCCATCGCCTTGAACATTATCAGCTGGTCCTGGGGAAACTCCATATCTGCACGCATCTGTTTGTGAAGGGTGTAGAGAGTTGTATCCTCACCCGCACTGTATACTCTGTAGAAACCTTTGATGCCTGATAATGTGACTCTTACTCTGAAAACCATATCTCACCTGAATTTTTCACTTCTCAAATATAGTAAATATTTCTCGTTTGATTGCTTTTCCGGCAAAAAAACACTACTTTCGTACTCCGATGAATCCGAGTGACGAATATCGCAGCATAGCCGCTCCCGCAGAGGGGCTGTACAAAGAGAGTGGCTCGCGTTTTATTGCGCTTGCATACCCTGTGGAGAGCGAACAAAGCGTGAAAGACATCGTCTCGGGGCTAAGGAAGGAGTACCACGACGCAAGGCATCACTGCTATGCATACAGGCTGGGGTACGACGGCGCGGTTTTCCGCTCGTCAGACGACGGGGAACCCTCCGGAACGGCAGGCCGCCCCATCCTGGGGCAGATAGACTCGGCCGGGCTCAGCGACATCCTGGTGGTTGTGGTACGCTACTTCGGCGGCGTGAAGCTAGGCGTTCCCGGGCTCATCAGGGCATACAAAAGCGCCACTGCAGACGCTCTTGCGAATGCGACGGTAGTGGAAAAGACGGCAGGAACCCTTTACAGGATATCCTTCGACTATCTTTCCATGAACGCGGTTCAGAAGGTCCTCAAGGACATGGGCCTTCCGCAGAACTCACAGGACTTCTCCCAGAGATGCTCCCTCGTAACAAGGGTCAGGCTCTCGGAAGACGGCCTGTTCAGGGAGAGGCTTGCAGGCATAGCTGAAATAGAAACCATATAACCACATATTTTATTATCGAATGAAAAAAGTACATGTATTCAACGCCGGTCCCTGCCTTCTTCCGCAGGTGGCCATCGAAAAGACCAGGGAAGCCATGCTGGACTTCGCCGGTACAGGCGTATCTCTTCTTTCAATCTCCCACCGCACCAAGGAGTGGGACGCAGTAATGGACGAAACCAGGGCTCTCTGGAAAGAACTTCTCCACATTCCGGACACCCATGAAGTGGTGTTCCTGGGCGGCGGCGCATCCCTCCAGTTCCTGTATGTTGCAATGAACTACCTGGAGAAGAAAGCCGCATATCTGGACACTGGCGTATGGGCCCACAAAGCCCTCGTGGAGGCCCAGGGAATCGGCGAGGCATATGCCATCGCATGCTCCAAGGACAAGAACTACACCTATATCCCCAAGGGCTTCGACATTCCCTCCGATTTGGATTATCTCCACATCACCACAAACAACACCATCTACGGAACGGAAATCCATGAAGACATGGACTGCCCGGTTCCCCTCATTGCCGATATGTCCTCGGACATCATGTCCCGCCCGGTGGATGTGTCCAAGTACGACCTCATCTATGGCGGCGCCCAGAAGAACGTGGGTCCTGCCGGCGTTATCTTCGCCATCATCCGCAAAGATTCGCTCGGCCGCGTAACGCGCCATCTCCCCACCATGCTCAACTACCAGACACATATTGATAAACTCTCCATGTTCAACACTCCCCCGGTCTTCGCCATCTTCGTGATGAACGAAACCCTGAAGTGGCTCAAGAGCATCGGCGGCGTGGAGGAAATGTACAAGATCAACAAGGCAAAGGCAGATCTTCTCTATAGCGAAATAGACCGCAACAGCATGTTCATCGGCACCGCGGCCAAGGAAGACCGCTCGCTTATGAACGTGTGCTTCGTGATGGCTCCCGGCAAGGAAGAACTCCAGGACGAGTTCTTCGCCTTCGCCAAGGAGCGCGGCATGGTGGGCATCAAGGGCCACCGCAGCGTTGGCGGCTTCCGCGCATCGCTGTACAACGCCTGCCCCATCGAGGATGTACAGGCCCTTGTGGACTGCATGAAGGAATTTGAAAATCTGAAGAAATAGTATGAAAGTACTTCTCGCAACACAGAAACCCTTCGCGGCAAAGGCCGTGGAGGGTATCGAGGCCATACTCAAGGAGGCTGGCCACGAGGTTGTAAAACTCGAAAAATACGAGGCCCAGGCAGATCTCGTTGCCGCTGTGGCGGATGTGGAAGCAATGATTATCCGTTCGGACAAAGTCACCGCGGAAGTCATCGCAGCCGCACCCAAACTGAAGATTGTCGTGCGCGCAGGCGCAGGTTTCGACAATGTGGACCTTGAAGCCGCAACTGCCGCCAAGGTGGTTGTGATGAACACCCCCGGCCAGAACTCCAATGCCGTTGCGGAACTCGCCCTCGGCCTGATGATTTTCATGGCCCGCACCCAGCTGACCCCCGCAACCGGCAGCGAACTCCAGGGCAAACGCCTCGGCGTACAGGCCTATGGCAACGTGGGCAGGCTGGTGGGCCAGAAGGCAAAGGCCCTGGGCATGGAAATATCGGCCCTGGATCCTTTCCTTACCGATGAACAGATTATCGCCGGCGGGGCAGAGCCCGTGCACTCCGTGGAAGAACTCTACGCCGCAAGCGATTATCTTTCCATCCACATCCCCGCCCTTCCTGCAACCATTAAGAGCATCGGTTACGACCTCATCACCCGCATGCCCAAGGGCGCAACCCTCGTTAACACCGCCCGTAAGGAAGTCATCGACGAAGACGGCCTCATGAAGGCTCTGGAGGACCGCCCGGACCTCAAATACGTCACCGACGTAATGCCGGACAACTACGCCGCCCTGCAGGAGAAATTCGGCCTCCGCGTCTTCGCCACGCCCAAGAAGATGGGCGCCCAAACCGCCGAAGCCAACGTTAACGCCGGCCTCGCCGCCGCCCGCCAGATCGCCGACTTCCTGGCCACCGGAAACTGTAAATTCCAAGTAAATAAGAAATGGTAAAAGTAAAACCCTTTGCTGCAATACGTCCTCCGAAAGATTTGGTAACGGAGGTTGCGGCTCCGCCGTATGATGTTCTGAATTCTGAAGAGGCGCTGGCAATGGCCGGCGAAAAGAGCCTCCTGCATATTACGAAGCCTGAAATCGACTTCAAGCCCATTGCCGGCGAACACGAACAGCGCACCTACGACAAAGCCGTGGAGAACTTCAAGTTGTGGAAAGAACGCGGCTGGCTGGTGAGGGACGATAAGGAAAAGTACTATGTGTATGCCCAAACGATGGGTAAGCGCACCCAGTACGGTATCGTCCTTTGCGCCCACACGGACGATTATGCCAATGGCATCATCAAGAAACACGAACTCACCCGCAAGGACAAGGAAGACGACCGCATGGTGCACGTGCGCATCCAGAACGCCAACATCGAGCCCGTATTCTTCGCCTTCAAGGACAATGCTGAACTTGGCGATATCATCGCACGTACCGCCGCAGGGAAGCCCGAATACAAGTTCGTGGACGAAAACAAGTTCACCCACACCTTCTGGGTAATTGACGACGACGCGGTTAACTCCCGCATCACCGAAATCTTCACCAAGGAGGTGGACGCCTTCTATGTGGCCGACGGTCACCACCGCACGGCTGCCGCCGCCCGCGTGGGTGCTGAAAAACGCGCACAGAACCCTCATCACACCGGAAACGAAGAATACAACTACTTCATGGCCGTGTGCTTCCCCCAGAGCCAGCTCGCCATCATCGACTACAACCGCGTGGTGAAAGACCTCAACGGTTTCAGCGAAGAAGAGTTCCTCAATGCCCTGGAAGCCGATTTCGATGTGGCACTTGCCACCAAGCCGCGTTGCGGCCGCCCGGCAAAGCCCTACGCTCCGGCAGCCCTTCACAACTTCTCCATGTACCTTGGCGACAAATGGTACAGCCTCACCGCCAAGCCCGGCCGTTATGACGACTCAGACCCCATCGGCGTACTGGACGTTACCATCCTGTCAAACCTTGTGCTGGACAAGATTCTCGGCATCAAGGACCTTCGCACCGATAAGCGCATCGACTTCGTTGGCGGCATCCGCGGCCTTGGCGAACTCTCCCGCCGCGTAGACTCCGGCGAGATGAAAGTGGCCTTCGCCCTCTACCCCGTGTCCATGGACCAGCTCATCCGCATCGCAGACACAGGCAACATCATGCCACCCAAAACCACATGGTTTGAACCCAAACTACGAAGCGGACTCGCGATTCATTCGCTGGATTAAGCGTGGCAGCTAAATAGCTGACGCTTAGCCATATACAGAACGTTCCCCTGGTTGTTTTTCACCAGGGGAACGTCTTTTAAAATATTATGGCTCAGCGGCTTAGCCGCCAGCCATAAACTAGCCTTCCCAGGCGAGGGCCGAGGCGCCGAGAATGGCGGCGTCGGATTCCTTGAGCTGGGAGTACACGAGCTTCACCTTGCCGCGCCACAGAGGGAGGACGTTCTCGTCCATTGCCTTCTGGATGGGCTCGGTGAGGAACTCCTTGGAACGGGCCAGGCCGCCGAAGAGGACGATGGCTTCCGGAGCGGAGAACTCGATGAAATCGGCAAGCTTTTCACCAAGGATGCGGCCGGTGAACTCGAAGATCTTGATCGCGAGTTTGTCGCCTTCCTTGGCAGCATCGTACACGTCCTTGGAAGTAATGACATCCAGGGCGCGCAGAGCTGAGGGTTCGTCCGTCATTTCCAACCATTCGCGGGCGGTGCGGGCGACGCCGGTAGCGGAGGCATAGGCCTCCAGGCAGCCGGTTTTACCGCAACCGCAGGCGCGGCCGTTGTGACGTACGGCACAGGTGTGGCCCAGCTCGCCGGCAAAGCCGTCGTGGCCGTATACCACATTCCCGTCAATCACGATACCGGAACCAACACCGGTTCCGAGGGTGATCATAATGAAGTTCTTCATGCCGCGGGCGGCGCCATAGGTCATTTCACCCACTGCCGCTGCGTTGGCGTCGTTGGTGAGGATAACCCTGATGCCGTCCATCTTTGCCGACAGCATTTCCGCAAAAGGAATCACCTTTGCCCCGCCCCACTTGAGATTGGGAGCGTACTCGATGGTGCCGGTGTAGTAGTTGCCGTTGGGGGCGCCTACGCCGATTCCGCAAATCTCGCCTTCAACGCCGGCTTCCGCGATGATGCGGCGAAGGGCCTCTGCAAGATTGTCCACGAACACTTCCACGTCTTCCGTATCGTCGGAACGGATAACGGTTTTTGCGAGAACTTCGCCGCGGCGGTTAACGATGCCGCATTTGGAGGTTTGGCCACCGATGTCGATGCCAATTACATAATCTTTTGCCATATCCAGTTAGTTCTTTTTAACTTTTGAGCCGATAATTGCAAAGTACAGGATGAATGCGACGCCAAGGACGAGCACCCAATAACTGGTCATGTACCCGGCCTTGTCGGCCACGAAGTTCTGGATCAGCGGGAGGATACCGCCGCCCACGACCATTGCCATGAAGATACCGGAAGCCTTTTCGGTTGCAGTGCCGAGGCCTTCCACGGAAAGGTCGAAGATTGTACCCCACATAACCGAGGTGCAAAGGCCGCAGAGTACCAGGAGAATTGCAGCAACGGGGATATTGGCGGGCACTTTCTCCTTATGGGTCGATACCGGCGCGGCGGCAGCGGCCTCTTCGCAGTGCTTGTCGCATGCAGCCTTGTCTTCGCAGCAAGGTTTGTCGCAGGCTTCGCCTTCCTGGCAAGCCTTTTCGGCCTCGCAGCATTCCGCGGGTTTCTCACCCTCCGCGCAGCATTCCGCAGGCATTTCGCCTTCAGCGACGCCCTCTGCATTCTGAGCCTCACAGCACGCAAGCTTGGCCTCTGCCTGGCAGCAGTCGGGAGCCTCGATTACGGCCTCCACCTGGTCTTCCACGTCAACGGCGATGTTCATCTTAACGGTTGCGCTCTTGGGAAGAATGATGGCCGCGATGAGAAGGAGCAGAGCCACGGAGGAAACGCAGGTGAGCTGAGTCTTGGAGGAAACCTTACCGGAGATAACGCTGGAGGTCAAACGACCAACGAGCATGAGCAGCCAATACACACCGGCAATAACGCCCGCGATCTTAGCCGCAAATGCAGGATCCAAACCGGCACCTTTAGCGCTGGAATCCGACAGATAGAAGTTCAGGGTTCCGGGGATACCAACCTCAACACCCACATACACGAAGATGGCGATTGCGCCAAGCACGAAGTGCAGATACTTCATGGGGTTCTCCACCTGGCCTTCCACCTTCTGGGCTTCCGGGTTCTGGATGGGGACGAAGAGCAGGATTACGAATGCAACTGCAAACACGCCCATTGCCATGAACAGGAGGGTGTTCACATCGGAAATGAGGGTGTCCTTGGTGAGGGTGCCGATCATGGCGCCAACCAGCATGGGAGTGAGTGTTCCCATAAGGGAGTTGAAGGAGCCGCCGATCTGGATGTACTGGTTGGAACGCTTGCCGCCCAGAATCTTGAGCATGGGGTTCACAACCGTGTTGAGCATACATACGGAGAAGCCGCAGATGAATGCACCGAGCAGATACACGATGAAGCTGGCGGGAATCTTGCCGATGAGGGCTCCCTTGAACAGAACGCCGGAAAGGAACTGTACGAACACGCCCAGAAGGCCCACCAGAAGGGCGGCCTCTGCGGTGAACTTGTAACCTTTCTTCTTCAGCAGTGCGCCGGCGGGAATACCCATGATGGCATAGGCAAGGAAGTTCATCATGTTACCCATCATGCCCAGGGTGTTGGATCCGTCGATACCGGGCTGCATTTTCCAGATGTTTCCGATCGGGGCCGCAAGGTTGGTCACGAACGAAATCATGCCGAACAGGAATATCATCGTAATGACTGCAATGATATTGCTGTTTTCTTTGGTTTTAGTCATATCGTTTGTGTTTTAGAGAATAATTGTCAAACATCTTCCAAATATACGAATAATCATCGACAAAAACTACAGGAGTTTTGTGAGAGCTTCATAATAACGCTTGGAAACAGGGATGGACGGCAAGCCGGAGCGCCTGAGCTGTGCAACCGCATACCCGGCCGGATCCTTCTTCACCAGTTCCACATGCTCCGGATTGATGAAGTATGACCGGTGGCAGCGCACCAGGCCGTGCCGGGAGAGATTGTCTTCCAGCGCGCGCATGGACGACCGCAGACAGAAATCCTTTACCTTGTCGTTATCCACATGCAGGATATGCACATAATTTTCCTCTGCCTCGATATAGAGGATTGCCTTCGAGGAAACGATGAGTTTGATCCGCTTGGCATCGTCGTAGAAACGGATGAGCGTTTTGTCGTCTACCTGGGGGGCCGATGCCGCCTGCTTCCCTACCACCACCAGCTGGATAGTGAGGTTGATGATCGCATAGGGATAAACCATTATCGCGGCAAGATAACCTATGCAGCGTGTCATTACCGTGAGATATGGTATCTGCCCCGACCAGCCGATTCCAAGCAGTATGGACAGGAACATGCCGGAGAACACCACTTCCATCACGCACCATAATATATAGGTAGCCCAGTTGAAGTCCAGCACCCTCCGCAGAATGAACATGAGCATTCTGGACAGCGATAGCACTCCCAGCACAATAACCGTCATCAGAATGAGATTCAGTGTATAGTGCCCTCCGACAGCAAGGAATTCGTCCATCCCGAAAGGATGGTACAGGAGCGTGAATAGGAAAAGGAAAACCGGTATTCCTATGAAGTGGGTGCAGTGCGACTGCATCCCGTAAAAAACGCTTGAAATATGTTTCATAAAAAAGCTTTCGGGATTACAAATATAGCAATTTCGTCCCGAATACCGCACTTTTATCCCAAAAATGCCGATTTTCGTCCCAGCTTCATCCCGCGATTGCCATTTCATGTTTTTTTCGTAATTTTGCGAGTTAATTCTAACCTGTATGGCATACTACGAACTCAACGAGCAGGAGCAGGGCCGCAGAGAATCCCTTGCAAAACTGCGTGAACTTGGAATCAATCCATATCCGGCGCCACTGTATCCGGTCAGCGCCACGACAAAGGAAATCGCGGAAAACTTCAAGGAAGGCGACACAAGCTACCAGGACGTCTGCCTTGCCGGCCGCATAATGAGCCGCCGCATCATGGGTGCGGCCTCCTTCATGGAACTGCAGGACAGCGAAGGCCGCATCCAGGTGTACGTCAAGCGAGACGAAATTTGCCCGGATGAAGATAAAACGATGTACAACACCGTGTTCAAGAAACTCCTGGACATCGGCGACATCATCGGCATAAAGGGCTTCGCCTTCTTCACCCAGACCGGCCAGCTCTCCATCCACGCCAAGGAGCTCACCGTCCTCAGCAAATCCCTCCGCGTCCTTCCCATCGTGAAGGTCGATGCCGACGGCACCGTACACGACAGCTTCGAGGATCCGGAGCTCCGCTACCGTCAGAGGTATGTGGACCTTGTGGTGAACCCGCAGGTGAAAGACGTGTTCGTAAAAAGGGCCAAGATCATCGCCACGATGCGCCGCTACTTCGACGAGGCGGGCTGCCTGGAAGTGGAAACCCCCATCCTTCAGCCCATTCCCGGCGGTGCCACCGCTCGCCCCTTCATCACCCACCACAATGCCCTGGACGTGGCCATGTACATGCGTATCGCAAATGAGCTCTACCTGAAGAGACTCATCGTGGGCGGCTTCGCAGGCGTATACGAGTTCGCAAAGGACTTCCGCAACGAGGGCATGGACAAAACCCACAATCCGGAATTTACCTGCGTGGAGCTCTATGCCGCATACAAGGACTATTTCTGGATGATGGAATTCATCGAGAAGATGCTGGAGCAGGTGGCGGAGGCAACCGGCGGGGTGAACAAGACCATCATGGGCAACGAGATTTCCTTCAAGGGCCCGTACCGCCGCCTTCCCATCCTGGATGCCATCAAGGAATATGCGGGAGTGGATGTAAAGGGAATGAACGAAGAAGAGCTTCGCGCCACCTGCAAGAAACTTAACGTGGAGGTTTCTCCCGAAATGGGAGTTGGCAAACTCATCGACGCAATCTTCGGCGAGTACTGCGAGAAGAACCTCATCCAGCCCACTTTCGTCATCGACTATCCAGTGGAAATGTCGCCCCTTACCAAGCGCTGCCGCCACGACAACACCCTCACGGAGCGCTTCGAGCTCTTCGTCTGCGGCAAGGAACTGGCGAACGCCTACAGCGAGCTGAACGACCCTATCGACCAGCTGGAACGCTTCGAAGAGCAGGCCGCCCTCAAATCCAAGGGCGACGACGAAGCCATGTACATCGACTATGACTTCGTGCGCGCACTCGAGTACGGTATGCCTCCAACCTCCGGCGTTGGCATGGGTATCGACCGCCTCACCATGTTCATGACTGGTGCGGAAACCATCCAGGACGTCCTCTTCTTCCCCACCATGAGGCCGGAAAAATTCTAGGCCGATGGCGGAGCTCATCACGTCGGCCAAAAACCCCAAGTTCAAGAACTTGCTTCTGCTTCAGGAGAAATCCAAGGCACGGCGGGAGCAGGGGCTCTTCGTCGTGGAAGGCCGCCGCGAACTGCAGCACTGCCTCGAAGCTGGCTACAACGTTAAGACGGTGTTTATATGCCAAGAAATAGCAGGTAGTTGTCATTTCGAGGCAGGTAATTGTCATTTCGAGTTTGCCGAGAAATCTGTAATAGAATTATCCCCAGATCTTTACAAGAAGGCGGCTTACCGCGAGGGAACTGAAGGGATTATCGCAGAGGTGGAGTGCAGGAGCCTCTCATTGGAAGACCTATGCCTTCCGGAAAACCCGCTTATCGTGGTGCTGGAAGCCGTGGAGAAGCCCGGAAACCTGGGTGCCGTCCTCCGCAGTGCCGATGCCGCCCGGGCGGATGCCGTAATCGTGTGCGACCCGCTCACGGACCTATACAACCCCAACCTTATCCGCGCCAGCATCGGCGCAATCTTCACCGTTCCCACGGTGGCGGCATCATCGGCCGATGCAATCGCCTTCCTCAAGGAGCGCGGCATCCAGATTCTTACGGCGCAGCTGCAGGACTCGTCGCTATATTACGATGTGGACATGACCCGTGGCACCGCCATCGTCATGGGCACCGAATCTACCGGGCTCACCGAGATCTGGCGAAAGGCGGCATCGGCCCATATCCGTATTCCAATGCTGGGACGGCTGGACAGCCTTAACGTTTCCGTGAGCGCAGCTATTCTCCTATTCGAAGCAGTTCGCCAGCGTGAAATATAAATCGCTGATTATAAGGCAATAACACAATTTTAGGTGGGAAAATATCCCACCTAAAATTGTATAGATAACAGTGAATCAATCACTTATATTTCACGGCAAAACCGCGAGGGGTTCCTCTTGACTTAGAACGGAAGATCGTCTTCTGGAGCGGAGGCGGGGGCTGCCGGCGGCTGATAAGCCATTGGCTGCGCGGCCGGGGCGCCCTGATAAGCAGGGGCCTGGGACTGATAAGCCGGACCCTGTGCCTGCGGAGCCTGCTGATAGCCGCCCTGCGCGGGAGCGCCGGGAGCACCCGGGCCGTCCGGACGCCTGCCCAGGAGCTGGATGTTGGTGGCTTCGATTTCAGTGGAGTAGCGGGTGGCACCCGTCTGGTCTGTCCACTGGCGGTTGCGGAGTTTACCTTCGATGTACACCTGGGAGCCTTTCTTCACGTTGCCCTCCACAAACTCTGCGCTGCTGCGCCAGGCAACGATGCTGTGCCATTCCGTATTTTCGCGGACTTCCCCGCTACGGTCTTTGAAACGTTCATTGGTTGCAAGGCGGAAACGTGCAACGCGGGCGTTCGCGCCGGGATTCTGATTGTCGAGGTAACGGACTTCGGGATCGTTTCCAACGTTACCGATAAGCATTACTTTGTTCAGTGACATAATACAAATATTTAGGAATTAACAAGAATTTTTCTTTCGGAAAAAAGACTCATCCAGATAGGACCAGATTCCAGCCACGGCAGTTGCTATCACCTGAGTTTCATGTGTGAGCGTGGCAAAGATCATGGCCGTGCCGAAGGGAATGCCCCAGACGGCGGAAAGCACCCCGGACACCACGGCATGATATGCGCCGAAGCCACCGGGAACAGGGATGATGGAACTGACCGAGCCGGCGAACATGATCAGGAGTGCGTCCGAAGGCTGCAGCGCCGAAAATGCTTCGATTCCGGAAACCGCGTGGATAGCGCACAAGCACATGAACCAGTACAGCACCCAGATAAGGACGGTATAAACTATGAACAGCCAGCCGTGATGCATGTGAAGGCATGACAGAACGCCGTCGCGCATGCCTTTCACGATATCCCATACTTTCGCCCAGAACTTATTCTTCTCCCGGAAACGCCATGCAAGATACACTGCCGCACCGCAAATCACCAACACGCCCAGCACTATCCACAACACGTTCACCTTGCCAAGAAGCGCGCTGAAGAGCGAATCCTTGAAGAAGGAACCGGACTTGTCCCACATCGAAAAGGCCACTAGAAGGGCTACTATCAGCAGCGAAAGGATATCCCACACCCTGTCCACCAGCATGGTTCCCAGGGCCTTGTCCAGCGTTATCCTGCGCTTGCCGTTTTCATCGACACTTGAGCGCCTTACCACATATCCGCAACGGACAACCTCCCCAACCCTTGGCAGGATGAGGTTCACCACCATGCAGATATTGTATGCATTGAAACTGGTGCGAATGCTGGAACGGCTGTCGAAAGGTAGCAGCTGCATTCTCCACCGGAGGGCACGAACATAGAACACGGCTAGCGCCGCGCAAAATCCCACGGCAATCCAGGCCCAGTTGCACTGCGATAACGCTTCCCCGAACTGCTTCCAGTCCACGCTGCGCAGCGACAGCCATACCAGCACTACCGCAAGCACAAGCCAGAATGCATAACTGAGGATATTTCGCGTTTTCTTCTGCATACTCTACAAAGTTAGTGTAAAATCCACAAATAATGCATAACTTTGTATACTAAAATTACACCTTATGAAATCCATCCTTGGCATCGGCAACGCCCTCACCGACATTCTGGCCGTTCTCCCGGACGACGAACTACTCAGGAAGTATCATCTGCCCCTGGGCAGCATGCAGCACGTAGACATGGAAACGGGAGACCGTATCTGGGACGCCCTCAAGGAATACGGTGTAAAATACGTTCCCGGCGGAAGCGCGGCCAACACAATAACCTGCACCGCCATCTTCGGCATGCCGTCCAGCTTCCTTGGAAAAATCGGCAATGACGACCTTGGAAACCTCTTCAAAAGCACCATGGAGCAGTACGGCGTAAAGGCCCAGATGCTCTACAGCAAGAAATCTTCAGGCCGATGCATGGTATTCATCACAGGGGCCAATGCCGAACGCACCTTCGCAGACTATATGGGTGCCACCCTGGAGCTTGGCCCGGAAGACCTGAAACCGGAATACTTCGAAGGCTACGACTACTTCCATATCGAAGGCTATCTGGTGCAGAACCAGGAACTCATCTCCACCGCCGCCAGGATGGCAAAGGCCGCCGGCTGCACCATCTCCATCGACATGGCATCATATAACGTGGTGGAATCCAACGACGCCTTCTTCCACAACCTTGTGGAGAATTACGTGGATATCGTCTTCGCCAATGAAACGGAAGCCAAGGCCTTCACCAAGATGGAGCCGCGCGAAGCCATCGACGAATTGGCAAAACACTGCCAGATCGCCGTCGTTAAGGTTGGCAAGGACGGGTCCATGGTGCGCTCCGGGAACGAATTCCATATCATCGAGCCCTGGCCCGCAACGCCCGTAGACGCCACCGGCGCGGGAGACACATACGCGGCCGGCTTCCTCTACGCCCACTCCCTTGGCATGCCTCTCAAGGTGTGCGGAGAGGTTGGTTCCATCATCGCCGCAAAGGTGGTGGAGGTAATCGGCACAAAAATCGACGTCCCCCGCTGGAGAGACGCCAAGGCGGAGATCCGCGAGCTCATCGCGGCCAACACAAAGTAAGATATGCCACTGACGGAAAAAGTAAAGCAGCTGTTCAGGCGTGGAAGCCTGAAAAAATATTCTTCCACGGACCCCACGGGCCTCATGCCGCTGGAGGAGGTTCACTCCGCAGTGGCGTTCATCGACGTGGTGGACACCTCGTTCAACGAGTGCAAGCAGGCCCTTCTGGCCTTCTTCCGCGAGAATAACATCAAAGGAGACATCTTCTTCTTCGACTTCCGCAAACTGGACCAGGGCGAAAGGCTCATCACCAGCATCACCACGACGGTGCTGAAAAAAGACCTCAACTGGTTCGGCAAACCCTCGCAGGAAAAAGTGAACCTGATGCTCGCCGGGGAGCCGGATTTATTCATCTCCCTTATCCCGAATGCCGATTTTCCCATCGAATTCATGGCCAACTGCTCCCACGCCCGCTTCAAGGCCGGCCGCGTGCAGCTTCCCGGCAACGTATTCGACCTTGTGGTGAAAGACCCCTCAGACCGCAGCCTGTCCGAGGCCGAATTTTTCACGGAACTGTATAAACTCCTCCAGCGCATCAAATGAAAAGGACACTGCACTACCTGATGGTCTTCCTCATCTCCATGGTCCCTCTCATCGAGATCCGCGGAGCCATGCCCTATGCCGTGGGATTTGAGCTGCCCCTGGTGCCGTCCATCATCGTGGCCGTCGTGGGCAACATGCTTCCCGTGCCTTTCATTTTCCTTTTCGCCCGCAAGGTGCTGGTATGGGGTAAGGACAAGAAAGTTATCGGTAAATTCTTCACCTGGTGCCTGGAGAAAGGCGAAAAGGGCGGGCAGAAACTGGAAGCCAAGGCAGGAAAGGGCCTGTACTGGGCGCTCTTCCTGTTCGTGGGCATTCCCCTACCCGGCACCGGCGCCTGGACCGGCACACTTGCCGCCAGCATCCTGAACATGGACTTCAAAAAGAGCACCCTCGCCGTAATGGGCGGCGTCCTCCTTGCCGGAGCCATCATGCTCCTCGGCTCCCTTGGCGTCTTCGGCGCCATCGGCCTGATGAAATAGCCCTCCCCCTCCCGGCTACCCTCACCCCCCCCCCTACACATTGCATGTGTACCTATCACTCCACAATGCCTGCGTATTTTGCGCAAGGTCGGACGAAACC
>JAEEGJ010004943.1_pt1 | contig 43351 bp, 37 predicted proteins | sample 8958761 | NCBI WGS metagenome assembly JAEEGJ01 (sample SAMN16246546, study PRJNA631951) | gut metagenome | biome: gut microbiome; feature: rumen; material: RS-attached | host: Bos | place: Iran: Karaj | collected 2018-10
AGTGGCAATGGCATTCCACATCCAGCGCATCCAGTGTTCCTGCTTGCTCTCTGCCGCAGTGTCGGTGCGCTTCACCTTACCGTTTGCAATAGGATAGGTGAAGAAACGCTGTTCCTTTTGTGAATAGTCCATACCCAACGTAGAGCGAACGGTGAAGTTCTTGAACGGCGTAACGCTAATATGAGCATCGCCGAACATACGCCATTGGGTATATTCGTTATCCTTATTATTATATATAAGACTCAGGGGATTCTCACGCTCAGAATAAGCACCAAGAGCCTGTGCAAACTCGCCATTTTCTGCATAAATAGGAAAGTTGGAGTTGAATTCCAAGGCATTCTCCAAGATACCACCAGGAGCATCGGTGCCCTTCGTACGGTTAACAGAGAAATTCTCTCCAATCACGACTTTGCCATCAAATAGTTTATAGTCTGCATTGGCACGAGCTGACAGACGGCTGAACTTGCTGTCCTTGATGGTACCCATGTTGTCGTAATAGCCAACTGAGAAGAAAGAACTTCCCTTCTCGGAACCATTGCTGACGGAGAGGTTATACTGCTGAACAACGCCTGTACGCGTGATTTCCTTAAACCAGTCGGTATCAGCAGAGCGTACACTTGCATTGTCGTCTAGGAACATGTTCATGGTCAATCCATTCAGCAGAGGATTCCCATTTTTGTCGTAAGTCCAGTCGAAATTGTAGCCCAAGTTGTTATTATTGGGATTAATGCCATCGTTGACATTGGCCTGCCAGAAGGCGCGTCCCCACTGCTGAGCATTCATGGTTTCAATCTTATGGGCATAGAAAGAAGCGGCAACACTGGTGTCGAAGTTCACCTTCACCTTACCGTCCTTACCTTTTTTGGTAGTAATGATAATCACACCATTAGCAGCTCGCGAACCATAAATAGAAGCAGAGGCGGCATCCTTCAATACCTGGATGCTTTCAATGTCGTTACCATTCAATTCGTGCATACCAGCCTTGGTGGGAACACCGTCGATGATGTACAGAGGATCGTTGTCGTTCAACGTTCCGATACCACGGATGCGGACTGTAGCAGCACCTGCCAGGTTACCATCAGCCTGAATGTTCATGCCTGGCACACGACCCTGCAGAGCTTTCATGGGGGTGTTTTCATTTTGTTTGGCCAATTCGTTGACACTCACGACGCTGACAGCACCAGTCAGGTCGGCCTTACGCTGGGTAGTATAGCCAGTGACAACCACTTCTTCCAGCGCTAATGCGTCGTCTTGTAGGGTAACAGTCATGCCATCAGCAGCTGCTACTTCCTGTGTCAAGAAACCAATGTAAGAAATGACCAACGTCTTGCCGGCCTCTACTTTCAACTTGAAATTTCCGTCGAAATCAGTAACTGTACCATTCGACGTTCCTTTCTCCATCACTGTGGCGCCGATAACGGTTTCACCCGTCGGGTCAACCACAGTTCCGCTAATCTCCGCCTGCGCGTACAATAATGTACTCGACAACAGGAGACTGAAACTGAGTAACGCTCTTTTTAGCTGTTTCATTGTTGTTTTTTTAAGGGTTAGTAAATGCTTTTTTCTCAAATTTGTTGCAAAATTACCAACCTAAGCCTGACAAATCTTTCAAAAATCGTTCGCAGGCTAACAAAAATGTTTCATGGTAACATTTCTTGCCGTCTTAGTCGATATCGTTTATTAAAGGCATAAAAAAAGGACCGAGTCTCATTGCTCAGCCCTTAAGTCTGTAGGATATTTGCCGAATTGTTTCTTGAAACAGTTAGAAAAGTAGCTGGGTGTATTGAATCCCACTTCAAAGGCTATCTCTGATACACTTTTTGTCGTCGATAGTAAAAGGTTGTATCCGCGTTGCAGGCGCATTTCGCGCAAAAGTTCTACGGGCGAGATACCAGTTAGTGATTTTACCTTGCGGTAGAGTTGTACACGGCTCATTCCTAATTCGTCACCTAAGTCATCCATCTTCAATTCTGGGTTGGACATATTATCGCGAATGGCTTTGTTCAAGGTCTCAGCGAAGATGGCATCTTGCGAACGGGGTTGGGGTATTTGGTCAGAAGGGGTGTCAAATACCTGTCGCAATGTACGGGTATCTGGGTTGGTATAGAACAGGATCTGCTCCTCGTTCATGGTCTGCCGTTGGCGTGTCGTACGACGTGTCTGTACCAGTGCACGCCAAATGAGGATGATAGCCACCACCAGGAGCACGATAGCCACCAAACTGCCAACTAACACTTTACGCTGAGTATTGTACAGCCCAAAATAGCCTTCTAATTTGTCTTGGATGGTCACGAGTTCTTCTACCTGTCTAAGCAATTCTGTAGTCGTTGTGGCGATGGGCCATGCATTTTCGGGAACCACCAGTATGCCTTGTAGTTTATTCTCTCGTTCGTAAGGCTTGCCTGTCAGGATGTCTAATGCTAATTTGATAATCTTGTCACCTCCAGTGGGATAGACATAACTTGCAATCTGATGCCCAAACTGCACATAGTCCAATCCTTCTCCTGGCATACCGTCGATGCCCATAATTCTGATTTTTCCTTCTGTCCCAGTTTCCACTACAGCTTTGTAGGCTCCCGTAGCCATACCGTCATTATGGCAGAACACAATGTCGGGAAGGTGGCCTGTCTCTATTTGTTCCTTTAATATACGGCATGTCTCTTCTGATGACCAATTACTTTCTTTCCAGACATATTCCAACTCGTCGTGCCCTTCCATTACCTTGGCGAACCCTTGATGGCGCTCAAGTGCAGGCGTGTTGCTCAGTGCAGCTGTAATCTCCAAGATGAAAGGCTTGCGCCCATCAACCTGCAGACCATGTGCGATGTCTATGGCATTGACGCCAATTGCTTTTCCCGCCTCAACGTTGTCGCCACCAATAAAGGCTGTATAATTATCGTTTTCCACCTTACGATCGAAACAAATAACGGGAATGCCTTTGGCTTTGACTTTCTCGATGGCATCAGAAATGGGGCCTGCCTCGTTGGGAGCAACTACTAATAGGTCGATGCCACTATTAACCAAGCTGTCTATTTGCTTTATCTGATGTTGTGTGTCATCGTAGGACGTAGCAATGATGACCTTGGCATCGTATTCAAATAGATGCTGGGCAGCCAACATCTCGTGGTTCACTTTATCGCGCCAAGGACCTGGTGCACATTGCGAAACACCAATTTTATAGGTTTTCTGCTGACTTGTGCAACTCGTGAAAGTTGTTCCTAATATAATTATAATAAGGTGTAGTAAAAATATGCGCATAGTTCGTATATCGGTAAGTTCTAGTTTTCTTAACCGATGCAAATATAGGTATTTTTGTCGAGATGAACAAGAAAGAGCATGATATTTTTATGCAATAAGGCGCAACCCATTTCTGGATCACGCCTTATTGCTTGTGTGTTTCCTGATAAACAATTCTAACTCAATAACCTAATAAACCTAACTATTAACTATATATGAAGTATGAACCTAAACATTTTCTTCTTTGTGGGAGCAAAATTACGCATTATTTTGTATTAGGGCTTTAAAATATGTTTCATTTAATACAAAAATTCTTTCATATTATCTTTTTTGTTATTTTTGAGACTAAATTTGGTGTTTTACACACTTATTTGTATCTTTGCAACGGGAATTATCATTTTAACGAACTACAATATGAATAAAGTAAGGACACTCTTAACATTGCTATTCTTTGGTACTTTGGTTAATAATGTTTTTGCAGGTGGTATAACTACGAAGGCAGAAACGGCTAATCCAGATGAAATGGTTGCATACCTTTTCACCTATTTTAATAGTAATAAGCCTGAAGACGAGCAGATTTGCTATGCCCTAAGTGACGATGGCTACAACTTTACGCCATTAAACAATGGGGTACCTGTTATCTCCAGCGATACGATTGCCCTGACACAGTGCGTGCGCGATCCTCACATTTTGCGTTGTGAGAATGGTAAGACTTTCTATATGGTCTGCACTGATATGCGCTCTTCTCTTGGCTGGGCAAGCAACCGTGGCATGGTGCTACTGAAATCCACAGACTTGATCAACTGGCAACATTCTACCATCAACTTCCCTACGCGCTATACCAAGACGTGGAAAAACGTCATTCGTGTGTGGGCTCCGGAAACCATTTATGACCGTCAGGCAGGCAAGTACATGGTGTTCTATTCCCTCCGTACCAGCGATGAGGATTCGTATGATAAGATCTATTATCAGTATGCCAATAAGGACTTTACTGATTTGGAAGGTGAACCTCAATGGCTGTTCGATGCCGGGAATGCGACAATTGATGGTGACATCGTCTTTAACGAAGCAGATCAGATGTACCATCTGTTCTATAAGCAGGAGTCTGGACGTGGCATCTATCAGGCTGTAGCTAAGCAACTGACAGATCAATGGCAGATGATTGGCGGCAATGTGGAGCAGACTGAGGAAAAGGTGGAGGGCGTTGGCGTTTGTAAGAATATAGACGGCAAATCGTGGATAATCATGTACGACTGCTATATTGCTCATCATTACCAGTTCTGTCGTTCAACAGACCTGAAGACTTTCCAGTTTGTTCAGAATACAGAGACCAAAGGGAAGTTCACACCCCGTCATGGAACTATCATTCCCATCACGCGAGCAGAGAAGGAACGTCTGCTGCGTGTATTTGGTAATGATTGATATATAGCTATAAATCGGAGGGACTGATGCCGAATTCGTCTTTGAAGCACTTGGTGAAGTAACTGGGGGCGGTAAAGCCGACCTCATAGGCAATTTCAGAGATGGTCTTGTCTGTTCTCTCTAACAACTGTCGGCCTTTTTGTAGTCGGGCAGTGCGCAGCAACTCAACGGGTGAAAGTCCTGTTAGAGCCTTTATTTTCCGATAGAGTTGTACGCGAGACAAGCCGAGCTCAGCTCCGATTGTCTCAACGCCAAGATCACTGTCAGACAAGTTCTTCTCGATGAATTCACGGAATTTGGTAAGGAAGATGTCTTCTTTTTCAGTGAGTGGCTGTTGTTCTGTTTTTGCGTTCTTTTCTCCATTTCCTGTTCCAAACACGCCTTTCAGTAGTTGGCGGCTCTTAAGCAGGTTGCTAATACGGGCAAGTAGAAGGTCTGATGAGAATGGCTTAGTAATATACGCATCGGCACCACTCTCGTAACCTTCTATTTGGTGCTGGCTGAGGGCACGTGCGGTTAATAGGATGACGGGAATATGGGAGGTTGCCAGACTGCTTTTCACGCGCTGGCAGAACTCTAGACCATTCATGACAGGCATCATGACATCCGAAACGATAAGATCTGGTACGATCTCATTGGCTAAAGCTAAGCCTTGCTGACCGTCTGAAGCCTCGTTTATTTGATAATCCTGTTGAAGAATATTGCGTAGGTATGCTCTAATGTCTGCATTGTCATCAACAATAAGGACGGTGGGTAGCTGGTCAGAATGCGAAGAATCCAGTGCTTTGGGTTCGGTATCCAGTTTATCAATAGTCTCGTCGCCTTTTGTCAGATGTGTGTCGTCCTGCTCTAAAGCCACCTTCTGTAGGTCGTTCTGCACCTGGGCATCAAGCATCTTATTGATAAGCTCTGTCAGTTGGTGGGTGTTTCGGCTGACAATAGCAAACAACCCTGAAGCTTCAGCACCGGCATCTTTTATTTCCTTGGTCTCTCCCAGTTGTGCAAGGGGGCCTTCTATAAGTGTCAGTGGTGTACGGAGTTCATGACTTACCTTTGTGAAGAAATCAAGCTGTTCACGCTCCATCTTGTTGCGCTCGTCGGTAATTCGAGCTTTCTGGAGGAAATAGCGGTAGATGACAATCATCAGGATGAGTAGCATTGTTACGAGGATGATTGCCATCATTGTAATGATACGCTGGTTGGAGAGTTGGTGCAGGTACTCATCTGCACGGTCATGCAATTGTTCAAGGTGGGTGCCCAGACGCATCATCTCCTCATACTGCATCATGAGAACATTGGCATTATCCTTCGTTACGAGGGCTGCCATCAAAGGATTTTCTTTTGAATAAGGTTTACCTTCCAGAATGTCAACAGCAAGTTTTAGCACTTCGTCGCCTCGGGTTGGATAGATGTAGGAGGCTTCAAGGATAGAGTCCCGTACACAAGCGATGCCGTTACCCTCGCCAGGCAAAGCGTCGATACCACAGTATTTGGTGTTTGTAGAGGAAGGAAGAGCTTTTGATGCACCGACAGCCATACGGTCGTTTTGGCCGAATACGAAATCGATGTGGCTTAAATCGCCTTTGAAGGCTTTAATGGCGTCGATGGCACTTTGCTCGGTCCAATCACCTTGTAATGATGCTACAAGCGTGATACCTGGGTATGCTTCAAGAGCCTCTAAAAAGCCTTCATGGCGTTCGATAGCGGGAGAGGAGCCTTTAAGCCCTTTAATCTCCAATACGCGTCCTTTCCCGTTCAGTCGTGTAGCGATATATTCGCCCATCAGACGCCCCATCTCATGATTGTCAGCTCCTATGATAGCTGTGAATTTCTCAGAATTGGTCTTCCGGTCAAATACGATAACAGGTATGCCTTTGTCATAAACCTCATCGATAACGGGTGAGATGGTCGTTGCCTGATTCGGGGCTACAATCAGCAGGTTGATGCCGTCATTGACAAATTGGCGAATCTGCTCAATCTGTCTCTCGTCACTATCGTCGGCGGAAGCAAATCTTAACTCAACATCATCTTGAAAGTAGGTGCCCATTTTCAGCTCGCTATTCAGCTTGTCACGCCAGATATCCTGCGAGCATTGTGACACACCAATAATATAGCGGGGTTTCTCGCTAGTGCAGGAAACACAGAAAATAGCAATAAAGGCTATTAGGTAAGTTAGCAATTTGTTCATGGGTTATTGGTTTTATGATGCAAAGATACGTAATATTTCTGAATTTCGATGGATTATTCTTTTTTTTCTTGGTTTTTTGCATGTGATTTTGTAACTTTGTACCCAAACTTAAAACAACGAAACCATGCAAGTTATAAATTTCTCAGAACAAAACAGTATTATCAACCAGTTCATGTCTGAATTGCGTGACAAGAGTTATCAGAAAAATCGCTATCTTTTCCGTCATAATATTGAGCGTATTGGCGAACTGATGGCCTATGAAGTGTCTAAGACCCTTGATTATAAGCCCAAGACCATCACAACACCCCTCGGTACTATTGATATCCCATTGGTGAAAGACGATATTGTGCTGGGGACAGTACTCCGTGCCGGGTTACCTTTCCATCAGGGATTCTTGAATATGTTCGACCGTGCAGATAATGCATATGTTTCTGCTTTCCGCATGTACATCAACCGTGAGCATACCGAGGTAGGCATCCATGCCGACTATATCGCAGCCCCTAGTGTGAAGGGACGCACGTTGATTATCGCCGATCCAATGTTGGCTACGGGTGGTTCCATGGCAGCTGCCATAGAGGCGCTGCTGATGTCAGGCAAGCCCAAAAAGATTCATGTGTGTTGCGTCATTGCAGCTCCCGAAGGCATTGAAGTAGTTAAGGAGTCTCTTCCCGACGATGCTACCATTTGGTGTGCTTCTATCGACCAGGGTATGAATGAGCACAAATACATTGTGCCGGGATTCGGTGACTGCGGTGACCTCTGCTTTGGCGAGAAACTGCAGTCCTTCCGTAAAATCGCTGATAAGAGGTAGTGCCGATGTTGCAGGTACGATGTAAGAATATCAATCTCACGAAGAGTTTCCCGGAGGGATGCTCTCTCCTTGATGTATATAAGGGGTTTGCTGACAATTTGAAGATGCCTTATCCTGTTGTCTCTGCCAAGGTGAATAATGCCTCACAGGGACTGAAGTACCGCCTCTTCCACAACCGCGATGTGGAGTTTATTGATGCTAGAGATGGTTCTGGGCAGCGTGTCTATGTACGTTCGCTCTGTTTCGTACTTTACAAAGCTGTGAGCGATACTTTTCCTGCAAGTAAGCTTTTCATAGAGCATCCGCTCTCGCGTGGGTACTATTGTAATTTTAAGAAGCGTGGAGGAGAACCGCTTACCGATGAAGATGTGGCACGGATTTGTAGGCGTATGCAGGAGATTGTTGATGCCGATATGCCCTTTCGACGTATGGAATCAACTACAGAGGAGGCTATTCGCATTTTCCGCGACAGAGGCTTTACGGATAAGGTGAAGCTGCTTGAAACGAGCGGTCAGGTTTATACAGACTATTATACGTTAGGTGACACCGTTGATTATTATTATGGACCGCTCGTCCCTTCTGCCGGCTATCTGCGTGTGTGGGGGCTGGAGCGCTACCAAGACGGATTATTGTTGCGTGTACCTGATGGGAAGAATCCGCTTGAATTGGCAGAGAAAGTGGAGCAGCCTCGTACTTTTGAAGTTTTCGCCGAGAAAGTGCGTTGGGATATTATTATGCACCTCTCTAATGCTGGTGATGTCAACAAGGCGATTATAAGTGGCTATGGATCAGAACTCATACAGGTTAGCGAAGCTTTGCAAGAAAAGAAGATTGTGAAGATTGCAGAAGAGATAGATGCTCGTTTCCATAGTGAGACGAACCCTATCCGGCTAGTACTCATCACTGGACCTTCAAGTTCTGGTAAATCCACCTTCTGCAAGCGTCTATCAGTACAGTTGCTGGCTTGTGGTCTGCGACCTGTCTCATTCTCTACCGACGATTATTTCGTGAATCGTGTTGATACTCCAAAACTGCCCAATGGTCAGTATGACTTCGACAATATAGAAACCGTTGACTATCATTTATTGGGTGACCATCTGTCTCGCTTGATGAATGGTGAGACAGTGGAAGTGCCAGAGTATAATTTTGTGACGGGAAAGCGTGAGTATAATGGCAAGAAACTTCGACTCTCAGGCGATAGTGTACTGATTATTGAAGGTATACATGCTTTAAATCCCTTGCTGACGAAAGGTGTTGGCAATAATTTGAAGTACAAAATATATATTTCGGCCCTGACGAGCATCTCACTGGATGATCACAATTTCATCCCCACTCAGGACAATCGTCTGCTCAGGCGCATCATCCGCGACTACAACAAGGGAGCCTTTACGGCGCGTGAGACCATCAGTCAGTGGAAGAGTGTTTGTGAAGCCGAAGACCAATGGATATTTCCCTTCCAGGAGACGGCCGATGTCATGTTTAACTCCGCACTTAACATTGAGTTCGCAGTCCTTCGCACCCATGCAGAACTGATTCTATCTTCTGTGCCGAAGAATTGTCCGGAGTATGCAGAGGCCCATCGGTTGCTGAAGTTCATCCATTACTTCATCCCTATCAGTGACAAGGAGATTCCGCCCACGTCCATCATGCGCGAATTTGTCGGTGGAAGCAGCTTCAAATACTAAAAAAAGCTGTACGGGTAGCTTCGATATATCCCTTTCCGTATTTGAGGTCGGGCTCCATATAGTTGCCCTCGCCCCATTCGTTCCATGCCTTGATGAACACCAGTGAGTCTTTTGACTGCTTGGTTAGCTGTTGTTTCTTAATCTCCCTGCAGAAATTAAACCATTTGTCAGGTGTGCTATTGTCAAGTATCAGCCCGTTGTATGAAGAACGGGGAGAATGGTCGAAATTGGGTATCAGACAAGGGGTATATGCTGGATGTGCCTCAAGGAATCGTAATGTCTCCTGTGCATATTTTGAATATTCCAAGGTAATAGGTTTGTGAAACCACTTGCGCATCAGCCGTTTCCTTAAGTTGGTGTTGACAGACTCATAGACTGTCCTCATGTGTTCATATACAATCGTATCATAGCCGCGGGCGAGTGTCTGCTGGAGACGAAGTTCTCCCTGACAGAAACCGAAGAAATAAAAACCGGGCAAACCGTTCGCCTTTGCTAGTTTATTCCATATTTCTTTCATTTGGGGGAAGGAATCTATCATGTCCGAATCGAAGATTCCATAGATCAGTCTGCCATCAGCCTTCATATACCGCTTGTCCTTGAATGCTGGTAGCATGGCATAGAAATGGTCAATGTAATCTTGCTCGCCAGGATAGGTTTGTTCAATCAGCAATCTGTTTTCTTTAGCTGAGTCCCAGGTTTTCTGATACCAACTGTGATTGGCCCAGCACAGACAGAATGGATAGTCGGGTTTCCCACTTTCTACCACTTCATGAAAAACACGGTCGAGCAATCTGTGCCCAGCAAACCAATAATGCCAATAGCAGAAGCCTTCAATACCAGCCTCTTGGGCGAGCTGTGCCTGCTCTTCTCTCACCTCAGGTATTCTCAGGTCATAATAACCTAAGTCTGCTGGCACTCTCGGCTGATAGTGCCCTCTGAACAGTGGCTTGGCATTGCCGACGTTGGTCCATTCCGTGAATCCCTTTTGCCACCACTCGTCATTTTCCTTGGTAGGATAGAATTGTGGCAAGTAAAATGCAATTAATCTGGGTTGAGCCATATCTAACTTAATGATCTTACTATTTTTGCTGGTACCCCTGCGGCAATACTATTGGATGGTATGTCTTTCGTGACGACCGCATTGGCAGCTATAATGACGTTATTGCCGATTTTGACACCGTTGAGTATGGTTACCTTGTCACCAATCCATACATTATCTCCGATGACGATCTCACCTTTCGATTGCAGTGGACGTTGTATAGGTGGTATAGTGGCTTCATCCAAAGACAGCTCTCCATGGGCGTGGTCGCCAATATAGACGAAACGTCCTGTTAATAGGTTCTTGCCGATGGTGATGCGATGGATGGCGGTGATGTGACAGTATTCGCCGATGTTGCAGTCTTCTCCAATAATGATCTCTGGCTCGTAGTGCAGATCCTTGCCAAACGTCTCCCAACAGCCAAGAATGCCATGTGCCTCAATACTGGTCCGTGCCCCCACATGTATATGCCTGCATCCCCCCCCCTGAAGGCTGATCGGGTAGTGGAAACTACTAGCGGCTCCCGTCTCACCAAGAAAATTGCGAATCCATAGCGTATAAAGCGCGTCGCGGAAACCTACGAGCTTCAGATGAAGCTTGTAGGAATAGATATGCCCCAGCAGACAGAATAACCTCCTTAGCAGGTATTTGAAAAAGTTCTTCATAAGCCTTTTATAATCTGATCCAGTCTTCACAGACGATATCCTGCTTGGCAAAGAAATCGTTTGTGACATTAAAGAACTTGTCTGGTGCAATCACGATTTTATCGGGATTGGGGTTCAGCCAGGCCCCCCACCAGCTATAGGTACTATTCCCGATAATATTATGTTTGGCGCATGACATAAGTTGCATGTCTCGGAAACTTCGCTTGCCAGAGACTTCATTCCAATCAACTAATGTATAGCCAAAAGACGGCATATTGTCCTTCAGCCAGCTAGGATTGTCGGTAAACACGTAGAACACAGGATTATCTACGTGCGCCTTGATGTAGTCGATGGCTGCCATATAGTAGTCTGCGCCGCAGAGGTTCTTGCCCATCAGTTCTGATTCGAGATAGTCCTTGCCTTTGCGCAGGTGAATGGCGACAGCGTTCTCTTTTGTCATCTTTGCTACTGTCTCGATATTCTTGGGCTCGTCAAAGGGGAGGAAGGTAAATTGTTTGTGGATGTCTGTCTTGCAGTGGGCGAAATACTTCTCTGACTGCCATAATCCGCGATAGATGCAGTTTCTTGTAGCGCGATGTTCCATGCCGTCCTGATAGCCGTAGGATGACTCCATGATATATTTCTCGAAACCGATAGAGTTAGATAGCTGACGTATCTTATCAGCATGTCCTTTCAGCCATTGGTTCTTGCTGAGTTCCAGCCATACAAGTCTGAATCGACCCTCTGGCATCCGTTTTAGTTCGATGTCCGGAAAGGCATCCTGCAGTTGGATGGCTTCGAAGCTCCATTGCTTTCGAGGTTTGAAGTTCGATTGGTCGAAACAGATATCTAATCCCTTGGCAATAAGTCCTCTGCCAAAGGCATAGTGAAACATTTGGTTAGCAAGACCTGCGTTGATGTTGACTGCTATCATGCTTGGCTCAGTTTATTGTGATACAAATCCATTGCAGACCCCATGCAGACGTCCATGTTCGCGTATTCCCATTCAGCAAAGCGTCCGCAGAGATACATACCCTTTGGTTCAAGTGTTTGCTTCAGCGACGAAACCATGATTCGTGTACTACTGTCCTGAATAGGATAGGTATAATGTTCGTAGTGATGGGTCAGATATCTCGGGTGGAATGGTATCTTGCCCAACTGTCCCAGAATATCCTCTTTGGAAATCTCATCTGTAAACTCTATGGTTCCTGTCATCTTGCCGTTGACATTGTTGTTAACAGAGAAGTTCCCAGTACAGATAATACGATGTGACAAATGCTTCATACTTGGCTGGTAGATCCAACTGTAGGGGTTCTGGTCTATTTCGCAGAATACAGCTGTCGTACCATGATAAGCAAGTGAGTCTATTGCATTTGCGAACGGGGTCATATCTACGGTGTTGCCAACCAGTTGAGGCAGTTGCTTAATATTGCCGCAGAAGACGATTCTGTCGGCTTCCAGACCGTTGACCTTCCATCCATTCTCCGTCTTCTGGATAGACTCTATTGTAGTATTGTACTTGATGTCGAGCCCCTTGGAAAAAGTATCGGCTAAGAACTGTGAACCGCCTTCTTTGGGATAGTAGAACGAACTGTGTACAAACTGGTTTTCTTCTACATGGTAGATATTGGCAAAGATGATCTCTGCAACGGTGGGCATGGGCAATTTTCCTTCTAGCCAGGACAACGGCACCTTGGTTAGGTCTCTGCGCCATACTTTCCAGTTAAAAGGCTTGAAGTACAAATCGTAGAGTGTACTGCCAAACCTACCTTTCAGAAAATCCTCGAAGTTGCTGGGTTTGATATCTTGCTGACGGGCCATTTCTACGAGGTCCGTCACAATCTTGGCACCAGTCTCCTTGCCAAGAAGATAGGCGTGATATTCGATGGGGTAGGGTATTAGTTTCCCATCGTCCATCACCACAGAAGAATTGCGAGTCGTCTTGATAAAGTCTCTCTCTTGGTCAAAAAATGACCAGAACCATTTCATCACATCCTCTCGCTTTGTATTGAATACATGGCCGCCTGTACGATGGAATAGCGAACCTTCTACTCTGTCACACTTAATCATGCCACCAGGCCTGTCATCTTTTTCCAGAACAATGACCTCGTTGTCCTTATTCAATAGTTGGGCGATTGAAAGACCGGATATGCCGGCACCAATTATTATGTACTTCATCTTTCCTTACGTGGTAGTCTGTCCTTAACAAAAAATCTGTTTACCAAGAGTCTCTCTAGCACAGCCAGTTTCATTGAACCCAATACGGTATCCATTGGGTAGCCCAGTCCCTCACGCCCCAAAACTCTCACCATACGTTTATCGTTGTTGAAGAAATAGAAGCCTGGCTGATGAGGGTTCATGCAGAAGTAGCCGAACTTTAGCGTATTTTCATTCTTTAGGGGTTTCAAGTTGTGGTTGTTTAATAGAGTCATCAGCTCATCTGTGGTTTTGGGCACATAGCAGAAACCAAGTTTCATATAGGTGCAGGCTGCCAATGTGATGACGGGCTTGCCGGCGTATGCTGACTCAACACCTATCGTAGAACCAAATACTAATACGAGTGACGCATGATACATCATATTGTAAGAAGAAATCTTTGAATTGCCGGGAATCACGTGAAAATTGGGATATTTCTCACCTAGTGTCAGCAGGTCGGTGTGATACTTATATTTCACATTTCGCAGATTCGGGTGTATGCGGAGATAGATAGCTGTATCGTCGGCATTCATTAGGGCCTTGGCCACCCACTCGATGCCTTCTATCTGCGATGGGAATAAGTTGTTATCATCATATTCGTCACTAATGGAAGAGTGCTCGTCTTCGGAACTATTGAAGATCACGATATTGTACTTCTTTTCATCCCAGCCTTCAGGTAGCTGATTTGGATTCTGCTTCCCAGTGTAGTTTGTGTCTCCAAAAAACCTATTAGTCACTTTACTCTCGAAGAACCACTTGCCGAGCCTTATTTTGTCTTTCTCAGGTACCGTCTTGTCTTCCCACGAATCCTGAATCAGTTCCGTTACCTTGGAGATGGAATGGGACAAGGAATTGTGGGTATAGCGTTTAGCTGAGGTATGGGGGAAGAGGAACCGGCATTCACACGACGTAAAATCGATGTGTTTCCACTCAGCAATATTCAGTGCAGAACGGGCCTCTGAGGTCCTGCCGTTGAAGAATGAGATGTGCTCGGGTTTCTCTTGGTCGATAATCGCCTCGTGAAGTAAGGTCTGATAGCACATCGTCCGGAGATAGTCATCAAAATAAGTTCTGAATTCGTCATCGATGAGGGGATCGTTGTTTCGGGTACATGTGATGTAGGCCGACATACAGCCATAGCCTATCCTGACATGATGGAATTCGAGCTTCTTGATGTCCTTCACTGTTTGGTAGTCGAACGTCAGCTTGTTCACTTCTTCATGCATGGCATCGGTGGCATATGCATTGACGGGGATGACCTTGATGCCCTTAGAAATAAGTTTTTCCATCTTGCGGGCAAAGCGTCTGCATAAATAGCAGAGAGACTTGTTCTTACTTGGATTTCCTGGGCACTGACATATTGAATCGTTGCAGACTACTAACGTCACCTCGTTGCCTTGCTGGTAACTAATTTCTGCTTCCTCAAACATAAGTGAAATGACGTCCGGTGCAAAACTTGATAATACCAAATCCTTCATGCTACAATACTTTATATAGATTCTTCAATGAGTAAACACCTCCAAATAGCATCAGGACAAGCAGGGAGATAACGGCCTTGTAGCCCAATGCTACGTTATTAATATAGTTGAATAGTATGACACACCCCACGAATAAGCACAGCACTACGAAGATGTTCTTCAGATTGCCGAGCCAAGCACTGACATGTTGCTTGTAGAAATGATTATATAGTGGAATTAACAATTGGCTCCAATAAGAGAACATCGTGGAGTAGATGGCAACTTTATAGCCCCATACAGGAATCAGTAGTGCACAGATGGCGATATTCAACAGACCAGGAACGAAGACCAACCATAGTAGCTGCAGCGTGTTTTTCTCGATGAAAGCTGGTACGCTCATGAAAGTATAGAAAGGATATACCACATTGGCAAAGCACATCAAGGTTGCAATGCCTGCCGACATAGATAACTCGTTGTTGCGAATCAACAGCATGTAGATTTCTTGCATCCACAGACAAATCAATACTGAGATGACGAGTGTTACCAGTTGACAGATGTAATATAGTTTACGATAGCTCTGCAGGTCGTTATTTCTGTAAGCTACTTGTATCTGAGGTGCCAAAGCTGTGGTTAGTGCTGTGGTAATGAACATACCTAGTTCGCCCATTGCACAACCATGTGTAAACAGGCCTATCTCGTCCAGTGGGATTTTATACCACGTCATCACGATACGTGACGAACTGGTAAGTAGTACGAATCCTAATGCATGTGGTATCAAGGGGAGTGCAATCTTCAGCATGGATATGAAACGTTTGGTATTTGTCTCTATGATTGGCTTTATCCTATAGTCAATCCATAATATTTTCGAGAAGATGCCAAACGACAGCAACGCTGAAAATGCACCGGCTGCTATCAATCCCCAGAAACCAAGGTGATAGACATATACCATAATGAACAATAAGGCTGTACCTGCCAGCGAGCAGAATAAGTTCGTGAGGACAAGTGGCTGGGGCTTCGCCAATAGGGGGAAAAGATGAGATGCCAGCAGATTATTGCCAAACAGAAATACTGGTATGGCTCCGAGCAAACAGAGTGCCACTAGTTCTATAGAAAATTTCATGGGTAGCACGGTGGTGAGCAATAGGAAATCCGCTAATCCGAATACAATGCCGGAGACCAGGAAAATAAATAGCACGCGTCCCCATATCAGCCGATAGTTGTTTTTATATTCATAATAGCTGTTTGTAAGGTGTACATGGAACCCCAATGGTGCTATCACGGCTAAGAGATTACTATAAGAACTAATCACGCCCTGAATGCCATAGTCTTCTGGCGTCAGGAAGGGCGTGATCAGTGGGGTAACTATAAGACTTGCCAAGAACGTCAGTTTCGGCACCACCCCATAGTAGATTGTGTTTGCTACAATTTTCCTTGTTGACATCTACATTTTTGAAATCTAGGCGCAAAGGTACACATTATTTATTGATTAACCAAGTAAAACCTAGAAAAAATGGGATGTTAGATGAGTTTCAACGTGCCCATCAGATAGACAAGTCCGAAGCCTAATATCATCGAGATGATGCCCATGATGATGCCCATCTTTGCCATATCACCCTGTTTGACATAGCCTGTAGCGAAAGCAAGAGCATTTGGTGGGGTGGAGATTGGCAGAATCATGGCAGATGAGGCTGCTATGGCTACACCAATTAGTATGGTAGGTGTACCACCGATTGGGTCAAGCTTGTCGCCCATGGCTCCACAGACAATAGCTAGAATAGGCATCAGCAGTGCTGCAGTAGCTGAGTTGGAGATAAAGTTTGACAACAGGTAGCATATAGCACCACCCATCAGCAGGATGAGTAGCGGAGAGAACTCACCGAAGGGGATGCTCTCTACGGCATTCGCAGCCAGACCAGAGGCATTGAGACCATAGCCGAGAGCAAAACCACCTGCTACCATCCAGATTACACTCCAGTTGATCTGTTCCAAATCACGCTTGGTAATGACACCTGTCAGGGCAAAAACCATAAATGGAATCATGGCGACAGTGTAAGAGTTGATACCCGTCACGCGATCAAGAAGCCACAGGGCTACGGTGATGAAGAACGTCACAATCACTACATTGGCGTGAAAACCTTTCTTCATGCCGCCGTCGATTTTCAGTTCAATGGTCTTTTGCGTGAAGGGGAAGATGTGAAGCAGGAGACGCCAGCTGATGAACAACAGCAACAGTACGAGTGGGAACATAAACATCATCCACTGACCGAAACCGAGACCAAGGTTTAGACCTTCAGGGTCGTTCAGGTATTTTAGGGCAATCGTGTTTGGAGGCGTGCCGATAGGAGTACCCATACCACCAAGGTTGGCAGCGATGGGAATTGACATGGCAAGCGAGATGCGACCCTTACCCTCGGGGGGCAATTGGTGAAACACTGGCGTGAGGAACGTTAGCATCATGGCAGCCGTAGCTGTGTTGGAAACGAACATCGAAAAAAGACCCGTAATAAGAAGGAATCCTAAGAGCACCATCTCGCTGCGTGTGCCGAAGGGCTTCAGTAATACTTTGGCCAACTGTGCGTCAAGACCAGTTTTCGTAGCAGCGATAGCCAATACGAAACCACCGATAAACAACATGATTACTGGATCGGCAAAAGTGGCCATAACACCTTTGTATGAGAGCAATTTGCCCACTTCCTCTTCGTTAACCATTGGCAGGATACCACTGTCAGTGCAGAACAGCAGCATTAGCACGATAATGGCTACTGAAGTGGCCCAAGATGAAACCACCTCAAGCACCCACATCAGTGTTGCGAATGCGAAAATTGCGATGATACGCTGCTGAATGACGGTCAGGTTCTGAATGCCGTACCACTCAGCAGGCATGTTCCAGAGCAGGAGAGTAACTAATGCCACAAGGGCGATTTTGATAACTCGCTTAAAGCTATCCTCAGGATGATATTTCCGTTGGTGGCGTACTTTGTGGTAAGCATCAACCAAGTGGAAGCCTTCGTAAATGTGAAACATATATTTATAGGTTATTGTTTATTTCGCGAAATCGGCTGCAAAGTTACGAATTAATTGGAAATCAGGGCTATGAAAAATAGAAATCTTCTGAATGATGAATGCATATTTACACAAAATCATCCCTTAAGGCATCGCCTTAAGGGATGATTGATAAGTGGAGTTAGCAAATTAATTATTTCACTTCCCAAATGTCATTTGTCTCCAGCAGTTCCTCGAAGTTATGATATTTCTTCTGTGCTGAAACTTCTGCCAACTGAGCGTGTACGGCGTCATTATAGGTGGGAGCCTCTACGTCGCGGATTACACCGAGGGCAATGGGGAAACCATCCTCCGGGGTCATCATGGCAAGTTTCAGCTGCAGGGTGTTGTCTTCGCAGTGGGCGTCATGCACGAGCACGTCGTCAAGGGTGTAGCCGTCCTTGCCGATTTCCACTACCTTTAGGCCAAAGCCTTGTTGTACAAGACCGTACTCGTTGTTCTCTCCGAACACGAGTTTCTCTCCGTGGCGCACGTAGATGGCGTTCTTCTTACGTCCTTCGTTGTTATAGACGATATCATGGCAGTGATCGTTGAAGATAACACAATTCTGCAGGACCTCAGTGACTGAGGCGCCTTTGTGCTCGTATGCAGCCTTCAGTACCTCAACCGTGCCTTTGGCATCGGTTGCTACGCAGCGGGCGAAGAAGTGTCCGCGGGCACCGAAACATAGCTCTGCTGGGCGGAAAGGATCCTCCACAGTGCCATAGGGTGACGACTTCGATACGAATCCACGGGGTGAGGTGGGAGAGTACTGACCTTTGGTCAGACCGTAGATACGGTTGTTGAGCAGAATCATATTGAGGTCAATGTTACGACGGTTGGCGTGGATGAAATGGTTACCACCGATAGCCAAGCCGTCGCCATCACCACTGACCTGCCAAACGGTAAGGTTGGGATTAGCGACCTTTGCTCCAGTAGCGATGGCTGCAGCACGGCCGTGAATGGTGTTCATTCCATAAGTTGCCATGTAGTGGGGCAGACGGCTGGAACAACCGATACCCGAAATGACTGCTGTGTCCCAAGGGTTAACGCCAATCTCTGCCAGTGCTTTATGTAGTGATGCCAGGAAAAAATGGTCACCGCAACCAGGACACCATCTTGGCTGGCCTTTCTTAAAATCTTGTGCTGTATAACTCATAGTTGTTTACTTCTTTAAAATGTCCTCGAATGCATTGACTAACTCTTCAACCACGAATGGCTGCCCCTTTACCTGATTGAACTGGTAAGGCACGAAACCATCGACCTTCATGCGTAGGTATCCAGCGAGCTGACCCATGTTCTGCTCCGCTACAACTACCTTTTTATATTTTGTAAGCACGTCGAATGTGTTCTTTGGGAGTGGGTTCAGGTACTTGAACTGAGCCTGGGCAACCTTGTAACCCTTGGAACGGAGTTCGTCCATAGCTGAGTGCAGATGACCATAAGTAGAACCGAATCCTACGATAAGCAGTTCGGCATCATTGACGTCACCATCCACCTCCAAATCTGGCACTTGGATGTTGGCAATCTTCTGCTGACGCAAACGTGTCATCAAATCGTGGTTCTCAGGATTGGTAGAGATGGCGCCAGTCTCAGAGTCTTTCTCTAGGCCACCGAGGATATGGGTAAAGCCTTCACGACCAGGAACGGCCCAATAGCGGGTACCATTTTCTGCGCGCATATATGGAGCCCATTTGCCTTTTAACTCCTCAGGAACATATGGTGGGTTGATAGCATCTAACTTTGCCATTTCTGGTAGTTTGAAGGCTCCAGAACCATTAGCAATATAGGCATCGGTAAGTAGTACGACTGGAGTCATGTGTTCCAATGCTATCTTGGCAGCCTGATAGGCGGCGTCGAAACAGTCAGCGGGACTTGTAGCTGCCATTACAGGCATGGGACTCTCACCGTTACGTCCGAAGAGGGCCTGTAGCAAATCAGTCTGCTCAGACTTGGTGGGCAGACCCGTAGCGGGACCTCCGCGCTGTACGTCGAGCACTACTAGCGGCAACTCCATAATCACAGCCAGATTCATGGCTTCGCTCTTCAGACAGATACCAGGACCAGAGGTGGAGGTCACACCTAATGCGCCAGCGAAGGAAGCACCGAGTGCAGAGGCACAACCTGAAATCTCGTCCTCACACTGCACGGTGATGACACCGCATGACTTGTGCTTCGACAATTCGTGGAGCACATCGGTAGCAGGTGTGATAGGATAGGAACCCAAGTAGAGACGAAGACCTGCTTTCTCTGCTGCTGCGATGAAACCGTATGCAGTAGCTTTATTACCGGTGATGTCCATATAGCGGCCCGGCTCTTTGTGCTTCGTCTCAATGCGGCGAACGTTGACGGCAGAAGAGTGGGTATTGTGTCCGTAGTCGTAACCAGCCTGTATTACTTTAATGTTGGCTTCGGCGATGGCAGGTTTCTTGGCGAATTTCTCGCGTAGGAAGTTGCCTACGAGATTAAGGTCACGATCAAAGAGCCAGCAGACGAGTCCAAGGGCAAACATGTTACGGCACTTCAGCATGGCCTTGTTGTCCATGCCGGTATCTGCAAGGCTGTCCTTGACCATTGTGGTTAATGGGCACTGAATCACGCGATCGGGGTCAATTTGCATTTCTCCGAGATAATCGTCAGTCTTGAACTGTGCCTTCTCCAAGTCTTTCGGACCGAAAGAGTCTGTATCGATGATGATAGTGGCATCGGGCTTGGCATAACGGTATTGTGTCTTCAATGCAGCAGCATTCATTGCTACAAGTACGTCACATTTGTCACCAGGCGTATAGACCTTGCCAGCACCGATATGTACTTGGAAACCTGAAACACCCGTCAGCGAACCTTGCGGGGCGCGGATGTCGGCGGGATAGTCGGGGAATGTGGAAATGCCATTACCAACGGTAGCACTGACCGTAGAGAAGATGTTTCCGGCAAGCTGCATGCCGTCGCCGGAGTCACCTGAAAAGCGTACGACCACTTGGTCGAGTTCTTTGATTTCTAATTTTTCAGCCATATGTTATTTCAAACAGATTTATTTCAGCGTGCAAAGTTACTGTAAATTATGAAAAACGCAAAACAAATAACAATAAAAATGCAATAACAGTGCTTTTTATTCACCGTCACTGCATTTTTATGCACTATTTCTAGTGTATTAATATTCAAAAGAACTGCCCCCAAGGAACTCGCGAAGAAGCGAAGTCGGTGGAATATGCGCTTCGGGGATAGGCTTGATATAGCGGAGGAACTTCAGAAGACGATAGGCCTCGGCGTATTCAGGGCAGTTCTCGGGCACTTGCTCCAATAACGGCTCTGCCTGACTCTTAATGACGGCCAGTTCGAAGAGCATGGCGGTGTTGAACATCGCGTCGGCATTCTCCTGGAAGGGGAATATCCATTTGTTTTCACCTGCTCTCACCGATGGCCAACGGTGGATGGTATCCAGAGCAGATACCCCACGATACTTGTAGTCACGGATAATACGTCGTAGTAGGCGGTTGTCGGTAGTCGGGACATAGTTGTGGTTGTCGAGCAGGATGGTAGTCAGAGCCGAAGCATAGACTCGGAAGATTTGTTCATTGGGAATCTGTGCAGTTAATTCTGGATTCAGCGCATGGATACCTTCTACTACAAGCACTTCGTCATCGTGCAGTTTGAGCTTTTTGCCGCTCTTTACGCTCTTGCCTGTTGGGAAGTCGTAGCGAGGCAACTCTACCTCTTCACCCTTGAACAGCGCATTAAGCTGTTCGTTGAAGAGCGGGAGGTTTAGGGCGTGCAGATGCTCGAAGTCAAAGTCGCCTTTCTCGTCGAGTGGTGTCTTCTCGCGGTCGAGGAAGTAGTCGTCAAGAGAGATGCCGATAGGTTTGATGCCATTGGTAACCAGTTGGATGCTGAGTCGTTTGCAGGTTGTGGTCTTGCCCGATGACGAAGGGCCGGCAATAAGTACCAGACGGATGCCCTTGCGCTTGGCAATCTCATCGGCAATCTTTCCGATCTTCTTTTCCTGAAGCGCTTCACTGACTTGGATCAGGTGTGACGAATGCCCATTGAGAATGGCTTCATTCAGGTCGCCCACAGTGCGCAAGCCTATGATGTCCTGCCACTGGTGATGTTCCTTGAAGATGCTGAACATCTTGTCCTGATGGGTCATCTCGCCTAATTCGTCGGGGTGCTGGCTAGACGGCAGTCGGAGTAGCAGCCCATCGTAGTATTTCTCCAGTCCGAAGAGATAGAGCTGCGATGTGTTTGTCAGCAGTGAACCATAATAATAGTCGATATAGCCATCGATGTCATAGTAAGTCGTAAAGAGACGCCCTATGCTCTTCAATAGCTTCACCTTGGAGCGGTTGTGCTTCTCGTCGAAGATGCGGATGGCCTCTTCCGTGGTGGTCTCATGGCGGTGGATGGGCAGGGCGGCGTCGATGATCTCCTGCATCCTGCGACGGATACGGCCTGCATCCTCGATGGTTACCTCGTGTCCGATGTTAAGATTCACATAGTAGCCGTTGCTCACGGGGATATCAATGGCCACCTTGCACTTCTCGTACAGGTCGTGGACGGCCTTGCAGAGCACGAAGAACAAAGAACGGGTGTAGGCGCGCATGCCACTCGGCGACGTGATGTCGAGGAATTCCACCTCCTTCTGCTTGTACAGTCGGAAGTGCATACCCTCTACCTTGTTGTTCACATGGGCATTGATAGGACCATGAGTCATCTGAATCCCAGATTCCTTATAAGCCTCTTCAAGTGAAGCGCCTATAGGTACTTCTATTACCTTATTATTATTACGGCAGTAAATCTGAATAGTCTTCTCCATATTGATTGTGATTGTTTAGGTTTCATTTGATGCAAAGGTAAGCAATTATTCAGTAATATAAGGATTTAAGCAAAGAAATTTTGCATTATGTTCTCATTTTTTCTTAATTCTTAACTCTTAATTCTTATTTTCTTTGTATCTTTGTGCCCGAAATTTCGTTTAAACTAATCTTTTATGTCTATCTGGATTATATTTAAGCTTCTTGGCTCGCTCGCCCTTTTGATGTTTGGTATGAAGTCGATGAGTGAGGCCTTGCAGAAGATGGCAGGTCCGCAGCTGCGACATGTTCTTGGTGCAATGACCACCAACCGTTTTACAGGTATGCTTACGGGTATGCTGGTGACAGCATCTGTTCAGTCATCTACTGCTACGACAGTGATGACTGTTTCGTTTGTAAATGCTGGTTTGCTTACACTGGCACAGGCTATTTCGGTCATTATGGGTGCCAATATCGGTACGACACTAACTGCCTGGATTATGTCGGCAGGTATGTCGTTTGATATCACCAGTGCCGTCTATCCTGCATTCTTCTTGGGTATCATCTTGATCTACCTGAAGAAATACCGCTATATCGGTGATTTCCTCTTCGGTCTGTCCTTCTTGCTCCTTGGCTTGGGAACGCTGCGCATGACAGGTACGGAGATGCACCTTGGCGAGAATCAGACATTGCTCAATTTCTTTGCCTCGTTTGATCCCGACTCGTTTGTTACGACGCTGATATTCCTTCTCTTGGGTGGTATCATGACCTTCTGCGTACAGTCGTCGGCAGCTGTGATGGCCATCACGATGATTCTCTGTTCTAGTGGCGCACTGCCTATTTATCAGGGTATTGCGTTAGTGATGGGTGAAAATATTGGTACTACGGTTACCTCAAACCTGGCAGCAATGTCTGCCAATACGCAGGCTCGTCGTGCAGCATTGGCTCATATGTTCTTCAATGTCTTTGGTGTCATCTGGATTTTGTTTGTCTTCCGTCCATTCATCGATATGGTCTGCGGATGGGTAGGCTATGATGTGACGATGGATAAAGATGCCGTTGAGAGCCGTCTCTTCTTGGCTAATTCGGCTAAGTTGAGTTTCGTGCTTGCTGCCTTCCATACGGCTTTCAATGTGGCAAACACTTTTATTCTTATTTGGTTTATTCCCCAGATTGAGAAATTTGTATGCTGGGTTATCAAGCCTAAGAAAGTTGATGAAGAAGAGGATTTCCGCCTGCATTTTATTACAGCCGGTTTCATGAAGACCCCAGAGCTCTCTGTGCTTGAGGCTCAGAAGGAGATCCAGTCGTTCTCTAATCGTATGCAGCGTATGTTTGGCATGGTGCGTGAGCTGCTTACGCTCTCTTCCAGTGCCACTAACAAGAAAGACAATCGGGCAGGTGACTTCAATAAACTTTTCACCCGTATTGAGAAGTACGAGGGCATATCCGATAACATGGAATTGGAGATTGCCAAGTATCTCGACTCCGTGAGTGATGCCCATCTCTCCGATGATACCAAGGCCAAGATCCGTGCTATGCTTCGTGAAATCTCTGAACTCGAGTCTATCGGTGATGCTTGCTATAACATGGCCCGCACCATCTCCCGCAAGTACAATGGCAAGGAGGATCATTTCATCGAAAAGCAGTACGACCATATCCACCAGATGATGGAACTCACTGATCAGTCGCTGACACAGATGAATAAGCTGATGGGTGGTCGCAAAGAGACATTCGATGTCAATCGCTCATTCAATATCGAACATGAGATCAATAACTACCGCAATCAGTTGAAGTCTCAGAATATTACCGATGTGAACAACCATGAATATACTTACGCCGTCGGTACCATCTATATGGATCTTATCAATGAGTGCGAGAAACTTGGCGACTATGTTGTCAACGTTGTTGAGGCTCGCATGGGTCTTCGGTAGTTGCCTAAGTCTTCAGCCCTTGACGCTTTAGGCTTCAAGGACTGGAGGCTAAGGCATAGGGCTGTATAGCTTAAGGCGGTCTATGTGGTGAAAAAACTTAGAGCCTTTTCTTGGGAATTAAAAGGTTCTTTATGAAGATTAAGAGGCACTTATCGAATCAATAAGTGCCTCTTTTTATGCAGAAAAGCAAAATTAGTGTTTTGCGAGATAGTCGCGGAAATAGGTGATTATATGATCCAGCCCCTCATCAAGCGTGACCTTTGGCTCCCAACCAAGCTTATTCTTGGCGACAGTGATGTCTGGTTTGCGCATCTTAGGATCGTCACTAGGCAATGGGCGGAATACGATCTTACTCTTGCCGCCGACTTTCTTGATGACTTTTTCGGCTAGTTCAAGCATGGTAAACTCGCCTGGGTTGCCAAGGTTGACGGGACCCGTGAAGTCGTCGCCTGTCTCCATCACGCGCAGCATGCCATCGATAAGGTCGCTGACATATTGGAAGGAGCGGGTCTGCTGGCCGTCACCGTAGATGGTGAGGTCTTCTCCGCGAAGAGCCTGTACGACGAAATTAGAGACGACGCGCCCATCGCTGACAGCCATGCGTGGTCCATAGGTATTGAAGATACGAATCACCTTGATGCGTACATTGTGTAAACGATGGTAGTCAAAGAAAAGGGTTTCTGCGCAGCGCTTGCCTTCGTCATAGCAGGAGCGCAGTCCGATTGGATTTACATTGCCCCAGTAGCTTTCTGGCTGTGGGTGCACATTGGGGTCGCCATAGACCTCACTGGTAGATGACTGGAGGATCTTTGCTTTCGTGCGACGGGCCAGGCCCAACATGTGATAGGCGCCAAATACAGAAGTCTTTGTGGTCTGTATAGGGTCTGTCTGGTAGTAAATGGGTGAGGCAGGGCAAGCTAAGTTGTAGATCTCATCGATTTCTGCCCAATATGGGTTAATAACGTCGTGGCGTACCAATTCGAAATTGGGCTTGCCAATCAAGTGCCATACGTTTTCTTTAGAACCGCTATAGAAATTATCAACGCAGATGACATCATTGCCATCGTTAACGAGTCGCTCACAGAGGTGAGAACCGATAAATCCAGCTCCGCCCGTAACCAATATTCGTTTCATATAAAATCGTTTTGTTTCAATGTTGGTGCAAAGATAAGCATATTTTTGTTCATTTACAAAGAAAAGTGAAAAATCTTTTGGCTCTTCCCCCAAATATTCGTAACTTTGCAGCCGCAATTCTTGCTTAGGCAAGCGTGCAAAAGATACGATTTCAAGGGGTGCCTGCTGTTGCAGGCTGAGATGATACCCTCTAACCTGATCCGGATAATGCCGGCGTAGGGATGGAATTAAGGATATTTGTCAATACAAGATTTCCCCCTTTACATTATTTATTAATTAAAGGTACAAGTTAGTAGTATGAAAAGATTTTTTTTAGGAGTGGCTGCGCTGGTGAGTGCAGCGAGTATGCATGCAGAGGATGACTTGGATTCACTGCTCTCTGTAGAGTTGCAGGGCATACAGGTAACATCAACTCGTGCGTTGAAAAAGACGCCTGTGGCCTACACGGACATGTCGCAGGAACAGTTGAAGGCTGTGAACTTTGGACAAGATGTGCCCTATCTGTTGTCGCTGACGCCATCAGTGACGATGACGTCGGATGCGGGTAATGGTATCGGCTATACCTCATTGCGTGTGCGTGGTACCGATCCTAGTCGCATCAATATCACAGCCAATGGTATCCCCATCAACGATGCCGAGAGTGCCCAGCTCTATTGGGTGAACATGGGCGACTTTGCCTCGAGTGTGCAGTCGATACAGATACAGCGTGGTGTGGGTACGTCAACCAACGGTGCAGGTGCCTTTGGTGCTACGCTGAATATGCAGACTGAGAATGTAGGCTTGAAGCCTTATTTCGGGCTGGATCTGAGTGGTGGTTCTTACTATTCGCATAAAGAGACGCTCCGCTTTGGCACAGGTTTGCTGAATGGACACTGGGGCATTCAGGGACGCCTGTCGAATATCGGCTCGAAGGGTTATCTGGACCGTGCTTTCACGAAACTGAACTCTTATTTTATACAAGGCGGCTATTTTAGCGACAATACGGTAGTGAAGTTTATCACTTGGAATGGACAAGAGCAGACTTACCATGCTTGGAACTACACGTCGAAGTACGAGCAGAGCCTCTACGGACGTACCTATAACTCGTGTGGCGAGTATTGGGACGAACAGGGTAACGTTCACTACTATGACGGACAAACCGACAACTATCACCAGCAGAACTATCAACTGCTATGGAACCAGCATCTCTCACGCTTGCTGAACCTGAATGTGACAGCCCACTATACGAAAGGTGATGGATATTATGAGGAGTACAAATCAGGGCGCAAATTGGTGGAATATCTGCCAAAGGGCGCTTGGTATGACGAGAACCCGAAACTGAAGAGCGACCTGATTCGCCAGAAGAAGATGGATAACGACTTCTATGCTATGGTGGCCTCGCTGATGTATAACAATCATGAGGGTGTCGAGGCAATTGTCGGAGGTGGTTGGAACAAATATAGCGGTGACCATTTCGGACTCGTGAAGTGGATTAAGAACGTGCCTAAAGGTCTTGAACTGCTACCCGATTTTGAGTATTATCGTAACAATGCCCAAAAGACAGACTGGAATGTCTATGGCAAGGTGAATTACGATCTCATGCCAGGTATGAATGCTTTCCTCGACTTGCAGTATCGCCATATCGGCTATAAGATGCAGAATCCTGGCGACTGGTATGGGGCTAATCTTGATGGCAAGACTGTAATCGACGACAAGTTCAACTTCTTCAACCCTAAATTCGGATTGAATTACGACATCACGCCTCACCATAAGGTGTACGCCTCCTATGCCATTGCCCATAAAGAGCCAACGCGTAACGACTATGAGGACAATCTCGGCACAGAACTAAAGGCAGAGCGTCTGAACGACCTCGAGGTCGGCTATAAGTTCCAAAGCGGGCAATTCTCGGCTGGTGCCAACATCTACTGGATGTCGTATAAGGATCAGTTTGTGCTGACTGGCGAACTAAATAATATCGGGGAGGCAATTGCCAAGAATGTCGGCAAGAGCTATCGCTTAGGTATCGAGCTGGAGGCTGCCTGGAAACCCATCGATTGGTTCCGCTGGGATGCCAACGCTACGTTCTCGAGGAATCGTGCCAAGAACTGGGAGGTAACACTGATGGACGGTTCGGTGGAGAACTTGGGCGACACGCCGCTATCATTCTCGCCAGAAGTGATCTTCAATAATATATTTACTTTCGACTATCGTGGACTGAAGGCCAGCGTTCAGAGCCAGTATGTGGGTGATCAGTATCTGACGAACACAGGTTTCAAGAGCTACCAGACACTTGACGATAATGGTAAGACGACGGATGTGAGCATGATGCTTGATGCCCATTTCAATACCAATATCGACTTGAGCTATACTTTTGGTTTGAAGCAGGTAGGCGTGAAAGATGTGACGCTAGGTGTGACTCTTTATAACGTCTTTTCGGCAAAATACGACAACAACGGCTGGGCAGCCCCTGCTTTCGATAAGCAGAATGGAAAGGTGATAGCTACGGGGTGGGATACATCAGACCAGTATGATGCTGGTTTTGCTCCTTCTGCTCCGTTTAATATGATGGCGCATCTATCGATAAGTTTTTAATATGATGGAGTTTATCGGGGAGCATTGGCTTGACATCTTGACGACGATACTTGGACTGATATACATCTGGCTCGAGTATCGTGCGTCGATAGCCCTTTGGTTCATTGGCATCATCATGCCAGCCCTCGACATCTACCTGTATTGGAGTCACGGGCTCTATGGTGATGCTGGTATGGCAGTCTATTATACGTTGGCAGCCGTTTATGGCTATGCGATGTGGAGGTTTGGCCGCAAACGGAATCAGAAGTCGGCAGAGATGCCGATTACGCATACGCCCTTGAAGCTTTATCTGCCTATCACCATCTTTTTCTTTACAGCTTGGGTCGTCACCTATTATATATTAATAAGGTGGACTAACTCTACAGTGCCCGTGCTCGACTCATTCACCAATGCACTGTCCTTCGTAGGCCTCTGGGCATTGGCTCGTAAATATATCGAGCAGTGGTTCTTTTGGATGGTGGTTGATGTCGTATGTGCTGTGCTCTATGTACAGAAGGGCATACCTTTTAAGGCCGGACTCTACGGTCTTTATGTCGTGATTGCGGTGATGGGCTATTTTAAGTGGAAACAATTGATGAAGGATGAAACGATTCCCGTTGATAAATGAGGTGACGGATTTTGATGCCATCATTTTGGCGGATGGTGAATTTCCTGTAGCAGCAGAGCCTTTGACTCTATTGAGGAAGGCTTCTTTTGTCTGTGCTTGCGACGGGGCCGCAGTTCACTATCCTATAGCAGACGTCATTATCGGTGATGGCGATTCTGTGCCAAAAATCTTCAGGAATCGTCTAGTCCAAGTGGATGAACAGGAAGACAACGATCTGACGAAGGCCACCCGCTATTGTGTCTCGAAGGGACTGCGTCGTATCGTCTATCTTGGAGCTACTGGGTTGCGTGAGGACCATACACTTGGCAATATTTCGCTGATGGTGCGCTATGCCCTGGAAATGGGTGTAAGGCCGCTTTTAGCTACAAACTATGGCTGGTTTGTTGTGGCAGAAGGAGCAGCAGTATTTGATTCATTCCCGAGGCAGCAGGTTAGCATCTTTAATGTTGATTGTCAATCGCTTACGTCGGAGAAGCTCCGTTGGAATGCCTATCCCTATCGTCAGTTCTGGCAGGGAACGCTAAATGAGGCCTTTGGCAACGAATTTCTGTTGAAAGCAGATGGTCATTATCTGGTCTATCGGACCTACAAACCAAAAGTCTGAGGCTTTCGAATAAAAATACCTGCAATTATGAATAGCTCGTTGGGGATTTTTTCGTATCTTTGTCCCCAAAGTAGAAAAATAATATGAATAAGTTCGCTTCCATTCTCCGAAAATGGACGGAGACGAGTTTGGTGCTCCGTATTTTTATAGGTCTGGTGATTAGTGTCATCCTAGGACTGACTGTTCCACAGTGGTCTGGCATCAGCATTCTCGGCCTAGTATTTGTGAGTGCTTTGAAAGCAATTGCCCCTGTGCTGGTTGCTGTGTTGGTTGCTGCCTCTATTGCAAATGCAAGTGGCGGTCTGGGGCATCGTTTCCGACTACTGATTTTGCTCTATATGCTGAGTACGCTTGCCGCAGCCCTATGTGCTGTGATGGGCAGTTTCCTATTCCCCGTTTCACTTTTGTTGAGGGATGCGGTTACAGTTCAGGCTCCTGGTGCGCTGAAGGATGTATTTACCAATCTGTTGACGGGTATGGTGGCGAACCCTATATCTGCTTTAGGCTCAGCAAACTATATTGCCATTCTGTTTTGGGCAATCCTTGTCGGACTTGCTTTGAAGCTTAAGGCTGGGAAGTCGACTATTGGTGTTGTGTGTGATTTCGCAGAGGTGATAACAATTGTCGTGAAATGGATTATTCAGTGTGCACCGTTTGGTATTTTCGGCTTGGTGTTCAATGCTGTGTCGGCAAACGGACTTGACATTTTTACCAGTTATGGCCAATTGCTGTTGTTGCTTGTTGGGTGTATGTTGTTTAATTCTTTGGTTCTCAATCCGCTTATTGCTTTTCTGATGCTTCGTAAGAACCCATACCCGCTAGTCATTACCTGTTTGAAGGAAAGTGGACTTCAGGCATTCTTTACGCGCTCATCCGCTGCAAACATTCCCGTCAATATGGACCTATGCAGGAAACTTGGACTTAATGAGGACTTCTACGCAGTGAGTATTCCGTTAGGAGCGACTATCAATATGGGAGGAGCTGCCGTGACCATCACGGTGATGACGCTGGCTGTGGCTCATACTGTTGGCGTTAATGTTTCGTTTGCCTCAGCGGTGTTCCTGAGTATTCTTGCTACTTTGGGCGCTTGTGGTAGTTCTGGAGTGGCTGGGGGCTCTCTTTTACTGGTTCCAATGGCGTGCTCATTCTTTGGGATGGGTAATGATGTTGCCATGCAGGCCGTTGCTATCGGTTTCATTATTGGTGTTGTCCAGGATAGTGTTGAGACAGCAATTAACTCCAGCAGTGATGTGTTCTTTACGGCTGTGGCCGAATCGTTTGATAGAGGTAAAACAGTATAGAAAGACTGGTTTTTAGGTAAAAAACTGCCGTATAATTTGGCTATCTGCTGCATTTTGCGTACTTTTGCACCGAAATAGCTAAAGTGATTATGCAGACAAACAGTCATCTATCCAGTTTAATCCACGATCAGGCCAAGCATTATGGTGATCGCGAGGTGCTGATTTACAAAGACTTTGGCGGGTCGGAGTGGAAATCGTATTCGTGGAATCAATTCTCGGACACGGTAAAGAAAGTGTCGAATGCCTTGCTGAACCTTGGCGTCAAGGTGCAGGAGAATCTTGGCGTGTTCTCACAGAACTCCGTTCAATACCTCTTCTGCGATTTCGGTGCATGGGGCATCAGGGCTGTCACGATTCCTTTCTATGCGACGAGTTCGGAGCAGCAGATTCAGTTCATGATCAGCGATGCGAAGATCCGTTTCCTCTTTGTGGGTGAGCAGGAGCAGTATGACAAGGCTCGGCGGGTGGTATCGATGTGTCAGACGCTAGAGCGCATCATCGTCTTTGATAGGAACGTGCGCATCTCAAGCCATGATCCTAATGCGATGTACTTTGACGATTTCCTGAAACTTGGCGAGAACTATCCCAGACAGACAGAGGTGGATACCCTGCAGTCACAGGCTACGATGGACGATATCGCCAATATCCTATATACCAGTGGTACGACGGGCGACTCCAAGGGTGTGATTCTGACCTGTGGTCAGTATCATGCTGCTATGGTGGCTAATGGTAAGTGTGTACCTGTAGATGAGAACGACCGCGTGCTTAACTTCCTGCCTTTCACGCATATCTTCGAAAAGGGATGGAAGATTCTGAGTCTCACGAAAGGTGCTCGTCTGATTGTGAACACCTATCCACAGGAGGTTCAGCAGTCGATGAAGGAGACGCATCCGACGTGTATGTCGAGTGTGCCCCGTTTCTGGGAGAAGGTCTATATGGGGGTGTTGGAGAAGATAGAACACTCCAGTGCCGTGCAGCGTAAGTTGTTTACCCATGCCTTGAATATCGGACGTAAGCATAATATCGATTATCTTTCCAAGGGGAAGCGTCCACCGCTTGCGCTCCATCTGGAGTATGAGGTACTTAACCGTACAGTATTCTCGCTGGTGCGTAAGGAATTAGGATTGGAGAATGCGCATTTCTTCCCTACAGCTGGTGCTACTGTGAATCCAAAGGTCGAGGAGTTCGTACATGCTATTGGCTTGAACATGGTTGTCGGCTATGGTTTGACGGAAAGTCTGGCTACCGTTAGTTGTAATCATCTGGGTGAGCCTTATACAGTTGGTGGCGTCGGTATTCCCATTGAAGGTATCGACATTAAGATCAGTGATGAAGGGGAGGTACTGTTAAAAGGTCCAACCATTACAAAAGGTTATTACAACCGTGAGGATCTGACGAAGGCAGCTTTTACGGATGACGGCTATTTCCGTACAGGTGACTCTGGTTACCTGAAGGGTGGCGAGCTCTTCCTGAAAGAGCGTATCAAGGATCTCTATAAGACCTCGAATGGTAAGTATATCGCACCTCAGATGATTGAGTCGAAACTGCTGGTAGATAAGTTTATCGATCAGATATGTATCATCGCAGATCAGCGGAAGTTCGTTTCAGCGCTGATTATCCCAGTCTATTCATTGTTGGAGGAATATGCCCGCGAGCACAATATTCCGTTTGAGAACCATGAGCAGCTCTGTAAGGATCCGAAAATCAATGAGATGATGAAAGAACGTATCGATACGCTGCAGCAGCAATTGGCCCACTATGAGCAGATTAAGCGTTTCACGTTGCTTCCCCACCATTTCTCAATGGAAAAGGGTGAGTTGACCAATACACTTAAGATTAAGCGTAGGGTGCTGAACCAGAACTATGCGAAAGAGATTGATGCTATGTACGAGGAATAAGGGAATAGGGAATGATTACACAGGATCAGTTGAAAGATGTATTGGAACGTGCTGACGCACTACACCGTTACCTCGATATCGACAAGAAGAAGATAGAGTACGAAGAAGAAGACCTTCGTACACAGGCACCTGACTTCTGGGAAGACCGGATACGGGCAGAGGAGCAGATGAAGAAAGTGAAAAGCATTAAGAAGTGGATAGATGGATATCAGGAAGTGCGTACTTTCGCCGACGAATTGCAACTTGCCTTTGACTTTTATAAGGACGAGATGGTGACCGAAGAAGAGGTCGAAGAGGATTACCAGAAAGCTATCAAGGCTATTGAAGATCTGGAATTGAAGAATATGCTTCGCCAGAAAGAAGACCCGATGGAGGCTGTCTTGAAAATCAACTCCGGTGCAGGTGGCACTGAGGCTCAGGACTGGGCTTCGATGCTGATGCGTATGTATATGCGTTGGGGTGAGGCTCATGGTTATAAAGTGACTATATCTAATATTCTCGACGGTGATGATGCTGGCATCAAAAGTGTGACGATGCAGATTGAGGGCGGTGAGTTTGCCTATGGCTATCTGAAGTCCGAGAATGGAGTTCACCGTCTGGTACGCGTAAGTCCTTTTAATGCCCAAGGCAAGCGTATGACATCATTTGCCTCAGTGTTTGTCTCTCCTCTGGTTGATGATACCATTGAGGTATATGTTGACCCTGCTAAGCTCTCGTGGGATACTTTCCGTTCATCGGGTGCTGGTGGTCAGAATGTGAATAAGGTGGAGTCGGGTGTCCGTCTGCGCTATTGGTACACAGATCCAGATACGGGCGAAGAAGAGGAGATCCTTATTGAGAATACAGAGACGCGTGACCAACCCAAGAACAAGGAGCGTGCGATGACCTTGCTGAAGTCCCAGCTTTATGACCGTGCTATGAAAAAGCGCTTGGAAGCGCAGGCTAAGATCGAGGCCGGTAAGAAGAAGATAGAGTGGGGAAGTCAGATACGTTCATATGTATTTGATGACCGTCGTGTGAAAGATCATCGTACGAACTACCAAACAACTGATGTTGATGGTGTGATGGATGGCAAGATTGATGAATTCATCAAAGCTTATCTGATGGAGTTCCCCGTAAATGATGAAGAACAATAACTAATAAATAATAAAGACTATGGCACAAATAGCAAAAGCATCAAAATCTACAGCCAAGAAAGAGGCTTATCAGAAGAAACAGGAAGAAGGTGGAAAGAAAGTGTTGGAGTGGATCTTTGGCGTTCTGGTCATCTTGGCAATCCTGTTTGTCGTCTATTCCATCTGGATTGTCTCATAAAGTATGAGCGGGCTGGAGATAGAACGTAAATTTCTTGTTCGTAATGATGGCTACAGGCGTCAGGCTTTCAGTAGTAGCCGTATTCAGCAAGGGTATATTTGCAGCGGTCACGGGCGCACCGTTAGGGTACGCATCCGTGACACCCGCGGTTATCTGACAATTAAGGGACCGTCAAATGCAGCTGGACTCTCACGCTATGAGTTTGAGAAGGATATTACGTTGGATGAGGCTGAACATTTGATGGAACTTTGCGAACCCGGGCGTATTGACAAGACCCGCTATCTTGTTAAAAGCGGGACTCACATTTTTGAAGTGGATGAGTTTTATGGTGATAATGAAGGACTTGTTATTGCAGAAGTAGAACTTCAGTCTGAAGATGAACCTTATGAAAAACCAGATTTCATCGGTGATGAAGTAACGGGAGACCGTCGTTATTATAATGCTCACCTGACAAAACAACCTTTTAAGACTTGGGGCGTAAAGTCAGAATTAGCAAACCAATAATTCCGGCAAGGCTTACACCGGTGCTGTTAGCAGCGAAGTCCAACCATTCTCCACTTCGGTGCCCTCCAGTACAATACTCTTGTAATAGTTCAAGGACTCCACTCATCATGATTGGAGCCAGCCATGCCCAGAAAAACAGTTTCTCATAGTCATACGACTTATGCTGATAGGCATATTCAATCCAAAGTATGGTGAATGTTCCACCATACATGGCGACGTGTACCCATTTGTCAATGAACTCGACATCATCGAGGGGAGTCTCTGGAAAAACCGGTGCTAATGAAAGAACCCATATCAGAGCAATAAAGCAACTAGTAATGGGGTATTTCTTGATGTTTTTATACACTAAATGCATATTTTTTCTTTTTTGGGGGCAAAATTAAGAAATATTTTATACTTTTGCAACCAAATTATGAGAAAAGTGCATATGGCTAAGCTGGAGAGAGCAAGTTTTGGCAGTAAGCTTGGTGTTATCCTGGCAACTGCGGGATCTGCCGTGGGATTGGGAAACATATGGCGTTTCCCATATATGGCAGGGCAGAATGGAGGCGCAGTTTTTATTATCATTTACGTATTTTGCGTTTTGGTGCTGGGTATTCCATGTATGGTTAGTGAGTTTATTATCGGCCGTCATGGTCAAGCTAATACAGCACGTTCCTATCAGAAAATGGCGGGTGGTTCAGCCTGGTCGCTTATTGGTTACATGGGTGTGCTCACGGGTTTCCTTATTACTGGCTATTATGCAGTGGTTTCTGGTTGGTGTTTAGAGTACATATGGGCATCGTTGCTGGGTAAATTGAATGGTGATCCTGCATATATTACCAAGTATTTCACGGATTTCTCGCAAGATCCGGTAAAGCCGCTTTTCTGGACACTCATCATCTTATTAACCACTTATCTGATTATTGAGAACGGTGTAAGAGATGGTATTGAGCGGGCTTCAAAACTGCTGATGCCTACCTTGTTTATATTATTACTAGTTATTGTGGTAGCATCTTGTATGTTGCCAAACGCTGATAAAGGCATCGAGTTCTTGTTTAAACCTGACATGTCGAAGGTGAATGGAGATGTGTTTTTGGCGGCTCTTGGCCAGTCGTTCTATTCGCTGAGTATTGCTATGGGCTGTATCTGTACTTATGCGAGTTATTTTTCTCGTCATACAAATCTTACCACTTCTGCCATGCAGATAGGTATCATTGACTTCTTTGTGGCTATTCTTGCTGGATTAGTAATTTTCCCAGCTGCTTTCTCAGTAGGGGTAAGTCCAGATAGTGGTCCGTCGTTGATTTTTATCACGCTGCCGAATGTGTTCCAGCAGGCTTTTGGCAATAGTCCGGCTTTAGGATGGGGCATATCCGTGCTTTTTTATGCACTCTTGTCATTGGCAGCATTGACATCATTAATGTCGTTACATGAGGTGAGTACTGCTTTTCTACAGGAGGAAGCTGTAATCACAAGAAAAAAGGCTGCTCGGGTGGTTTCAATATCATGTATGGCTATTGGTGCTGTTTGTTCGCTGTCATTAGGGGTAGGAAAGCATATTCTGTTTTTTGGGAAGACGCTATTCGACTTGTTTGATTTTGTGACTGGCCAGTTGTTCTTGCCGTTAGTAGGTTTTCTGACTTGTATATTTATTGGTTGGTTTGTTCCACACAAAATTATACGTGACGAATTCACGAATTGGGGCACATTACGTAATAAGACTCTGTTTCATGTTTATCTGTTTCTGGTAAAATATGTATGTCCCTTATGCATTTTGTTCATTTTCCTTCATCAGTTAGGTTTACTCTAAATGGAGAAACGGAGTACTTTTGGCAGTAAGTTGGCCATTGTGCTTGCGACAGCAGGGTCTGCTGTTGGCCTAGGCAATATCTGGCGCTTCCCCTTCATGACGGGACAGAATGGCGGTGCAGCTTTCATTCTTGTCTATTTTGCTTGTGTCATCTTGCTGGGTATTCCAGGTATGGTGAGCGAGTTTATTATTGGACGGCGTGCACAGTCGAATTCAGCAAAGGCTTATGGTAGTATTGCAGGCCCCAGATGGCGATTTATAGGTTATCTGGGCATCTTGACTTCTACCATTATCCTTGGCTTCTATGCTGTAGTGGCGGGTTGGTGTCTTCAGTATCTGTATGCGTCTCTTGCAGGACAGTTAAATGGCGATGCTGCTTATGTGGTTGGTTACTTCAAGTCGTTTTCTGAAGATCCAGTCAGGCCTTGCCTGTGGGCTATAGCTTTTGTGTTGATAACTCACTTTGTCGTTTCACGTGGCGTGAACGAAGGGATTGAGAGAGCCTCGAAGTTGTTGATGCCTTTGCTTTTATTGCTATTAGTGGTTTTAGTGGTGGCTTCTTGTCTGTTACCGGGGGCTGGTGCCGGTATAGAATTTTTGTTGAAGCCAGACTTCTCAAAAGTTAGTACGAATGTCTTCCTTGAGGCATTAGGACAGGCGTTTTTCTCGCTTAGTCTTGGTACTGCCTGTCTCTGTACCTATGCCTCTTATTTCAAGAGCGATACCAATTTGTTGAAATCTGCCACTCAGATAGCATTGTTGGATTCCACCATCGCCATACTCGCAGGGCTTATGATTTTTCCTGCTGCTTTTTCAGTGGGAATCCAGCCCGATAGTGGTCCTTCACTGATCTTCATTACTTTGCCTAATGTGTTTCAGCAGGCTTTTGGAGGAATGCCTGTACTAGGGTATATCATTGGTATCTTGTTTTATGCGTTACTGGTCTTTGCTGCTCTGACTTCTACGATATCCATGCATGAAATTGGAACCGCTTTCTTTCATGAGGAACTGAAACTTCCCCGACAGCGTGCTACTTGGATACTTACCATTGTCTGTATGGTGATAGCTGTGTTCTGTTCGCTTTTGGTAGGCACTAGCCGAGGGCTGCAGCTCTTTGGCATGTCGCTGATGGATTTCTGTGATTTCCTGACTGCTCAGCTGATGTTGCCTGCAGGAGCATTCTTGACTAGCATTATGACTGGCTGGTTTGTCAGCCAACAGGTGACTCATGATGAGTTTACGAATGGTGGTGTGCTTAAAGAGTCGTTTTTCAAGGCTTGGCTATTTTCTGTTCGTTATATTGTGCCGCTCTGTATCCTACTGATCTTCCTTCATCAGTTTGGTATATTATGATTCGAGAGTTTTTCTATCTCCAGAAGTCTGACCGTAAGGTTATTCTGACGCTCCTCTGTGTGATTGTCATCGCCATGGGTGTCATCTTTCTCACTGGAGGTGAGGAGGAAACGAATGGTCTTATGCCGGTAGATACTTTACGTAAGGAGGTTCACCATGATACGGCTCGTCGTTATCAAGAGAAAGTGAGGACCGTTTATGTAAAGACTAAAGTTGTCTATCGTGATACCGCCTTCAGACGGGGTGTGGCGTTCAGGAATTCTCAAAAAGGAGATTCTGTCAAGGCCCATTATCAGCTGAAGTTACACAATGGTGAACATTTGGTGCTAAACACTGCTGACTCGGCTGCACTTGTGACAGTTCCAGGCATCGGACCGTATTTCGCACGTAAGGTCATATGGTATGGTGAGCGTTTGGGAGGCTATGTCAGCGTGGATCAGCTAGACGAAATAGAAGGTTTCCCCCTCGATGCCAAAGATTATTTTGTTGTCGAGAATGCCTGTCCTGAAAAACTGAATATCAATCAATTGTCGCTTGCAGCACTCAAGCGTCATCCTTATATTAACTATTTCCAGGCAAAAGCAATCCTTGATTACAGACGTCTGCATGGTCCTATTCATTCTCTCGACGATCTGCGACTCTCAAAAGATTTCTCTCCTGAAGCCATTGCCCGCCTTACGCCATACGTGGAATATTAGTTATTTTTTTGAAATATTTTAGGCGTAAATGTCTTTATTCAAGAATATTTTGTATATTTGCAGTCAGAACTAAAAACTGGATAAAAAATGTTTGGACTTGGAATGCAAGAGATACTCGTTATCGCATTGATTTTTCTGTTGCTCTTCGGCGGCAAGAAAATTCCTGAACTGATGAAGGGATTGGGCAAAGGCGTCAAGAGCTTCAAGGAAGGGATGAATGAGGTGACTGAGGTTGAAGAGAAACAGGAAAAGAAAGATGAGTGAAGCCGATAAGCCGTCAGAACAGGAAGTGACGCTTACGTTCTGGGATCATCTCGACGAACTTCGTGCAGTACTCATCCGGATTCTTGTCATCACGGCAATAGCAGCGGTGGCTGCGTTCTGCTTGAAGGAAGAGCTTTTTGCTGTGGTGCTGGCACCCCGTTCCAGTGACTTTATTACCTACCGAGTGATGGGAGTAGAGCCATTTTGCATCAATCTGATGAATACGGGATTGACAGAGCAGTTTATGATACATCTGAGGACAGCGCTGTATGCCGGTGTGTTGGTAGCTTTGCCTTATATCCTCTTTCAACTATTCCGCTTTGTCTCACCAGCACTCTATGACCATGAACGGCGTTACGCTACGCTACTTGTAGGTAGCGGTTACATGATGTTCATGATGGGGACTTTGCTGAACTATCTGCTCATCTTCCCTCTGACGGTGAAGTTTCTGGGAACTTATCAGGTGAGCCCCGATGTGGCGAACATGCTAACCATTCAGTCGTATATCGACACATTGCTGATGATGAACTTTGTGATGGGGATCGTCTTTGAACTGCCTGTCGTATGTTGGCTGCTTGGTAAGATGGGGTTGGTTACGGCACAGATCATGAGCCAATGGCGACGGCATGCCGTAGTGGTCATCTTAATAGTAGCCGCTATCATTACGCCGACGACTGATGCCTTTACACTGTTCCTGGTTGCACTGCCAATATGGCTGCTCTACGAGATGAGCATTTGGATAGTAAGAATAACTAACAAAACAATACTTTTATAGACTATGCTAAGGAAAATAAGATCAATCCTTGCTGCAGTGGTTTTCATACTTATTACACTGCTGTTCCTAGACTTCACTGGGACACTTCACACATGGCTTAACTGGCTTGCCAAGATTCAGTTTCTGCCAGCCGTGATGGCGCTCAACCTGGTGGTTGTCGTTTCACTGATTGTGCTAACGCTCGTCTTTGGGCGAATCTACTGTTCTGTCATTTGCCCGTTGGGCATTTTCCAAGATCTTCTGGCCCGTTTCCGGCGGAAGAAGAACAAGTACAGCTATTCTGGTGAGGTCAAGTGGTTACGCTATCCGGTTTTAGTTGTATTTATCATTGCAGGAGTGGCTGGTATCGGCTCTCTTTTTCAGCTTCTAGCACCCTATAGCGCCTATGGACGTATTGCCACTATGATCTTTCAACCCGTATGGAAGATGGCAAACAATTTGCTGGCTTTAGTTGCGGAAAGAATGGATAGCTACGCTTTTTATAGTGTGGACACCTGGATGCGCTCCTTGCCAGTGTTTGTGATTGCAGCGGTAACGCTGGTGGTGCTCTTTGTCCTGGCTTGGCGCGGTGGCCGTACTTATTGTAATACAATCTGTCCTGTGGGAACGGTGCTCTCCTTCTTCGCGCGTTTCTCTTGGTTGAAAATCCGCTTCGATGTGGATAAGTGCAAGAATTGTTCGCTTTGCTCCAAGAGCTGTAAGGCTGCCTGTATTGACTTCAAGACTCACAGTGTCGATTATAGCCGTTGCGTAGTCTGTGGTAATTGTATAGATAGTTGCAAGTTCGGGGCACTGAGATACACTGGCCATTCAATCAGTTCCGTTAAGAAAAGTGCTTCAAGTTCTGTGGATACCTCGAAACGCTCTTTCCTACTTGCAACAGCCCTTGCCTCGACGGCTGTGATGGCCCAGAAGAAGGAAAAATTGATGGATGGTGGTATGGCAGAAATAGAGGATAAGATAGCTCCCGCTCGCCAAACACCCTTGACACCTCCAGGCTCTCTCTCGGCTTCAAATCTGTCAAAACGCTGTACTGGTTGTCAGCTTTGTGTGTCTGAATGCCCGAATCAGGTACTTCGTCCTTCCACAGACCTGCTGCATCTGATGCAGCCTACGATGTCGTATGAAAAAGGCTACTGCCGTCCTGAGTGTACGCGCTGTTCGGATGTGTGTCCTGCGGGTGCTATCAAGTCGCTTGACGAGATAGAGAAGTCGTCGATTCAGATTGGTCATGCCGTTTGGATTAAGAAGAATTGTATTCCGCTTACGGACGGGGTGTCCTGTGGAAATTGTGCCCGTCATTGTCCTACAGGAGCGATAGAGATGGTGCCTTCTGATCCGGAGAATGAAGAGTCGTTGATGATTCCTGTTGTCAATGAGAATGTCTGCATCGGTTGTGGTGCCTGTGAGTACGTGTGCCCGTCACGCCCCTTCTCTGCTATTTATGTTGAGGGACATGAGGTACATAAGATGATTTAGTTTAGGGTTTAATGTTTATAATTTACAGAGATGACTTCGAAAGACAAAAATATATCGCGTCGTACGTTCTTGAAGCTCTTCGGTGCGGGTACGGTGGCAACGGCAACTGCGTTGGCTGGTTGTAAGGAAGCTAATAAAGCAGAACAACAAGCTGCGGATGAATATAAGAATCAAGTGGAACCACCCATAGGCAAGATGACCTATAGGGAGAATCCAAAGACAAAGGAGAAGGTGTCGTTATTGGGCTATGGTATGATGCGACTGCCGACGAAAGTGGATAATAGCGACGAGTTTGATCAGGAGATGATTAATAAGCAGGTGGATTATGCCATCGAGCATGGTCTGAACTATTTCGACACAAGTCCCGTGTATTGCCAGGGAAAGTCGGAGCATTGTACAGGTATTGCACTTAGCCGTCATAAGCGCAGTGAGTATTTTGTTGCTACCAAACTCTCCAATTTCAACCGCGACTATTGGCAGCGTGAGAAAGCTATTGAGATGTACCACAACTCGATGAAGGAGTTGCAAGTGGATTATATTGACTATTATCTACTCCATAGTGTCGGTGGTAACTACGATGAGTTTATTGGCCGATATGTTGAGAATGGGATGATGGACTATCTGCTGAAGGAACGTGAGGCAGGGCGTATCCGTAACCTAGGATTCTCGTTTCATGGCCTGCAATCGGTATTTGATCAAGTGCTAGCTACTCATGAGCAGTATCATTGGGACTTTGTGCAGATAGAACTGAACTATCTCGATTGGGATCATGCCAATGAGATCAATAGTCGTAATGTGGATGCCAGCTATCTCTATGCTGAACTTCAGAAACGTGGCATTCCAGCAGTTATCATGGAGCCACTACTCGGCGGTCGATTGGCTAATCTCCCGCAATATCTGGTCACAGAGCTGAAGAGCCATGCTCCAGAGAAAAGCGTAGCCTCCTGGGCTTTCCGCTATGCTGGTACGCCGGAGGGTGTGCTGACGGTTCTCAGTGGTATGACCTATATGGAGCATCTGAAGGATAATCTGCTTTCGTACTGTCCGCTTGTACCTCTGACAGACAAGGAGCAGCGCTATCTGGACACGGAGATAGCCCAGAAGATCGTCGGACTGGAGAATATCCCTTGTAATGACTGCAAGTATTGTATGCCTTGTCCTTATGGCATTGATATTCCAGCTATCTTCATACATTATAATAAATGTAAGAATGAGGGATCATTGCCTGTAGGTGTCGGGGATCCTGAATATCGCAAGCACCGTCGCCAGTATCTTATTGGTCTGGATCGTATTGTGCCGCCCGAACGTCAGCCCGACCATTGTATCGGCTGTCATCAGTGTGAGCCCCATTGCCCACAAAGCATACGCATCACTCGTGAACTTCATAAGATCAGTGAACTCATCGAGAACCTGAAACGTAATCCTGACGGCATTTCAGAGGTACCTCAATAATTATCCAAGTTCTTCTTCTGCGTTTGCTGGTTAGTGTAGTTTCATTCCCACCGTGGGAACATTTCATTCCCAAGGTGGGAACATTTTGGTCCCAAGGTGGGAATGTTTGCTGCCTAGTTAGGAAATAAAGTCGTTGAAAAAGAAAAAGCGACAGGGGAGAAATCTCCCTTGTCGCCTTATGTCGGGATGAGGCGATTTGATGGCACATCAAAATGGGCTGAAAAGCCTTGTTTTGGATGCTGTAATGAGTAAAAATTGCATTCTCCTGTCCCATAACTGTCCCACTTTTAAGTTGAAGCAAAAAAAATAAATCACTGATTACTACCCTGTTGTGCAAGCTCTATTAGCCGGTCAATGCGCTTGCCTAAGCTAGATATCTGTTGATCTTTTACTTTAAGCTGCTCTCTGGTTGTCTGCTCCATTCTCTTAATCTCAGCATTCTGGTGATCAATAATCTGCTTCTGAGCTGCAATAATCTGATGCAGTGACTCCGGATCATTAGTGATAGTAACATTTCCTACCTGGTTATTATCGCCATTAACGAGACCTTTGGTGCAAGGGTATCTTAAAAGCTCATCATAACCACAACCTATGGTGTCTGTAATTGTTGTCAAAGTGTCCAGGGTAACGTTCTTTGTTGAATCAAAGTAACCTAGGCCTTTGTTTTTGTTGGTTGGCCATAGGGCATCCCTGACCAGTTTGGGTCTAACACCATATTTTTTCGCCAGCTCTTCTATCCAATCTTTATCCAAATACATATCCTTTTATGTAAGATTTACTACATGAATATATTTAAATTTGTTAAATCCACCCATATATGATTAAAATATTATCCATAAATGTTTGGAAATCCAATCTAATTTCGTACATTTGCCGACAAAAATACGAAAATATATCCATTTATGCAAGAAATTGATGTAGAAAAAACGAATTTAGGACTACAGGCCTATTACAAGGATCTGGAGTGGGTTAAGAAGCGTAAACTCATCGGATATCTGATGAACAAGACCGGCTGGTCATACAACCAGTGTTGGAACCGTCTTACTGGAAAAACCAAGTTTTCTGCTATTGAACTCCAAGTTGTTGAACCTGTAATCAGAAGCGAAGAATGGAACCAGTAGAATTCTATATCATTGGCAAGCAAACATGCTTCAGGCGTA
>JAEEGJ010004944.1_pt1 | contig 43340 bp, 26 predicted proteins | sample 8958761 | NCBI WGS metagenome assembly JAEEGJ01 (sample SAMN16246546, study PRJNA631951) | gut metagenome | biome: gut microbiome; feature: rumen; material: RS-attached | host: Bos | place: Iran: Karaj | collected 2018-10
AAGTTTTCAATATCGCTCCATGAGCAGGTAAAAGAGCCTGCGCCGGGATTCATTGAAACCTGACCCTGACCGTTCTGGTTCCACATTTCGTAGTCATAACCGCCGATGTTTCCTCGTGTCTGCTGGTCAGCAGCGGAAACAACTGCAGGTATGCTTGCCGCGATCACCATTGCGGAAACTGCGCCAGTGATGATCTTTCCGAATCTTTTCGATCTCACTTCGATCACTCCTTCTGAGTTAAATTTTAAGATTAAGTGATCCCTCAGAAAAATGAACGAGCTCGTATGTCTTTCTGTACATAATTATATTATTTAGCCTGTTTGTAATACAAGTCAAAAATTGCGATTGTTTCAAATTTTTGTCAGATATTGCGGTAAAGCTTCCTGCTGCTCATCGAAACACAGGCTTTTTACAGCCTATTCTACTGCGAATGCAAAGGAAACTGCAACAGGAACAACGAGTGCAAGAATTTACCAAAGCAGTCACCATGCTGATATATATTTTATACAAGACGTTTTCATTAAAATATATATTACGGTATAATGCGACAATTAAGCTGCTTTATCTTATTTCTTAATTTAAACTTAAAGAAAACTTGTTTAAGCACATTTCAGCAAAAATCATTTTGTCTGAGTATCATTTTGATCTCAACAGTACAAAATATTACAGAGCGTAGAAATGTCATAAAATATTATGCAAAATATATGATTATCAACTGCAAAAAACAGTGAAAAAACACTATTCTAACAATTACTGAAAAAATCCCATAAATGGCTTGAAATAGCCTTGTAAGTGTGTTATAATGATTAAGTTGCAAATAATAACATAAAACACCTGACAAACAAGCAGAAAAAGTCAGAACTTTATCTTAATTAACAAAGGAACTATGAGGGTGAATTCAATGGAATTTGGAGGAAGTAATGAGAAACACATCAAAAAGGCGTACCGTCGCAGGTATACTGTGCCTTGGTCTGGTATTCCGGACCGCCGCATACCTTCCGGCAAGTGCCGAAGGCAGCGCACAGGTAACTGTTAACGAGGTATGTCCGAAGAACACGGAAAATCAGGCAAACGACGGAAAATTTTACGACTGGATAGAACTTTACAACAGCAGTAAATCGGAAGCTGATATATCAGGGTGGGGACTTTCCGACAAAGATACAGAACCTTTCAAATATGCGTTCCCTTCAGGAACACATATCCCCGCTGAGGGCAGGCTGATAGTCTACTGTGACAGCGATGCCGCTCTCAATGACAGTAAAATCGCGCCATTCGGATTATCGTCATCGGGTGAGACGATAGTTCTTACAGACAAAAACGGCAATACAGCAAGTACGGTAACTTTCGGCGCACTTGCGTCCGATACTTCATACGGACAGTATCCTGACGGCAGCGGAGAATTCTATACGCTCAGATGCACTCCCGGTAAGGCAAACAGCGCACCTGAGGGCAGCGCTGCGGTGCATACTCCTGTTTTCTCACACGACAGCGGCTTCTATGACAGCGAATTCAAGCTTACGCTCACTGCTGACGAAGGCTGCGACATATATTACACAACGGACGGCAGTGATCCGGTATACGGCTCAAAGAAGTATACCGAGCCGCTTTCCATAAAGGATATGTCTGATACTCAGAACCGCCTCAGCGCTCGCACCGACATAGTACCTGACGGTGCCGAGGCTCCCCGTGAGAATGTGGACAAGGCAGCGTTGATCCGCGCAGTTGCCGTGGACAGTGAGGGACGCGCCAGTGAATATGTAACAAAGACATATTTCATAGGAAAAACCAATTCAGGATACAATAAGCAAATGAAGGTCGTTTCTCTCGTTACCGATCCCGCGAACCTCTTTGACGCTCAGAAGGGAATATACTGCCTCGGACGTGTCTATGAGGAGAACAGGGGAGGCGGCGACAGATGGGCGTGGGAAATACCTGCCAATTACAAGATGAGCGGCAGGGACTGGGAACGCCCGGCTATATTCACTATGTTCGAGAACGGTGAAAAGGTCATCGACCAGAACGTGGGTATCCGTATAAAAGGTGCTTTCTCAAGGGCGCTTCCCCAGAAGAGCTTCAATATCTATACCCGTAAGGACTACGGCCTGACTGAATTCGATTATGACTTCTTCTCAGGAAAGGCGGTCAAAGCCAAGAACGGAAAATCCATAAAGAAGTACGACGGCATCGTGCTCAGAAACGGCGGCAACGACAACACCGGCGCTTTCTTCCGCGACAGCATAAATCAGGGACTTGTCACTGACAGAGCTTTTGCGTCTCAGGCTACCACAGAGTGTATACTGTTCCTCGACGGTGAGTTCTGGGGCATCTATCAGATGATGGAAAAGATCAACAAGAGCTATCTCAGCGATCATTACGGCGTCAAGAAAAGCGATATCGCCATGATCGAGAACGGAAGTCTTGAAGAGGGCACGGAAAACGATCTCAGGGACTGGCGTGAGCTCTGCAACGGTGTGGCAAACGGAAATATATCCTTTGAGGAATTCTGCGGCAAGGTCGATCTGCAGGGCTTCATGGACTATTTCGCGGCTCAGATATACTGGGCGAACGCTGACTGGCCGCAGAACAACTACAGTGTATGGCGCTCTGATGTCATAGACGAGAGCAATCCCTATGCTGACGGCAAATGGAGAATGATACTCTTCGATACCGAATCAGGACAGGGACTCTACGGTACGGAGGACAAGGTCTTTTCTGCCGACTGCTACAGGCGTATACGCGAAAACGGCAGCCAGCTGGCAAGGCTGTTCAACGGTCTTCTGAATAATCCGAGCTTTAAGATGAAGTTCGCAAGGACAATGATGGATCTTGCAAACTATAACTTCAACACTGAAAGAACAAACAGCGTCATAAGCTTCTATAAGAACAAGTACAGACAGCAGGTAATGGATACCTTTGAGCGTTTCCATTCACACAGCCTGTCAGGTGAAAACGCCGGAAGACGCTTTGACGGTGATATGCAAACAGTGACCGAATTCTATGCGCAGCGCTATAGCTATGCTGAGCGCACTACGAGATCGGCTATGGGACTTTCCGCTGAGCCTCACAGGCTCACAGTCGTAAACTCCCCCGAAAACGGAAGTATACAGCTGAACACGCTCAGTCTCGGAAAAATAAACAGCTGGAGCGGCAAATACCATTCGGATTACGATATCCATCTTACAGCAGAGCCTGTGGAGGGAAAGACCTTCTCCCACTGGAACCTTAACGGCGCAACGCTCACAGGCGGAGATCAGAATTCGTCATCAATAAAGATCAGGATAGAGTCTGATGTCACAGTAGAAGCGGTTTACGGTTTTTCATCTCAGACGACCACGACCACTACTACTACGTCCAGGACAACGACCACCACATCAAAGACGACTACCACCACATCAAAGACAACAACGGCTTCAACGACAAAGACAACAGCCCCTGTAACGACTGTAACTACTACCGCTCCGAAACCGGGCATCAAGAAGCTCGGCAAGGTGATACAGGCTGAAAGCTTTGATTACAATTCCGGTACAGACAACGAGAACTGCTCAGAGGGCGGAATTGATGTAGCGTATATCGAAAACGGCGAGTATATCGGCTACAAGGATATCGACCTCTCCGGCACAAGGAAGATAGACTTCCGTATCGGTTCAAACGGTGCAAAGGCAGTGCTTGAGATAAGGATCGACAATCCCGGCGGCAAGGTCATCGGTAAAATGGATATCCAGAGCTCAGGAGGCTGGCAGACATGGAACACCCAGACCTGCAATATAGAGGAGACCAGCGGAAAGCACGATGTATACTTTGTATTCAGCGGCGGCGAAGGCTACCTCTACAACGTGAACTGGTGGAGAGCGGACAATCCTGTCAGGGACTACATCATAGGAGACCTGAACGGAGACGGAAAGATCGACGTATATGACCTCTGTGCCATGAAAAAGGCGGTTCTTTCCGGAGAGACAGAGTCTTTCGGATCGGCTGACATAAATGGCGATGACGTTGTAAACAGCGATGATCTTTCACTGCTGAAAAAATTCATCATGGGCGAGATCAAGTCGTTCTGAACAAAATGATACCTGAAAGACACAATAACAAAAACAAACAATAATAAAAACAAACAACACCCGGACTTTTTCTGCTTGCAATATATCAGGGACCGTCTTTCGTATGAGCCGTGAAGGCTTATACGGGACGGTCCCTGTTCTGATTACAAAAAGCGCTCCCTGCACTGTAAGTACAGGGAGCGCTTGAGTTTACGCATATTTATTTCTGTTAATAATCCGTATCATTTTCATTTCTTGTGAGTCTGTCGCTTATGATCATATAAACAAGGCAGCCTGCGCAGGCACCGAGAGTGTTATGCATAAGATCATCTGATTCAAACAGGCCTCTTCCGGTATAATACTGAGTGAACTCGATGAAAAACGAGAAAAAGAATCCGACGATCAGGGCTGAACCTAAACTTCTGAATCTGTCCGACATTATCGGCAGCAGGAATCCGAGTGGGAACAGCATTATAAGATTACCGCCTATCTGACCTGTCCAGTAGGTGAATTCGCCGCTTCTCACCATTGTGCGTACCTCCCATAAAGGTCTGAGTACATGACGGTGCAGGCCGGGCGTCCTGTCGAGAAGAGTTATATCCAGTACGCAATACAGATATATGAGCAGAGTAAGTGTGCATATCCCCTTTACGATCAGCTCGGAGCGGCTGACGTTTTTCAGCTTGTAAAAAAATTTCGGCACGATACTCCCACCTTTCCTGTTTTTGCTTTCCATATAATAGTATACCATAATGACGGCAAAAATGCAAGCAGATGCACTTTTTATCACAGAAGTTTCACGGAACATTTCAGCTCAGTCTTTTCTTGCTGTTCCCGTCACAGGCTGCTGCTGAACGGCAATAAAGTTTCCGCACCGGTTATTCGCTGAAAACAGCATTTATTTACTTCCGGAGAGGCTGCTGTTCGTTTTGCAATTATTGCCTTTGTTTGAACATTTATTGCTTTTTTTGTGTTTAATCTTTACAAATCTTTGATTACGGTGTATAATATATGTAAAATATGATAGGTTATGATGGGGATGATATCCCACTTTAACTAAAAGGAGGAATGAGAGGGCAGAATATCAAAAAACATAAACAAGAGGCAAAAACACACATAAAACTAAGGAGTTGAGAATTTTGAGATTAAAAACACTAAAAAGAGCGATCAGCGGAACAGTATCAGCATTGATGCTCGCAACAGGAATACCCTCTATTCCGGTAGCAATTGCTGCTGACCAGCAGACCAGAGGAAACATCGGCGGTTATGACTATGAGATGTGGAATCAGAACGGAACGGGCAATGCCCAGATGAACCCCAGCGCAGGTTCATTCACTTGCTCATGGAGCAATATCGAAAACTTCCTTGCACGTATGGGCAAGAACTTCGACAGCCAGAAGAAGCCTTACACAGCTTTCGGAAACATCGTATTAACATATGATGTAGAGTATACACCAAGAGGAAACTCATATATGTGTGTATACGGCTGGACAAGGAATCCTCTTATGGAGTATTACATAGTTGAAGGCTGGGGCGACTGGCGTCCGCCCGGAGACGGAGCGGAAAGAAAGGGCTCTGTAACGCTCAACGGAAATACATATGATATCGCAAAGACAATGCGTTACAATCAGCCATCACTTGACGGAACAGCAACATTCCCTCAGTACTGGAGCATCCGTCAGACAAGCGGCTCAAGGAACAACACCCAGAACAATATGAGCGGAACTATCGACGTATCAAAGCACTTTGACGCGTGGTCAAAGGCAGGACTTGATATGTCAGGTACTCTCTATGAGGTATCACTCAATATCGAGGGCTACAGATCCAACGGTTCTGCGAACGTAAAGAAGGTAACAGTTACAACAGGCTCCAATCCCGATCCTGAGGAAGAGACGACCACACAGCCTGTTGTACAGTCCGAGCCTGACGAGGATGGCTACTGGTTCCACGATACATTCGAGAGCGGCGCAGGCAGCTGGTCCGGCAGAGGCGCGGCTTCTGTTGAGGCAAGCGGCAGCAATAAGTATGCAGGCAGCAAGTCACTTGCTGTTACCGGCAGAACAAACTCATGGAACGGTGCGAGCCTCGCGCTTGGCAGTGCTTTCAAGGCAGGTGAGGAGTACAGCTTCTCCGTAAACGCTTGTTATACAGAGGGCTCTTCCGAGTCTCAGGAGTTCAAGCTTTCACTCCAGTATTCTGACGGTTCATCAACAAAGTACGATCAGATCGCACTTGCTTCAGCACCTAAGGGCGAGTGGGTACAGCTGGCAAATACAAGCTATAAGATACCTTCCGGCGCTTCTGATCTTCAGATCTATGTTGAGACTACAGACACCACCGAGAATGTTGACTTCTATATCGACGAGGCTATCGGAGCTCCCAAGGGCACAGAAGTAGACGGCGCAGGCCAGCCCAAGGTACGCAAGGTAACACCCGGCGACCTCAACTTCGATGAGCAGATCGATGCCCTTGACATGATAGTTGCAAGAAAAGGCCTTATCGCAGGCGGCTTCACTGATTCAATGACCCAGAAGGCAGCCGACGTTGACCAGAGCAAGGAATTCGACATAACAGACCTTGTATGCATACAGGAATTTATTCTTGGCAAGATCAAGGAATTCCCTGTAAACAAGCCGGCAGGTCCCGATGTTGACCTCTCCGCACTTGCAAGCAAGTTCGGCAGCGTATCACTGGCAGAGTCATGGAAGAAGGACAATGAGAACAATCCTCTTACCACACAGCGTTTCGGCGCAGACCCCGGCTGGATGGTATATGACGGCAGACTCTATATCTACACAACGAATGACGCATTTGAATACAACGGAAATACTATACAGGAGAACTCCTACGATGTTGGTACTATCAACTGTATCTCATCTGCTGACCTCGTTAACTGGACAGACCACGGCGCTATCCCGGTAGCAGGCAGAAACGGCAGAACAAAGAACGGTGCTGCAAGCTGGGCATCATGCTCATGGGCACCTGACGCTGCATGGAAGATGATCGACGGCAAGCCTAAGTTCTTCCTCTACTTCGCTAACAGCGGCGGCGGTATCGGCGTACTTACAGCCGACAGCCCGACAGGTCCTTGGAAGGATCCTCTCGGCCACGCACTTATTACAGGTCAGTCACCTAACTGCTCAGACGTTGTATGGATGTTCGACCCCGGCGTATACTACGACGAGGCTACAGACGAAGCATACATCTTCTTCGGCGGCGGTGTTGAGAACAGAGACGTTTCCAACCCGAAGACAGGCCGTGTTGCAAAGCTCGGCAAGGACATGATCTCACTGGACGGCAATCCTCAGACAATGCAGACGCCTTATCTCTTTGAGGACTCCAGCGTTATCAAGATAGGCAACACATGGTACTACTCATACTGTGCTAACTGGAATGTTCCCAACGGCACGAATATCAACGGCGTAGGCTTCGGCAACGCAGATATCCTTTACATGACCTCGACCAATCCTCTCGGACCTTGGACATCGAGCCAGCTCAAGGGCAACGTATTCAAGAACACAGGAACACAGGGTATCGACAACGGCGGTAACAACCACCACTCGATAATCTTCTTCAAGGATAAGTACTACGTAGCATACCACTCACGTCAGCAGGAGATGCGTATGAACGGCGGCAAGGACAGAAACTACCGTTCAACTCAGCTCAATGAGTGTACTTACAACTCATCTAACGGCACACTTAGCGCAAGAGGCGATATGACCGGCGTTAAGCAGATCGAGAACCTTGATCCTACAAAGACAGTACGCGCAGCTACAATGGCTAACGAGTCTAAGGGCATAAGCGTATCAGGTGTAGGCGACACAACAGTAGAGTTCAAGAAGGGCGAATGGGCTAAGGTAAGCAAGGTAGACTTCTCCAATGTCAAGGACGGAGTGCTTACAGCCAAGGCTTCTTCAAAGAACGGCGCTATCATCAAGGTAACAGCCGGTTCAAGAACAGGCGACGCTATCAGCTATATCGAGATACCTGCAGGCGGCTCTATGACAGAGATCGAGACAGTGCTTGCGGATATTCCGGGCAGCGCAACTGACATTTACTTCATCGCAAACGGTGATCTCAGCTTTGACAGCTGGACAATGTCATAATTCTTTTCGATGTTGATCTGTGCGGTGCATCTGCACAAAGCGCCGCACAGATTGATATAATTCCAAAAACAGAATTGTAAGGGACAAATCAGAACAGGAAAGCCGTGCTTAGGCAGCACGGCTTTCTTGTTTTTTATATTTGGGAAGGTATACTCTAAAAAATGTGGCAGCCGGTTCAGGCGGCTGCCCATTTATGTAATGAGGAGTAAAAAACTTATTCGGATATATCAGCCTTTGTCGTGACCGATATTGAGCAGGTAGTTCTGTATAGCCAGAACATCTGTAAGTGTGATACCGTTGACTTTTCCGTCAATATCGCCGTTCAGGCGGCCGTTCTCCGAGATCTGGTACTTGTTCGGATTTGACAGGTACTGCATTATAAGTACAGCGTCCGCCATATCGATACTGCCGTCGCAGTTTACATCGCCGCTTATGAGATCAGGGCTGATGTCGGAGTCTGTATTGCCTGAAGGAATGCTTGCAGAATCGTCTTCACTGAGGAGAACATATATCTGAGCGAAGAATATATCATAGATATCGCCGCTGATGCCGTTCTGATTGAAGTCACATTCTGTGCTGATATGTTTCCACACATCGGCAGGCATTTTCACTGATTTTTCGTCATGCTCCGCCGCGACTTCAAATATATAAGCTCCGGCGAGGTCGTAGTCCTTATGGTCAACATTACCGTCCATATTGAGATCAGGAGCAGACTGTCTGCCGGAAAGGACATTTTCATAGTATGTCCTGAAACCGCTCTCGAACAATTCGTTATCGAATTTGAAATAGCTGTTCTCTTCGGGGATAATACCTATATCCTCAGCGCTGCTGCGGAGGTTGTCTCCGATGGAGTATTCACCGGCGTATTTAACGATATCTTCGTAGTAATCGTTATTGAAGTATTCCGGCATAAGGATCATATGAGAAGCGAAGTATTTTTCAAGACCTGATATGAAGGTCGATACCTCATAGGCGTTGTCGTAATATACGAAAGGTCTTGCGTAGAAAACCTTGTCGCAGTTCTTTCTGATATTGTCCGGAAGCTCGATGACGTGAGGACGCGGAGCTGTTGTAAATCCGCCTTCCACGGGAACAACGTAGTTGTCGAGGTAATTGTCGCCGTTGATCTTGAGGTATGTGAAGTCGGTTATATCCACAGCGCCGTCTTCGTTAACGTCGAGGTCTGTGATGTTCTGATCGACCATATCCTCGATAATGTACTGATCTATCCTCAGCTGGTGGGAGAGATCGCTCACCATTCTTGCGAACGAGGTCTCGTTGCTGTCATAGATCATCGGAAGATTTATGCTTCCGCTGAATGACGGGTCGTAGGTTTTCGGGTGGACGTCGCTGTAGCGTATCCTGTTGTTCAGGAGATAATTGCATATAAGGATATATGAGTCATCGTAGCCGATCCTGCCGTCGCTGTTGTAGTCGGCATTGCGGGAGATGCCCGCATTTATTTCATCAGGGATACATATCCCGTTGTCCGTATCATCTTTCTCGTCCGCTGCCATGCAGTAGAGAGAGAGCAGATAGCAGTCTGTAAGATCGGAACTGCCGTCCTTGTTAAGATCGGTCACGAGATCGTTCCGCAGGATATTTTCGATACCGTTTTTCTGTTTCGGATACCTGTCGCTATTCACATGATAATCGAAGTCGGTATTTGTGAAAACAGTAGACATTGAAGCCGTAAGAGCTGACAGGAACGCAGGGATCCTGTGCATATCCATTCGCTCTTCATGGAGTGACACGCCGGACTGCGTGACTGTTGTTGTCACAGACGGTACAGTCACACGTCCTGAAGATGTTACGGCGTTGTTTTTGCTCGCTGTATCGGAACTCTCATTGTTTTTTAAAGTGACAGTGCAGAAAGCGTCGGACTCAGCCGAGCTTGTCACTATATTTTCATTTGCCCGTTTACGGGTATTTTCCGCAGCAGCCTCAGACAACGCCGTTGTGATCTTTGCAGTGTCGTTTGAGTTATATGTGGTTGTTATGCTCTCATTGTCAGAACTGAAAGTGGTAGTTACAGCAGGCGGGATATCCGTGATATCGGACGGAGCAAGGATGTTCCTATCATGCCTTGCAAGACCAGTACCTATCACGGCGGCAGCGCAGCAACCGGCAGCTGCGGCAGCACAGCGCTTAAAGATAATAGCTCTGCGTCTGTCTCTGGCTATCTGTTCGTCACGCCGTCTGAGAATGTTTTTAGTAACTTCATCATAGTCCCGCATACGTAATTCCCTCCTTTTCAAGTTCAACTTTGAGAGCTCGTTTGGCTTGGTATAAAAGGTTAGTGATCTGGCGATTGCTTTTTTTCATGATGATCGCCGTTTCTGCGTTTGAAAAGCCCTCAAGATAGATCAGGCACACCACCTGACGGTATTCGTCCCTGAGCTTTGAGATCGCTCTGTGTATTATGATCTTTCGTTCTTCGGTAATATACTGTTCTTCGACATCCATACTGTCCGAAAGATCTGTACATTCCTCAACGGATACCGTAGTGAAGCCCTTGCGTTTCCTCAGACTGTCAATAGCAAGGTTCCTTGCAATGGAATAGAGCCAGGTTTTGAAAGAGCTCTTTCCGTTGTATCTGGGCTTTTTATAAGCCAGTCTGAAGAAAGTTTCCTCCATCAGTTCTTCAGCTTCTGAAAGGTTATTGGTAAAGCTGTTCAGAAATACAGTGAGCCCGTCCATGTATTCGCGGACAAGTTCGCCCATAGCGGAATCATCACCGGAAAGATAACGGCTGTAGATATTTGCACCATTATCCATGACAGGCTCCTTTCCGAAAATTTCGCCTTCCAATATATTAGACGAAGAAATTTTCTGATTATCTTAGACTTTTCAGAAATTTTTCTGAAAAATTTTGTTTGCAATGCCAAACGATCCCTGACCACGATCTTTTATGCTGCGGATTTGCTCATACTATGTCATAATAATTATACCATGAAATGCGTCAGAAATCAACGTCTGCCGTGAAAAAAGCCAGAGCTCCCAGACCGCCGGGATGGGTACGAAAAAAAAGCTGTCCTTTGAGCAGTGCACATAAGACAGCTTATTATTCAATTCTCAGCTTTCAGCCGGGATATCTCCCTGCTGTAGAGCCGGTAAGTATATTTTTCCGTGACGAGCTTGCTGAAATAGCTTCCGTTCACCTTGCCTGCGCGTATGAGAGCGCCGACAGAATCCGCGCCGTTGACGGCGAGGGTACGGCACAGCTCGTCGGTAAGGGCTTTGCCGAGCCCCTTGTGCTCAGGCTTGATGCCGAGATATAGCAGAATGTAACGCCTGCATTTTTTCTTTGTACGGAGTATCCGCAGCAGCTTTGAGGGCGTGAGACTTCCTCTTGCGGCATTGCCGATATCGGGTATCGACACGAAGAATCCCACAGCTTCTCCTTTGAAGTATGCCATTTTGACCATTGAGAAGTCGGCGATATGCTTCAGCGGAGAGTAAAGCGCCGTGAATTCCTCCTCAGTAATTGGACTGAAGGTCTGAAAGTCGCTGTAAAGCTCCATTATTAGCCTGTATATCTCGCTGAGTACGCAGCTGAAAGTGCTGCGGTCAGGGCTTTTCAGCTCATAGCCCTTCTGTATGAACTGCGGCAGACGCCTGCTGAATTTACCGTCCCTGTACTCCTCCGGTATCCTGCCGAACTGATTTGATATATACTCGCCGCAGCAGCTGAACCTGCAGTTTTCAAGGAGACCGGCATAGTAGTCGGGATTGTAGGGTTCGCCGGTGTAGGGAGCCCCGAAATTGTCTGTCTTTAGCCTGTATCTTATCCAGAAAGAGCAGTCCACAGGGCCAACGAGGGAATCCTTTCCCTCAATGACCGCGATGCTTTCGGCGCAGTCCAGGAGTTTCTCTGCGGCATCGCTGTCGTTTATGCATTCGAAGAATCCGAAGTAAGCGCAGGAGCGGTCCGGATATATGGTCACGGCGCATCGTCCGGCAGTCTGACCGTTTTCGTCTTTCACGATAACAGGGAACACTTTGAAATACCTGCTAAGGATATGCCTGCCTCGCAGCAGAGCCGTCTCCTCGGACTTGTCCTGCATGAGCTCCTTTTTCTTGTATATTTTTGCCGGCAGCGAAAGAAACTCAGATAGTTCCTTTCTGTTGTCCGCGTGGATTATTTTTGCGGTATATTTCATGTTATATCGCCTCATTCATAGTTATCCTGCGTTCAATGACAGTGACCGTGCCCGTGGAACCGTTTATATGCACCCTGTCGCCGTTCCTTACTGATGAGAAAAGCTCTTTCACTCCGACCACAGCGGGCTTTTTCAGTTCACGTGAGATAATAGCGGTATGAGAAAGCAGAGAGCCTCTTTCCGAAACTATCCCTGCCGACCTGCTGAGCAGGAATACCCAGCCGGGGTCTGTCATTTTAGCGACGATTATCTTGCCGTCGCTGTCAAGGTCGGGAGTGAGCTTGTCCACGACGAGGACCTCGCCCTCAGCGTCACCTGAGGAGCAGGGTATCCCCCTGAGGGTATCCCTGCTGACCGCGCTGCCTGCTGAAGCTTCGGCAAGCTGCTTGTCAACGGGCTCGCCGGTAAAGACGAGTCTTGAATACAGCGGCAGCTTTTCAAAGCCCCTGTAGGTCTCACGGCGCTTTTCCACAAGCTCCCTGAGCTCCATATCCCTGTGTTTTACCGCTTCAAACAGCTCCCCGAACCTGAGATAGTAGATATCCTCGGCATTGCCGAGACGACCCTGAGCGCGGAGAGCCTCAGCGGTCTTGTTGATGATCTCACGCACCAGCCCGAATATCCTTCCTCTTGACATACGGGAGCTTTCCCGCAGTTTTATTCCGGCAGCTGCCCGTTTTGCGAACATTTCCGTGAGTAAGCCATGCTCAGGCAGCTTTTCGGTGTTTGACGTTTCACATTCAGCGGCGCTTACGATATTTTCCGCAAGCAGATAAGGCTTCATGCGGTAGGTAACTGTTTCAAGCTTCAGCTCTTCCGGGCATCTGTCGCCGTAGAGCTTGATATACTGTGATATGAGCCTTGCGCCGCTGCTGCACTTTTTAAGTGCCCGTTCAAAGCTCTCCTCGTCTCTTACTGAGCGGAGGTCTTCGAGAGCGCCGCTCTCTGTGAAGCACTTCTTTATATCCGCCAGCATTTTCACGGGCTTCATGCTTTCGATATCCCGGCTGCCCGCTATAAAGAGATTTGTCAGCTCCGGACCCTCCTCGCCGTACTTCCTTGTAAGGCACTTTTTGAGCAGCCCCGTAAAGATAAAGGTATACAGGTCGTTCACAAGAGTTATGTCCCAGTGCTCAGCCAGCTCGTCCCTGAGACCTTCGTACAGTTCAAGGAGAGCCTCCGGGTCATCGGCAGCGGCTATGGCGTCCGAATATTTTTTATAGACATCGCCGAAGTATTCCTCCAGCTCCTTCATGTTCCTGCGGTTTGCGGAGAGGAGCTGAAAGAATGAAGCCGTTACCCTCAGCTTGGTCATTAATCCCGCTTTTTCATTGCTGTGAGTGACTTCCTTATCCCTTACGCCCAGCATTTCCTGCCATACGGGTATTATCTTCCGGCTGAACGGGAGCAGGGTGATTATATCGTACCAGTTGCTTATGCGGTAGTATATCCTTCCGTTTGCGCAATCGGTCATCTTCCGCAGTGAAGCGTCAATGCGCTCGGCAGTGCCGTCGTTTTTGGCAGCTCTTTTCACGCAGCTCCTGAACACCTGATAGTATACCTCGCTGACGAAGCTTACCGTCATTGGCAGGGAGATACCGGGATAGCTCTCGGAGATATTGCTGCTGTCAAGGACGGTCACTGCTTCATCTGAGAGAGAGGTCACAGGTCTTGCCTGCAAAACGTATATCTTTCCGTCACTGACTGCGAACTCTATATCCTGACGTTTGCCGAAGATACCGCATATCTTTTTTGATATATCAATGAGCTCCTTTAGCTGTTCATCGGTGAGAAGGGGAGAATCGTTCTGTCTCTCATAGCAGTAGAGATCGTCGGTGGTATTGTAATAGTAGTGCGTAACGTCCGTCCTGTCCTCCACCACATTGCAGCCGAGACCTCTTCCCACGACGATCACCGTCTCGTTGAGAATGCCCTGAGGGTTGGCGGTAAAGATGACGCCTGAGAGCTCCGACGCTACCATTTTCTGTATTATCACCGTTATATGCGTATCCTCCGGGTCTTTGCCCATACTTATCATGTACTCCTCAGCCGTTTCTGCGGAAGCGAGACATTTCGCAGTGTATTTTTCCAGTTCTGTACCTTTTATGTTAAGGCAGGTGCTGAACTGTCCCGCAAACGACATTGAAGCGCCGTCCTCGCAGTCCGCCGAGGAGCGTACCGAGTAAAGCCCGTTTCTGTCGAAAGGGAAGTCCCTGAGGCTGTCTGCGCTCTGAACACAGACCAGCTCCGGGACATTGAGACCGTTCTCACGCATGATGAAAAGTCTCTGCGCCTTTGTGCCGGTTTTGTATTCCCTGAAATTATTCTCTGTTATCATCATATCATTTTAAACCCGAATCTCTGTGAGGCGATATAGCCTGCAACTGTAGCGAGCATAATGCTCTCCTGTATGTATGTGTATTTTTCCACCTTGTCAACGAGCCTGAACTTTTCCGGCTCGTCCATGAACTCCACGAACTTATAGGTCATCCATGCGGTATTTATGAGCAGAGCTGCCACGGATAACATACTGAGCCTGTACACAAGGAGTATATTCGTTACAATATCAACTATAGTGAGAATGAGTACGAATCTTACCGGCTTTTTGTAGCCGAAGAGCTTTGAGTAGGTAACGTATTCCGTTTCGTCCTTTGGAGCTCTTATCTTTCTTGATATCTCCCAGATAAGCGCCGGGAAATAGAGGGTCATCATCGCGAGGAAGTTTGTGAGAGTAAACGCGGAAAGACCGTACTTTATGCAGGTGAAGGAAATGATATAGATATTCAGTATCATCTGCACCGGATTATGTGTCACCAGCGCCAGCGGCAGACTTTTCTGTATCTTCTTTTTCTGGAAGAACCACAGCGACATGAGAGTGCCGTAGATATAAAGGAACAGGAAGAACAGGAAGTTATTGAGAAAAACGAAGTTGAGCAGTACAGTTACCGCTATAAGCGATGTGATAAATATTGCGAGGTCCTTTTTTGTAACTCTTCCCGAGGGGAGGGGACGGTGTGAAAAGAGGCGGCAGTCCAGCTCATAGTCCTTGAAGTCGTCCGCTATCCTGAGCCAGCACAGAAAGCTGAACACAGTGAAGCCGCCTATGAATTCGGCTAATGATATCCTGAAATCCGTGACTCCGTTATTGAGCAGTACGATGAAGTATATCTCACCGAAAACAATAAAACCGAGAATGAGCCGCGGCAGGAGCGGATACATTTCCTTAAAGTAGATATCGAGTCGTTTCAACATGGTAGTTACCCCCCCTTAGATGTTGCGGCGTATCCTGATAGCATAAAGTATCAGGTTTACAGCCGAATGTGTAAAAAATCCCACAAGAATGTAAAGCCAGTACTGAGCGAAGCTGACGGGGCAGAGAAGACTGAGGCAGAGGACTACTCCGAGGAGTGAGTCGATCTGGTCGATTATATAAAATAATGCGCCTCTAATGCCCTTGTCCGTTTTTCCTGCTGCAATGCCGAGCCTGCGCTTTATGAAGCTGTTCGGCAGCTCAAAGAGAGCGTAAGCCAGTCCGAAGAGCAGTCCTGCGCCGAGATTTACCGCAGGGCTGCTGCCGTGAGCGGCGATGAACTGGTTCTTTTCCGCCAGAGCGGGTACAGAACAGCATACCGCTGTCCAGATCACCTGAGATATGCCGCCGAAGGCGACCATTCCCCAGAATCCCTTCCAGGTCTTGTTGTCACCGAAGAGCCGCCTGCTGTCGTTAAGGCATAACCCTCTGTCGATGGGCTTGTTCAGACCACTGCATACCGGCAGCTTCACGAATATCATGTTCAGCACACCTGCGAATATCACTGACATCAGCGTTGCATAGATCTGTGCTATTTCAGAAGCAAGTCTCATTTTATCAGCGCCAGAGCTTTTGGTATGAGTATGACAGCTTCAGATGCGAAGAAAGCCGCGGATATTATAAGGACTCCGCCTGCAGCCGCGTCTTTGATGAAGCGGTTCTTTTCGCTGATGGTATCATCATATGTATCGATAACACGTTCAATGGCTGTGTTCAGGAACTCTGCCGAAAAAGTGGCTGTAACCAGCGCAAAGAATACGATATACTCCCATACCGCGCAGCGTAGCAGGATATTGAGTATAAGCATGAAAAGGGCGATAGCCGTGTACTCCATGAAGTTCCTTTCGTTTTTATAACATTCTGCGATACCGTGGGCAGCGCATCTTATGCTCTGAAAGATATTTTTGTTTTTCATAAAAGCACCTCCAAAGTGTTTGTCGTTGATTATATTATATTTATCCGGTGCTTCTTTCTCAAGTAATGAATGTCACTTTCTCGGTGACAATTGTCACTTTTTACCCACAGTGAAAAATGATACTGATATCTTACCTGTATATGCGCAGGCTGTTTCGCTTGATTTTTAATGAGCATTGTGGTATACTTAAAAAGTATTATAAATATCCGATTGCGCATGATACAGCTTTTTGCGGCGAAGCTATTGACCAATATTCACTTATGGCAGCCGGAAAAAGCTGACAAGGAGGAAATGATAATGGATTCACAGAAAAAAGCGGTAAACTACGATCCCGGTGTGGAAAAACCTCTGGTATCGGCAGTTATAACTACACATAACAGGATTGATATGCTCAGAAGAGCGATCGGCAGTGTATTATCGCAGGATTACGAAAATCTGGAGCTCGTTGTTGTTGACGATGCTTCATCTGACGATACACAGGAATATATGGAAGCGCTTTCAAAGAAGGATAAACGTGTGAACTATGTCAGGATATCTCCGGAGGATACAAAAGGAGCCAATTATGCAAGGAATACTGGTATAAAAGTGGCAAATGGCGACTTTGTTGCATTTCTTGATGATGATGATGAGTGGCTCCCCAGAAAGGTGAGTGAACAGGTAGCTTTTTTCAGAAGACATCCGGATCATGGAGCCGTATCAGCGGACTGGATAAATGTGTACTGCTTTGAGAAAAAGACATATCAATTCAGGAAGCGCTATACATTCAACCGCGGAAAGAACGAGTATTTCATTACTCCTTATCTGGGCATTACCAGCGGATTGATGGTAAAGAAAAGTGTTCTGGAAAAAGTAGGCGGATTTGATGAAAAGCTGCCGCGAATACACGAGGTGGAACTGGAATACAGGATATGCATGAATTATAAAGCAGGTCATATAAGCAAGCCTCTGTTCAGGTATTATCATTATTTCAACAAAAAAAGCATTTCAAGCAATGTTGACAGTTACATCAAAGCTTTTGAAATGATAAAAGAAAAATATTCTGATGAAATATCACAGTTTACTGAGCAGCAGAAAAAACGGTTCTATGCTGTAGCTATCAAAGAGACAGCTTACAGGTATCTGATAAGCGGTGATAAAAAAATGTACCGGAAAACGATCTCACCGCATCTCAGACTTTACGGAATAACGGAAAGAGCAGTTTATTATTGTTCATATTTCTGTGATTATGATACATTTATAAGGGTAAAAGCATTTCTGAAGAATATGCTTGGAAAATAAAAAAGGGGAATAAATAACCATGCCGGCAGTTAATAGTTTGATTTCGGTTGTTGTACCGGTATATAATGTTGAAAAATATCTCCGTGAAAGTGTTGAAAGTATTCTTGCACAGACATATAAGGAGCTGGAGATCATTCTTGTAGATGACGGTTCTGCTGATGAAAGCGGAAAAATATGTGATGAATATGCGTCTGCGGACAACAGGATCACAGTTATCCATAAAGAGAACGGCGGACTGTCTGATGCAAGGAATACCGGCTTGAAAAATTCTCATGGAAAGTATATATATTTTTTGGACAGCGATGATTTTCTGAGAGCGGATGCACTTGAAAAGCTGGTATGCTTTGCGGAACGGCTGCATTTACAGATCGTTTTTTTTGATGGAACAAATATTTATGAAATTGAAGAAAATGAGCACAGGCGTGATAAATTTGAAAGGCTCCGCGATCACGGAGTTGGATCCGGACCGGCAATGCTTCTGCGTCTTGACAATTACAATGAATATGCAAGCTGTGTTCCGATGCTTTTCCTGAGGTCAGATTATATTGCTGAGAATAAGCTTCACTTTTACAAAGGTATCATGCATGAGGATGAGCTTTTTACAGCTGCTGCCTTTGTGAAAGCCGGAAGAGTCGGACATTTGCATGAACCGCTGTACATAAGGAGAGTTCGTGAAGGCTCAATAATGACAGGAAAGAACTATACAAGGAGCTTTAAAGGCTTTTATGTGTGTACCGTTGAGCTTATCAGGATACTTGACAGTTATCGGGAGATGTGTCCCGGAAAAAGGGCATTGTATGAAAAGACCGCAGAGATCGCAAACTGCGCTCTCATTATGTATGCGATGCTCACAGGAAAGGAAAGAAAAGAGCACAGGAAATACTATGATGCCTTGCGCAGACAGATAATAAAGCATGATTATTTCCGCAGCAGGAAGCTGAAGCTCAAACTTCCTTTTTTTGGCTTGTATATAAAATATATGTCGATTAAATGCGCGGTTAAAGGGATGATAAGATCATTGAGCTGCAAAAAGGCAAAAGCATCAGATAAAAAAACATAATGATACTTTCACTACTTAAAGAACGATCGCATCTGCCAATTATTGCGGTCGGGGATTTCAGCTTTTTACTGATGAAAACTGAGGACATTCAAACAAATTAAACGCAATATTCGATTAGGCTATCGCAAAAAATGACTTGTAAAATTTTTTGTATATGATACAATCAAATTATAGCTATGACTTTATGCGGTCAGGCAATATGAACAGAAACGGAGGACAAAGACCGGATGATAAAAGGTTTTATCAAAAAACTTTCGGCACTGACGGCTGCTGTGTGTATGATAAGCATATCCGCGGGATGCAGCAGTACAAACAGTAATTCCGATGGAAAAACTTCAGCAAAAGAAGCAGAAAAGAGTAAAGCGCTTGTATTTACCGAGAATGTAACTGACACCGCTGACGGCTATGATTACGAGCTGTGGAAGGACAACGGAGATACCACGTTCACCGTTGAGCCCGGCGGCGGCAACTTCTCCTGCGCGTGGAGCAATATCAACAACGCTCTGTTCAGACGCGGAAAGAAGTACGACTGCACCCAGACCTACGATGAAATGGGAAATATATCGATCGATTACGGTGTAGATTATCAGCCTGACGGAAATTCGTATATGTGCGTTTACGGCTGGACAAGAGAGCCTCTTATAGAGTATTATATAGTAGAATCATGGGGAACATGGCGTCCGCCCGGAGCACCTATGGCGCTGGGCACAGTAAAGGTAGACGGCGCGGTATATGATATCTACAAGACCACAAGAGTTGAACAGCCTTCCATAGATGATATCCAGACCTTTGACCAGTACTGGAGCGTAAGGCAGGAAAAGCCGAAGCCCAACGGTACGAAGATAGAGGGTACCATATCCGTATCCAAGCACTTTGACGCATGGAAGAAGTGCGGGCTCGAACTTGGCAAGATGTACGAGGTAGCTCTCAATATTGAGGGATACCAGTCGCAGGGCAAGGCGACCATCTACAAAAACGAGCTCAGGGTAGAGGGAACATACGCCGAAGCTGATGATATCGAAGTCGATGTGGACAATGATGCGATAGCAAAGATGAACTCCGTTGACAACAGCACTCCAGAGGAAGTAGGCTATTTTGAGATCGGTTTTGAAAAGGGCGTTGAGAACTGGATAACAAGAGGCGGACCTCTTGTAACAGTTGACAAGGAGAACGCTTTTGCGGGCAAGCAGTGCCTGGCGGTAAGCGGAAGGACCGATAACTGGAACGGTGCGGCGATAATGCTCAGCAGTGATACCTACAAGCCCGGCGAGGCATACAGTTTCAAGGCGAAGGTAATGCAGAACAGCGGCGAAGAGGTCACGATGAAGATGACCATGCAGTACAATATGGACGGCGAGAAGTATGACGAGGTGGCGCTTGCCCCTGCAAAGAGCGGCGAGTGGATAACCCTTGAGAATCCCGCATACGTTATCCCGGAGGGGGCTGAGAAGCTCCAGCTTTATATCGAGTCACCCGACAGTCTTACAGACTTTTATGTAGACGAAGTATCGGGCGGCGCAAAGCAGGATTAATTTCCGGCTGCTGAAAAAAACAAAGTCATAGTATTTCATATCGTGAAATACTATGACTTTTTTATATTCTGTCGTTTCAGCCATATTCCCGCGGCTGAGGGCATAACTCAGAGCCCCTTGAACTGTATCTTTGTGTACTTGGGCAGCTTTTCCGCAACTTCCTGACGTTTTTGCTGATCCATGAAGAAACCGCCCTGAACATCGGCTATTTCGTCGCAGTGTACGCCTCGTCCTTCTTCTGTAGTACGGTCGCGTTCGAGACCGTTTTCAGCGATAACGAACTTCCATTTGCCGTCCTCGGTCTTGACGAGGTCGCCGCCGGCGCCGCAGACTGTACATTCTATGGGGTATCTCAGACCGCCCCACTGTGTATCGCCGAGGCACAGGCTGTTGCTGTGGCAGTTCGGACACCAGCCGGTATCGGGGTCTCCCAGCCACTTGCGCTCTTCCGGAGGAGTATTGAGGGCTTTCATTACATTTTCGCCTATTTCTCTTGCGCGGGCGAGCTTTTCTTCAAAGAGGAGCACCTGCGCCGGAGCCGGAACTCCTGTAGCCATATACATATCAACTACCTTGAAGCTGTTAGTAACAGTAGTTATCTGCATACATTCAAGGCTGAGGGACTGCCATGAACGGGTCGAGCCGCCCACCGCGATAAGTGCGCCTACACGGTCATGGGACTGTATAGCGCCTATTTTCTGAAGGAAGGCAGTTTCGTAAGCGAGATTTCTGTGCATGAATTTAAGGAACAGGGAGGAAGGCATAAGGGCATATGTAGGAGCTGAGAAGATAACAGCGTCCTGATCGAGCATGACCTGCATTATCCTGTCCTTGTCGTCCTTGTCTGCAAGGGCACAGCCTGTGTTCTTGCCCATTGACATACCCATGGTACATGAGGTGCAGCCTGTGCAGTCGAGAAGGTTAAAATCCCTGAGATTTATCATGGTCACTTCTGCACCCTGCTCCTGACAGACGAGGAGAGCTTCCTTCAGCAGTATCTCACTGTTGCTGTTTTTGCGGCCTGCGGTGATACCCATAACTTTAAATTTCATAGTAAACTCCTTTTTTGGTGCTGAACGCCGTATTTCAATACGGTGTTCATGGGTGGGGAACGTAAGGTTTAATTCTTGTTTTTGATTATCAGATTAATAAGTGAAAATAAAAAAATGATGAAATTAATATGATCGTGAGCCGGTGCGGAATGAGTTTTCCATAAATAAAAGACCAGGGACAGAGATCATACTGATAATAAAAAGAATCAAAAGAGCATAATTGATCTTTTTATGTTATTATGCATATTGCATTCTCCGTAACAGAAAAGTGCGGTAAAATGAAAAAACAGGGTTTTTTCAGAAAATGCAGGATTCCCCTTCTCCTGAGTGCTTGTTCAAGCGGTCATACAGTCGGTAAAAATGTTTTTTCCTCCTTCTGGAATTTTATGTTGCATTTCCGGCTGTTATACTTATCAGCGTTCCGAAGGGAGCTGAAAGGCATAAAGCCGCGGAAAAACATACTGATGTCTGATTATGTTTTATTTTTTTGAGTATACCAGTGTATATATTGCATGATTTCACCCATTTTTTTAATTATACCCTATTTTATGCGAAAAATCAATCGCTAAATAATACAATTATTTGCATGAAAAATTGTATGTGTTGAAACTTGAAATGTTCAAATTTATATGATAATATTATTCTTATAAGCGTGTAAAGTGATAATTTTTCCGGCGGCAGGCAAAAATGTGAGAAATTGCCTGTATACCGCAGATAACGGCGGATTTCCTCCGCTGCGGCCGGCTGGACCACGAAAACCGGAATTATAATGAAAAATAACGTAATACAGAGCTTTTCTGCTGTATTTTAACGGATCCGCAGGTATGGATAAATACCTGCGGATTTTTTTGCCCTGAAAACGAAAAATAAATGATTTTATTGAATGTGTACATAAAACGCTGGTAAAATTTGTATCATATTTAGCGATTGAAACTATTGACAGATCGGCTTAACTGTTATATACTGTTTATAGAACACATAAACAGTTGAGCTCGGAATGTGTCACCGAAAGGAGGAATCATATTGAAAATCTATCAGAATTCAAGTGAACCCATATATAAACAGATAGCTTCACAGCTCAGGGAGGAGATACTCTCCGGAAGGCTGAAGGCGGGGGATCCGCTGCCGTCTATAAGAGTTCTTGCCCAGAATCTGAAAATAAGCGTTATAACTACGATGAAGGCGTATGATGAGCTTTCGGAGGAGGGGCTTGTAACTGCTTCAAAGGGAAAAGGCTATTTTGTGAATGCCCAGGATAAGAAAATGCTTGAGGAGCAGTTCATGCGACAGCTTGAAGTTGATCTTACAAATGCCATACATTCGGCAAAAATAGCAGGGCTCGGACTTGACGAGGTGTGCGGCATACTCAGAACATTGTGGCTTATAGATTAATAATGGAAAGGTGGATTATAAATGGAAAATGTACTTAAAATAAACAATATCATGAAAAAATACAGCGGTTTTACTCTCGGCGAAATTAATACTGAGATTCCGGCAGGTTTTTCCACAGCTCTCATAGGTGCTAACGGTGCCGGAAAAACTACTCTCATAGACGTTATATGCGGAGTTACAGGCATGGATTCCGGAAATACCGTGTATTTCGGCGGAAAAGAGGGCATTGACAGCTCCGCGGTAAGGAACAGGATAGGCTACTGCTCGTCGGCTAATTTCTTCCCCTTTGACTGGAAGCTGAAAAATATCCGGACTTCTATGGAAACTGCCTTTGACGGCTTCAGCAGGGAGAAATTCGCAGGGCTCTGCAAAAGGTTCAAGCTGGGTGACCCTGATGAAAAAAAGCAGAAAACTCTGTTTAAAATGTCCGACGGAAACCGCATGAGAGCGTACCTTGCGGCTGTTCTTGCAAGAGATACAAAGCTGCTCGTACTGGACGAGCCCGCTTCCTCACTCGACCCCCTCGCCCGTGATATGCTCTGCGATCTGTTCAGAGAGTACATTGCCGACGGCAACGGGGACAGGAGCGTAATTTTCTCGACACATAATATCGCGGATATGGAAAATGCCACGGACTATGCGGTATTTATGGCTGACGGAAAGATAACTGAGCAGGGCTTTGTAGAGGACCTGAAAGAGAAATACGTACTTGTTCACGGTGAAGCCGACAAGGCTGAGGAGGCAAGAAAGCTGATGCTGTCCTTTAACGGCAGCAGCACTAATTTCGAGGGCATCGCCCCTGCGGAGAATACGGTACTGCTGTCAAAGCTCGACACAGCCATAGAAAAGCCTACCTTGCAGCAGCTCAGCGTCGGCATACTGAGAAAGGCGGAGAAAGATGGAGAATAACATTTCGGATATCACTTATGCAAAGGCATACCGTATATACCGCGGCAGGGGCTTTGCGGAAAATGCGGCAAAGTATTCTCTTCTGATGCTGGGACTGTTTTTGATGAGTATGCTTTTGTTAAGCACTATCTCTTATCTGAGCGGAGAGGGCTTTTCCGATTCGGACGCCGCCGATACCTTTGTGCCGGTGTGGGGCGGCATGACAGCGATGCTGCGTATGTTCCAGTACTTTGAGAAAAACTCGCCGGGAGGAAAATTCTTCCGGACGGTAAAGGGCGGCTTCGATACCTTTGTCAGAGCGGATATAATGAACGCAGCCGAGTGTATACTGACAACACTTGTCTTTTTTGCGGCTGCGGCGCTCCTTGAAGCAGCAGGTCTGATAAGGCTGGAATACGGTATAAACAGCTGCATATCCGCGTTTATATTCACAATGCTCTTTGTTGCAGTCTCAATGCTTATAAAGCTTATGGGAAACAGGGTGCTTGCCGGTGTCTGCTTTGGAACGGTTTTCCTGATCATGATCGGTGCAGAGAGTGCAGTTATGAGCCTTACCGGCGGTAAGATAGGCGCTCCGCATATAGCCGTGGCTGCGGCTGCTGCGGTGATCCTGCCGGTCTCACTCAGGGCTGTACATACCAATTACAGGAAGAAATACTGGGATAATTAGGGAGGTTAGCTATGAAGGATTTCGGAAGGGCAGTAAAGATGTATATTATATCATCTTTCAGCATGATATTGCTTGTTTTCGGTCTGGGTACTGCCATAATGGCGCTTTCGGCTATGGCGGCTGACCCGGCGAAAAGAGGCGATAAGGATTATTGGGATATGCTGGGCGTCATGGGGCTGATGCACTGTATGCTGATAGTAATTTTTTTCTTGGGGAACGTAAAAATATCACGCTATAAATTTTTCGGCTCGCTGCCGCAGGCTAAGACGCTCTTTACCTTAGTGCCGGCGGCAGTTATGGGGGCGCTCTGCATAGTAATGGATATATCCGCCTTCACTATAGCAATGGTAAGATGCGGAGCGGACACAGCAGCTGACCTCCTCATCATTGATTCTGCGGATACTGTCATTGCCTGCCTGCTGAATGCGACGATGCAAAAGCAGAAGAACAGGTTCATTACGGTAGCTCTGGGACTTCTTTTCATAATCTTTATAGATCAGGTGCCGGTGCTGAAAAGAATGGAACTGTCAAATTACGGCTTCGGTCTTTCGCTGCCTCAGGCGGCAGCTGCGGCGGCGGCGATATATATCGCAGGCTTCCTGCTGGTATTCCTTGCCATGAAGCTGTGGTGGGAGAAGTCCGGAAGGAACTATAACAATGCAGCCGTTCATCAGAACATTCTGACGCTCGACAGGTAAAAAGCTGTCCCTGCAAGACGCAGGGACAGTTTTTTGTCCGCAGAAAATCACATTTCTTTGACTTTATCCGCAGACTGTGTTATAATAGGTAAAATGATGTATGAGAACGGAGGTGAACGGTATGTCAGTAAAGGGTGCGGCTAAGGAACGTACCAGTAACAGACTCAAAGAGCCAAAACAGTATAATGTGATAATGATAAACGATGATTTCACAACTATGGAATTCGTTGTGGGTGTATTGATAGATGTTTTCCATAAGGACGAGCTGACCGCAAGGGCTATTATGATGAATATCCATAAAAACGGTCAGGCTGTGGTTGGAAAGTACCCCTATGACATTGCTGTCACCAAAACAAGAGTCGCTCTTGAAAGAGCTAAGGAACACGGATTTCCGCTCAGGATCACCGTGGAGGAGGCTTGAAATGGATCTGTCAAAGGAAGCGCTTGATATCCTTTATCAAGCAATGGAATACGCAAAGAAAAGAAATTATGAATTCGTTACCCCTGAGCTTATACTGCTGATGATGCTGAGAGACAGGGTGTTCACAGAAGCGTTTGAGGAGTGCGGCGGCAACGCGGCTATGCTTGAGGACTACCTGAAGGAGTACGCGGAGGAGTATATGGACAAGGCTGAGGTGGAGATGCCGGAGCTCTCCGACGGCGTGAACATGCTCATGAACTATGCCGCGAAAAGCGCCTACAGCAGCGGCTCACAGAAGGTACATCTGAGACATATAATCCACGGTCTGTGGAACCTTGACGACTGCTACGCCATATACTTCATGGAGAAGCAGGGCATAGCAGAGGCTGATCTGCTTCAGGAAATGGCTGAGATAGAGGAGTACGAAAAGGTAAACGAGACCGGCGAGAGCAGGACAGGCGACCCTGAGGAAAGTCAGAGCGGCTGGCGGCTCTATGCACCCTGCCTGAATGATACCCTGAAGGACGCTAATCCCCTTATCGGAAGGGAAGCCGAACTGGACAGGACTATTCAGATACTGTGCAGGAAGGAAAAGAACAATCCCATACATATCGGTGAGCCCGGCGTCGGAAAAACTGCCATAACCTACGGGCTGGTCCGGCTCATAAACAGCGGAAAGGTCCCGGAGCCTCTTGCGGGGGCAAGGGTGTTCGCACTGGACCTCGGCGGTATGCTGGCAGGTACTCAGTACAGGGGAGACTTTGAAAAACGCTTCAAGAAGGTGCTTGCCGAGATATGCAGGGAAGAGAAGCCCATAATCTATATAGATGAGATACATAATCTCTCCGGGGCAGGCGCTGTGGGGGAAGGCTCCTTCGACGCCTCGAATATGCTGAAGCCATACCTTTCTGACGGCCGTATACGCTTTATAGGCGCTACGACTTTCGAGGAGTACAAGAAGTATTTCGAGAAGAACAAGAGCCTTGTGAGACGCTTTCAGAATGTGGAGATAAAAGAGCCTACAGAAGCGGAAACAGTTGAGATACTCGACGGGCTGAAAAGCAAATACGAAGAGTACCACGGCGTAAAGTACGCCAAGGGCGTTCTCAGGTATGCTGTGTGCATGAGCGCGAAGTATATAAACGAAAGATTTCTCCCGGACAAGGCTATCGACCTTGTTGACGAGGCGGGGGCGTATGTAAAGCTGCACCCTGCGAAGGGAAATATAAAAATAGTCGATAAGAACATTATCAATCAGGTGCTGACAACTATTTGCAGAGTGCCGGTCGAGACAGTGGCTGCTGACGACACTTCGGGACTTGCCGAGCTTGAAAACAAGCTTAAAGCTCAGATATTCGGACAGGACGAGGCTGTGGGACAGGTCGTGAACGCTGTGAAGTTCTCGAAAGCCGGTCTTCTCGATGAGAACAAGCCCCTTGCAAGCCTGCTGTTCGTGGGACCTACAGGAGTGGGAAAGACCGAGATAGCAAAGAGACTTGCGGCTGAGCTGGGGGTTAAGCTCATACGCTTTGATATGAGCGAATACGGCGAGAAACACGCTGTCGCTAAGCTTATCGGTTCTCCGGCAGGCTATGTGGGCTATGAGGACGGCGGCCTGCTTACGGAAGCTGTGAGAAAAAGTCCGTCATCGGTACTCCTCCTTGACGAGATAGAAAAGGCTCACGGCGATATATACAATGTGCTGCTGCAGGTCATGGACTATGCGACACTTACCGACAATCAGGGCAGAAAAGCCGATTTCAGGAACGTCATCATAATCATGACTTCAAATGCTGGCGCGAACCGTATAGGAAAAAGCACTATCGGATTCCGGAGCGGAAGCCTCGACAGCGGAGTGATAATGGAGGCTGTAAAGCAGACCTTCCAGCCGGAATTCAGAAACAGGCTCAATAAGATAGTCGTGTTCAACGGAATGGACGACGCAATGGCTGAAAGGGTCGTGGACAAGAAGCTGGGAGAGCTCTCGGCACAGCTTGCCGCGAAGAAGATAGAGCTTACGGCAGACAGCAATGCCAGGGAGCTTGTGAAGGAAAAAGGCATCAGCCGTGAATTCGGCGCAAGAGAGGTCGACCGGGTGATAAGGAATGAGATAAAGCCTCTCTTCGTGGACGAGATTCTTTTCGGCAAGCTCAAAAGGGGCGGAAGTATATTGCTCTCCGCGGAAAATGGTAATTTTATTATCTCACTTAGTAAAAACAAACGCGAAAAACAGAGCAAAAAATGACTTGACTTTTCGATTGTAACAATTTTATAATGTATTTGAGTTAATGTACGATCAGGCAATACTGTAATATAGAAGGGTATATAAATATTTGGGCGGTTTATTGCTGGTATGACGTTCGTAATTGCTTATTATGCCACAGATACGAATTCGGTCAGGACAAAGACAAGCGCCGTAAACGGCGTTACTGACAGAATTTGTATTTGTGGTTACGGGGAGTTATGCAAACGTCCGGCAGTTCCCGACCGCCAAAAAGTTATTTACCCATTTGATATTTTACGGTATTGCCTTTATTTTTTTTCAGGAGGGACGTAATAATGGAGCTGATATGGAAAAAATATGCTGCAGCCATGACCGCGGCTGTATGCCTGCTCATGCCGCTGGCAGATACGCCGCCGGCTGCAGCGGAAAATACCGGAGCGTCCGGCTTCGGTTCAGACGCCGGTATTACAGGCTTCTGGGATATGCAGGATCAGGAGGAGACAGAAGAGGAGATATCCTATCCCACTGATACTCCAGAGCCTTCCGAAGAGGACCTGAAAGCTGACCGTATAACCGGACAGCGCGATGGCATTGTCTATAACATATATAAAAAGAGCGGGGAAAACGGTAGTTTTACCTACGCAAACGGTGATCAGAACGGATTCAGCGCAAGCTGGTCAGGTATGGAAGAGCTGAAGATCGAAAAGGGAAAGCTCTTCAAAAAGCCTGTTTCAGTTTCTGATATGAAAAGCCTTTCTCTGGACTATAAAGCTTCGATAGGCGGTTTTTCCGGCGATCGGCTCGATATCGGCGCAAGGTGTCAGATAGGCTATGACGGCTGCTTTATGTATGTGATCGACCATTTCGGCAGCTTCGTACCTGATGAGGATATGACTGAGCTGCCGGACTGCGAATACTACGGTATCACCTATAAGGTTTACAAGAGGGAGTTCACCGAAAATAAGGAGGGCAGCCTGCTGCTGCATCAGGATTACTATTTCGTATGCCTGAGGGATATCGCTGATATCAGCTCAGGTAATGACCTTGTATCCTCTGTTATGATAAAGGAGCTCGCAGACTCAATAAGCATGGATTACCGTATACCGCCTTTCCTCAGCTTTTGCTTCTATGCTGATACCTACGGGGCTGACGCTGATATCGAGGTAAAGTATATACAGTTCAATAATAAGATGAGCACCGCGATCGAGGGAATGCGGCAGTGGAATACAAATGTGTGGGGAAAAACGGAACAGGATCCCGAAAAGATCACGTGTACGCTTTACCCTGATGAAAACGGATACTATTATTACAACAGCGGCAGCTACATCAGGAATAACGGTGATTTCATCAATCTCGAAAGCGGTACGGTCATAACTGTTGCCGATGATTTCGGAAGCGGAGACAAAAGATCACTGAATGTGAAATGCAGCAGGGATTATTTCAGGTTTGAGCAGCCGGAACGGTTTTCAGCGCTTATCGGCGACGTGGGTGAGCCCTTCGTAAATAAAATGACCGATTCATCGCAGGGTTTCGGCTTCGGACCTCTGTTTTATCCGGATGAGTATTATTATGATTCGGATATATCATATGATATCAGCATTGACGTGTATAACTGCAGCGACGAGGAAGCTGAGTTTTCACTGGAAACAGGTCTGCCCTTCAGCGGATTCGGTTCTTCAGACACGGAGCAGGCGAAAAAAGAGGATTACGAAGGAAACGTGATCTGCAAAAAAACGGTAAAGCCCCATGAGTGGACAACGATCTCAAATCCGTGCTACGCTATGCCTAAGGCTCTGCTCGGAAATCTGCTGCTGTATACGAATGACGAGATCGAATACTATGTTGACAACATTATCGTTAAAGATACTGAAAATACTTCAAAGGTCAGGGGGGATATCAACGGCGACGGAGTTCTCGATTCGCTCGACCTTATACAGTACCGCAGGTCTTTCCTGACAAACGGCAATACACGCAGGCTGCCGCGCCGTGCGGATATCGACGGTGACGGGAATGTCTATCTGAACGATGTTGTGCTGCTGAAAAGGTTCCTGCTCGGCATAGACAGGGAGTTCGGGGAAGAACAGCATATTAAAGCTGACATCACGGAAAGCGGTGAAAAGAATGGCTGCTTCTATGAGAGCTCCGTTAAGGACGGAACGGGAGAGCTCGTTTATGACATCGGCGAAAACGGCACTTTTGACTGCACGGTATACGCTGCGGAACGCGCTTCCTTTGAATGCGGCACCGTGCCTGAGGAGGACATCAGTCTCAGTGAGATAAAGTCGCTTTATCATGTTTACGAGGCTGAGATACTGAGCGACGACGGATACCTTTTCGGAATCCACGGTACATTCGCTGATTCTCCGGACGAGTTCTACATTATCGAGGACAGCGTCCAGGATGACCGCCTTGCCGGAGTCAAGAACTGGCAGGGTAAGTTCAGCGAAGGATATTATTACAGATACTACATTATAAACAAGTTCAGGGATACGCCTGAGGGAAGAGTAAGCTACGACGAGTACTGGTGCGTGATGGACAATTACCGCTCATACACTCAGGGTATCTGCAACCTGAGAGGTCAGATAAATATCCTCAGCCATATCAGAAATCTGGAGGATATCTTCGGTGCCGGACTTATGGGCAGAAAGCTTGGAAGCATAAGCGCGTACGTGAGCGGAAGCCATATGTACAGTCCTTCATTCAAGGTCTCAAGAAATGAACTGTTCATTGAAAAATAAATTTCAGCTATTATTGATGTGATTTATATTAACTGATCGTGAAAAGCCTGCTTTGTTGATTACTGACAATTCAGGCTTTGTTTTTTTGTGCAATTAAACGGTTGACATTGTCATTAAATTACTATCCCGCAAGAAAAAATTGACTTATTTTCACTTATTATTTATTGCGGCGTGCTTGTCATTTATTGCGATTATTTCAAGGTAATGCGTTGTTTTTGCCTATTTTCAGCCTTATACAAAATGTATAAATCCGCAATATCTGGTCAATGAGTATAGCATTGACAAAAAATGGCTTGCAATAATATGGTTAGAATAATATAATAATATTCAGATATATATAACGAGCTCGTTCACGGGGATTACTGAATCACTACTTAATTCATTAACTTTATAAATCCGGCAAGACTATTCAAAGGAGTGATCGAAGTGAAGCTGAAAAAATTCAAGAGAATCATCAGCGGTACAGTTTCCGCAATGATGATCGCAGCAAGCATACCCGCAGTTGCTTCTGCCGCTGACCAGCAGACACGAGGAAACATCGGCGGTTATGACTACGAAATGTGGAACCAGAACGGTCAGGGTCAGGTTTCAATGAATCCCGGCGCAGGCTCTTTTACCTGCTCATGGAGCAATATTGAAAACTTCCTGGCGCGTATGGGAAAGAATTTCGACAGTCAGAAGCAGAACTACAAAGCATTTGGAAATATCGTACTTACCTATGATGTAGAGTACACACCAAGAGGAAATTCGTATATGTGCGTATACGGATGGACGAGAAATCCTCTTATGGAATACTACATCGTTGAAGGCTGGGGCGACTGGCGTCCACCCGGAGACGGTGCAGAGAGAAAAGGCAATGTTACCTTAAACGGAAATTCTTACGAGATCGCAAAAACAATGCGTTACAATCAGCCTTCTCTCGACGGAACAGCAACTTTCCCGCAGTACTGGAGCATTCGTTCAACAAGCGGTTCAGCAAATAATCAGACAAACTACATGAAGGGTACTATAGATGTATCCAAGCACTTTGACGCATGGGCTCAGGCTGGTCTCGATATGTCCGGTACTCTTTATGAAGTATCTCTCAATATCGAGGGCTACAGATCAAACGGTTCCGCTAACGTAAAGAGCGTTACAGTAAGCACAGGCGGTGCTGACAGCGGCAACGCAGGCGGCGGCTTTGATATGGGCGGCGGCAACGACTGGAATCAGGGCGGCAACGACTGGAACCAGGGCGGCTTTGATTTCGGCAACATGGGCGGCAACAACGGCGGCTTCGACTTCAGCCAGTTCGGCGGTCAGGGCAATAATGACTGGAACCAGGGTGGACAGGACTGGAGCCAGGGCGGCTTTGATTTCAGCAACATGGGCGGAAACAACGGAGGCTTCGACTTCAGCCAGTTCGGCGGTCAGGGCAATAATGACTGGAATCAGGGCGGTAATAACGGCGGTTTCGACTGGAATAACGGTCAGCAGAACAATGACTGGAACAGCTGGGGCGGCAATAACGACTGGAATAACTGGAGCAGCAACGACTGGAGCCAGGGCGGTAATAACGGCGGCTTCGACTGGAATAACGGCCAGCAGAACAACGGCTGGGACAACTGGAACAACGGTCAGCAGAACAATAACTGGAACAATAACCAGAATGATAACGGCGCCTGGTATAACTGGGGCGTAAATGACTGGAACAATAATAACGGTCAGCAGCAGAACACCGACTGGAACAACTGGAACCAGGGCGGCAACAACGGCGGCTTCGACTGGAACCAGGGCGGCAACAACGGCGGCTTCGACTGGAACCAGGGCGGCAATAATGGCGGCTTTGACTGGAACCAGGGCGGCAACAACGGCGGCTTTGACTGGAACCAGGGCGGCAACAACGGCGGCTTCGACTGGAGTCAGGGCGGCAACAACGGCGGCTTTGACTGGAGCCAGGGCGGCAACAACGGCGGCTTCGACTGGAGTCAGGGCGGCAATAATGGCGGCTTTGACTGGAGTCAGGGCGGTAACAACGGCGGCTTCGACTGGAGCCAGGGCGGCAACAACGGCGGCTTCGACTGGAGCCAGGGCGGCAATAATGGCGGCTTTGACTTCGGAAATATGGGCGGCGGAAACGACGCAAACATCGACTGGAACGGCATGGCCGGCGGTTTCAATAACGGCGGCGGAAATATCGGTTCAGATCCCGGCAACGGCGGAAACGCTCAGTCAGGTCTCAATGCTAAGATAAGAATGGATATGCCTACTTCGGTTCCCGGCGGCGTTGAAAAGAGCGGTGCCTGCAAGGTCGAAAAGAAAACTTACAACTGTAAATATACAGGCGGACAGAAGAGCTGCAATGTAATTCTTCCTCCCAACTACAGCGCAAGCAAGCAGTACCCCGTAATGTACGTTCTCCACGGCATCGGCGGTGACGAGAACAGCATGGTAAGCGGTATGGGCGTTCAGGAGCTTCTGGCAGGTCTTATCGCCAAGGGCGAGGCAGAGGAAATGATCATCGTTCTCCCAAGCCAGTACACAAGCAAGAACGGCAACGGCGGCGGTGGCTTCGGCATCAATCAGGAGACCTGCGAGGCTTATGACAACTTCCTCTATGATATCTCAGACAGCCTTATTCCTTTCATTGAGTCAAACTACTCAGTAAAGACAGGCAGAGAGAACAGAGCTATCACAGGATTCTCAATGGGCGGACGTGAAGCTATCTACATCGGTCTTATGCGTCCTGACCTCTTCGGTTATGTCGGCGGCGCCTGCCCGGCTCCCGGTATAACTCCCGGCAAGGATATGTTCATGGAGCATCCCGGCTGTATGCAGGAGAGCGAAATGAAGTTCAGGAACATAGGTCCGGAGCCTGCTGTATTTATGATTACAGGCGGCACTAACGACTCAGTCGTAGGTACATTCCCGCAGCAGTACAGCGAGATCCTCACAAGAAACGGCGTTGAGCACGTATATCAGTCCATCCCAGGCGGCGGACACGGTGCGGACTCTGTAAAGCCGCATCTCTATACATTTATGAGATACGCTTTCAAGTAAGACAAACTTTCAGGGTATAATTCTGCTGTTCTGCAATGAACAGTATACGGCAGTTATGAGAGGCTGCCAAAAAAAAAAGAAACATGAATTGAATATACTTGAAAATCAGCTTTTTGCTCCGGCTCAAAGCTGATTTTCTTTTTTCAGGAGCGCGGCTATTGACATTTCGGCGATAATGTTGTATGATATAACCCGTGGGGCTAAAGCCGCCTTTAAATTAATAAAAAGGAATGAATTCAGATGAAGAGCAGCATTATCAAAAGCTCAGCAGCTATAGTTCCGGTAAACAGAGGGATAATGATATGAGGGATATCGCTGTAGCTGTAACTTTATACAACAATGAAAAGGAAATTATCGGATTTGCCGGCAGCCTGCTGAAGCAAAGCATCGCTGACCGTATCCAGCTTCTGGTGACCTGCAATGCCTGCAAGGACCCCGAAAGCTTCAGGAAGGAACTGCTTGAAGTCCTTCCGTCAGCACTCGTATACGAGCCCGGCAGTAATCTGGGATACCTTAACGGCTGTTTATACGGCGTAAGGGAATCCGGACAGGATTATTCATGGGTAATGGTATCCAATACGGACATTGAATTCAAGGAGACGAATTTCTTTGAAAAAATAACCGGGAATGTCCGCGATGATGTATGGTGCGTAAGCCCTGATATAGTATTGTCGGCAACAGGCGTGCATCAGAATCCCTTCCTTGCTGAACGCCCGTCAAAGAAAAAGATCATGATATGGAAAACCGCTTTTTCCAACCGCTTTTTATACAGGCTCTACTTCAAGCTCAGCGACCTGAAGCCCAGAAAGCCTCAGAACGGCGCTATGAAGAGCAGATACGTCTATGCTGTTCACGGAAGCTGTTTCATGTTCAGAAAGGAATGTGTTGAAAAGATACTGCCCGTCTGCAAAAATATCTTTATGTACGGCGAGGAACTACTGGTCGGAGAAATAATACGCCAGAACGGCAAAAAAGCCCTTTTCAACGCCTCGGTCGGCATTATCCATAACGAGAACCAGGTAACCGGCACTATCGGAATGGACCGCAAGCAGAAATGGTTCAAGAACTCGTTCAGATACCTGACAGCAAACTATTTCAATAAATAAAAAGCAACAAGCCCTGCGGCAGTGCCGCAGGGCTTTCGCTATTCCGCCGCCTTTCCCCTGAGAGTGACAATACTCACGTGATAGGTGACAAATCGCCATGATAAAGTGACAGATGACACGTTCCAAAACCTCATGAAGTATGATATCATAATGACAGTGAAGGACACGAAAGACAAAATAAACGAAAAGGAGGTAAATCAGGGGTTGAAAATGTCTGCGGGGCTTTCACAGGAGATATAAAAATACTTATTAAAGATGGAGGTTGTTTATTATGAAAAAGAATTCCAAGAAAATGTTTGCATTATTACTGGGAGCACTGGCTCTGCAAAGCGGACTCACAGCAGTTTCGGCAAGCGCTGAGACAATAACACGTGAAACCGCACTGAAAACAGGTTATTACGAAGATCTGGCTCCTGAACTTTCAGATGACGATACGGACGATCTTTCCTTATTCAGAAAGGGCGGCGACCTTGGCTTAAAGCCGCAGCTCAGCGGCGATCCTATCATGACTCCTCCCGCAACAGCTGAAAAAGGCTACTACGCACTGATAGTTACAGGAAAAAAACTCCAAAAGGGTGACATTGGAGAAATAGTCAGCGGTAAAGAAAAGATCAGGGACGACGAAAGATTCACTACTACAGGCGAAATGATAGCATCGTGGTACAAGAAAATAGACGAAGGTCTCAAAAACGGTCCTGTTCTTTTCTGTACCGGAATCACCGAAAGTGACGCAGAGCTGCTGAACTCGATAATCTGCGGGGACTATGATACCGTTATCATAGATACCAGAAATCCCAACAGATCAATATCCGTAAGCCTTACCAACGACAAGACCGCTTATATACTAAAGTACGGCGAGTCTGTTGAGCTGGGAGTTACCGCAAAAGGCGGCGCAGGCGGCTATACCTACCAGTGGTATAAGGACGGCAGGGCTGTAAGCGGAGCCACTTCTTCAGCATACACCGCTACCGAAGTCGGAAAGTATACCTGCAGAGTAACTGACAAGATAGGTCTCAGAGCCACATCAAAGGCTGTGAATATAGTATCCACACTGTCCTTCACAAAGCTCCCGGAGGATATACATATCGCACAGGGCGGAAGCGGAGAGCTGTCCGTAGAAATATCCGGCGGACTTGCCCCGTATACCTATCAGTGGTATAAGGACGGCGAAGCGATAGCTGATTCAAACTCTGCCACCTGTACTGTTACAGCGGCAGGAAAGTACAACTGCAAGGTAACGGATTCACTCGGTCAGGAGATAACAGGAAGATACGGCACCGTTTACATCGCTGAGAAGCTTGCCCTCTCAACAGATCTCAGCGAAAAGGAGATAATGCCCGCAAGCGGAATCGTACTCCGTGTCGGCGCAAAGGGCGGCTACGGAACATATACCTATCAGTGGTACAGGAACGGCGAGCTCCTTGCCACAACAAAGGGTCCGAGCATAGGCACTTCACTGGAAGGCAGCTATTACTGTATCGTTACCGACGAATCAGGTCAGTCTGTAAAGAGCAGGACCTGCGCTGTGATCGAGAAGATCGTTATTACATCACAGCCTCAGTCCCAGACTGTAGCCAACGGAAAGTCGGCAACGCTCTCCGTTGCGGTCAATGGCGGTAAGGCTCCTTATACCTACCAGTGGTACAAGGCAGGCACAGCCATAAGCGGTGCCACATCAAGGACCTACAACGCCTCTGTTTCAGGTTCTTACTACTGCGTTATCAAGGATAATTCAGGTCAGAGCATTTCCACAAATACAGCTTCTGTAACTATAGCCTCTGCTATAAACATCACATCACAGACTCAGAATTATCCTGTACTCTCATCAAACGGCACAGCTACACTTAGTGTGACAGCAAGCGGCGGATACGGTACTCTTACTTATCAGTGGTACAAGAGCGGAGTTCTTATCAGCGGTGCAACAAAATCAACATATACAGCTACAGCAGAAGGTACATACTACTGCACAGTAAAGGACAGCATCGCTCAGCTCAAGAGCACAAACAATATCATCGTAGTTAAAAAGCTGGCTGTCTCTTCACAGTCAGGCAATGTTACTATCAACAGCGGCAGAAGCACTTCACTTACAGTCACACCAACAGGCGGAAAAGGTCCATACAAGTATCAGTGGTTCAAGAACGGCACAAGTATAAGCGGAGCTACATCATACATATACACTACATCGGAAGCAGGCACTTACCGCTGCAGGATCACGGATCAATCAAATCAGACAGTATATTCCTCAAACGCAACAGTTACGGTACTGAGCTTCCGTATAACATCACAGCCCAAGAGCGGAGTCATCGCTTCTGACAGGGGCTACAAGCTCTCAGTAGGCGTAACAGGCGGAAAGGCTCCTTATAAGTACACATGGAGGAAAGACGGCGGCTATGTAGGCGGTGAGGCTAACCTCACAGTATACGAGTCAGGCAAATACTACTGCACTATCGTTGACGCAGACGGCAAGACCCTCACAAGCGATACAGTTACACTCACAAAGGATTACCTCAGATTTACAAACACATTCCCCACATACGCAAAGCGTGAAGGCAGCTATTATCACCTCAGCGCCAAGGCGGCAGGCGGCTCAGGCAATTATTATTACTACTACTGGCAGAAAATGGCAGCAGGAACTAATGAGTGGGTATACACAGACTGTCACGACGCTGACCTCTATGTATATGCAGGCACATCGAAAGGCGACATCTACAGATGCTGCATTACCTGCGAGCGTTCTTACGAACCCGGATACGCTTACCTCTGGGGACCGAGAATATATATAGCAGATCCTATGAGCCTGAAAACAAGCTCAAGCTTCGGCAGCTCGACAGGTATTCTTACAGTAAATGGTTCTGAAGGCTTCGGTCCCTATACAGTAAAATGGTATAAGAGGACAGCAGAGGATAAGTATAACTACAAGTCCGCAAAGCTCGTATCTTCCTATTCAACAAGTGAAATTTATACTATCTACTATTCTGTACGCAAGAGCAACACAACATCGGGAAAATATACAGAGGAGTACTACGCAGGATATTACAGCGGCTGGAAAACACGCTATGTAGATAACTACGATCTGTACACCTGTGAAATAACAGACGCAACAGGAACAACGGTTAAAACAGCAGAATTCACTGTATGCAGAGGCTACTTCAATTAATATCACATCATAAAGAGGACCCCTTTTTCAAAAGGGGTCCTCTTTATCAATGTATACTGTTTCTCTGTCACTGCTTATCAGCAGGCTTGTCACCGCTGACTGCATTTTCGTTTTTTTCAGTTGCTTCCGAGGTAACGAGCTCATTCATCTGCTCCGCTCTCTTCTGCAGCCTTTTCTTATCACGCTTATTCGACAGTCCGGAGAAGAACCTGATCAGTCTGCGGATGATCAGTATTATGAGTCCCACAAGAAGCAGATAAGGAAGCAGCCTTATCAGGACAAACAGGAGATTTTCAAGGAAATACAGGAAGCTGTCCCATGTTCTTGAAACCGTATTCCTGAACCGCTGACCAAACGTATCGGTGCGCTCAACAACCGGCTTTTCAGTATATTCGCGTACTTCATTCAGAGTGAGATATACATATGAATACGCAACATCATTCTCAATATTGTTCATGCGAGTTTTTATCTTGGCGATCTCTATCTGAATATTTGTAAGCTCGTTTTCAACCTCTATCGCATCCTGTTCACTCTTCAGCTCGGAAAGGATATCAAGGTATCTCTTCTCCTTGGCTTCATATATGCTGAGAGTGGTTTTTAGGTCTGAATATTCTGTGGTCAGATTCTGGACCGACGCATTCTTGCTGCGCATATCCCCTATGGCTTCAGCGTCCCTGCAGAAGCTCTCATAATCGGCGCTGGGTATACGTATCACCGCACTGAGGTTTTTCCATTTCTGTTCATCTGAATACTGCCATTTGCTCGTACTGCCGCCGTCATTGTAGTTTTCGCGTTCAAGGAAGCCGTTATACCGGTTTATAAGGTCGTGTATCCTGTATACAGCATCGTCAAAGTCCAAAACATCTATGCTCATATCACACGAATAAATGAGCATCTGTTTATCTATCGCCTTAACTTCAGACTGCTTGTAGCTTAAAGAGCTCGCCTCTCCGTTTTCATCAGCTTCATAATCTGCTTTTATATAGTCTTCACCGGAATAAGCTTCATCTGAGCTCTTGCTCTGTACGGAAAATGATGCGGTATTATCCTTTGCTGCATTCTTTGGTGAACCGCAGGACGTCAGCATTATAGTTCCTGCCAGAGCAATTGAAAAAAGTGCCTTTTTCATTTGAATTCCTCCTCTTACCGGCTGGTTTATATATATAATATCATTTTTCTTGTAACAAGTCAATGAATTAATCATAACAAATCATTGAATTTCGTTTACAAATAATAAAAATATACTCAATGACCGATGAGCTTTATTCGTTCTACAAAAAAGAAAACCGTCTGCTGACGGCTGTCGCAAGCCTTCATCAGACGGTTTATTATCATTATGAAGCATGAGTAGTATTACTGTTGTATATATTAAAATGATAAATTCTGTATGCTATCATATCTGTTTCGTTTTTTATGTTGAGTTTGTCCATATCCTGTACGGATCAGTGTTTTTCAAATTATCAAAGCTGATACTTAATTTTACAATAGAGCATTCAGCAATCAGTGATACTAAAGAATCATCTGCTATAATACTGCTTTCATATCCGTTAAATCAATATTCTTCAAATGCTTATAGTTAATATCCCATTCACCGTGGTTTGCTCTGATAATCCCTTTCCCACCTATATTTATATCTTTTTGTAATTTTTTGTTATGCTACTCTGCTTTAATTATGTATTGCTATCTTTTCACAGGAAGAGACCGGAAGTGCTTCCAGATATGTTATCCCGTCACGCTTCGCTACGACTTCCTCTGCAAGTACGGAGACCTTAGCCACCGTTATTCCGACCGCCATCTCGACAAGAGATTCAAGAGCCTTCATTGATTCGCCTGTGTAGATTATATCATCTACTATCAGTACCCTCTTGCCCTTTATGCTGTCTATATCATCGGGGTCAAGATAAAACTTCAGCTCATTTCCGGCTGTACCTGCCCCGTCTTTAGTAGCAGTCAGACAACGCTTTGCCGACTTCCGGGCAACTACATAGCTCTTTCCGCTCTGCCTTGACATTTCATAAGAAAGAGGTATTCCCTTCAGCTCCGCGGTAAGTATAACATCAAAGCCGGGCGACTTGTCGAGGAGTCGTTTTGCATTTTCCATCGTTACCTCAACGTCGCTGAACATCACGCTTCCCGCAACGCCTATCCTGTCGCTTTCAGCGCAATTCTCAAGCCTTCTGTTCAGCTCGGCTACTTTAAGGTCATACTTCTCTGACGCCTTGGCTGTCTTCAGAGCGAGGAACCGGCTCCGGAAAGCTTTTGTTTCTTTCATGGGCTCAGGCTCCTGCACCAGAAACTCATATCCGTTTTTCTCTACGATATTCTTTATATCGTATTCCATTTTTATAGGGATACCAAGCTCGGTACACTTATCGATTATGTCCTTTATCCACTCAAATTCAAGCGGCGTGGCGTCTTCGCCTATTTCGCTTCCTATTACCACCCAGCTGTATTCCCTGCCGAACGCATTCACGAATTCGTCAAGGTGAACCGGATCGATATGTTCAAGCACCGGCTGATATACGACACAGGCTGTAATTTTATGATCCTTTGTCTTTTCGATAAGCTCCGGTATACGCTTGGTACAGCTGTTTCGGTCTACGGTGCAGGAGATGACCACATTCCGCAGATCAATGTCCGGAGAAAGGAAACTGATGTCTATTCCGCTCGGACGCTTCGTCACGAGCTGGTAGGTATCAACACAGTTGTTCTTTCGTCGTTTCAGATCGTTCGCCGCTATGATCTGTCTAATGACATTTTCCTGCCATTCAGGTTTCCAGCAGCCGAAATCTGACATATATGTAAGGAACCAGTCTATCGGGTTCTCACTCTCTATATTGAACAGTTCGGGAATATCATTTCCCGCAGCATCTTTCCTGAGCTTGTACGGTCCACGGAAAACGGGCTTCCTGTAGCTGTCCGTGACCTCAAAATGCTCCACCACCTTTTTGCTGAAGCAGTACGGACAGTTTATCGGGCAGCCGATAACCGGACTGTACACCTTCGTGTTCAGGTGAGTATCGTGATTTATATCCTTCAGGACACGCTTCAGAGCGACCTGATGTCCGTCATAGTAGACACGAAGCTTCTGTATCTGGTCAAGGATCACAGAACTCATGTTTTTGTATTCCTCAAGCTCTTCTCTGACAGGATATATCTCTACTCTCATTTTATTATAGTCGTAACCCTTAAAATTGATGTAGAAAATATTCATAAGCCTGTTTACGATCTCAGGCTTTTCGAGCATTGTGATTATGCCCGCCGACGGCGCGTCGGTGTAATAGTCTTCAATTCTCAGCATAAAACATCTTGCCTTTCAGTATTCCTTTTTAATATCCCGCTGTCAGACAGCTTACAGGAAAGCTGACTTAAAAGCGCATTATTCTCTTTTTCCCTGCCGCACCGCCGTCTTCACTGCCGAAGCGTACTTAAACGGTGAACGGCTCTACTCCGGTATATCAGGATCGCCGCCTGATAACAGCAGTAAGAAGGAACTGTTCCCTGTTACCGCTTCCGGACGATCATTCTCATTAACTTTTGCTGATACGATGATGTCAACGAGGATAGATGCAGACTCTGCCCATGAAATCGGATCAAAGTTTTTGCACGAATGAACTGGAATGACTGAATACTAAAACCTGATTGATGCAAGATATAATAATAAAGATGTTTTGTAACAGAAAGTGTTGAAGTCGAGTCAGAAGCTACAGAGGTATAACGCACATCGAGCATATACCCTAAATCTATCCACAGAAAGAAGCATACCTTACCAGATCCTTATTCTCACCTGCAGATGAGCTTATCACAGAAGAACTGGTCCGGCCTTATGCTTCAGAATACCGGTCCTGTCATGATTCCGCCGCTTTATACGTAAATACATTTTATCAGAAGCAGCTTTACCGCAGCAGGACGATAACATATGGCACTTTGATTATTTGAAGCTACCGCCTTACGGCTATTTTACTATATTTAAAGCCCCAATTATAAATATAGCGGTCTTTTACTGTCAAAGAATTAAACATTTTATCAACCCCAAAAATACCATTATATATATTATACCACATTAATTCTTATTTTGCGAGTGTTTTTTGCAAAAAAATTCCATTTTGGCGTATTTTTATTAACATTGTATAGGTTAAACGGCTTATGTACCCTGAAATAAGTATATTAATCACGTTAAAATGCCTGAATGCGGTTAAATGATAATACCTATCCTGTATTTATCGCCTTTTTTTTCGTTGCATTTCAGAAAAAATAAGCCGGGGCAATTTGTCCCGGCTTTCTGTATACAATGTAAATAAAATAAAGCATTATCGTCATTTCAGTAAATTAATAATATTGCTATGCCGAGTCTGAAATCAGTTCCGCTCCTTACTTTGTAAGCGCGATGACCTTTTCATAAGCAGGCTTAGGCTGATAACCATTTGTGAACAGGAGCGGATTCTGTGATGATCTCCAGCTTACGCTGTCCTGTGTTCCCCAGATGGTGACCGCAGGGATCTGTGCGGAATTAGCCATAGCAAGCTTGAATATCTTCTCATAGAGATCTGCCTGTTCAGATGTATTGTTGCAGGTAATATCAAGCTCTGTGATCTGTACTTCAAGTCCTGTGCTGAGGAACTTCTTGAGAGCTGTCTCATAAGTATTCGCATCAGGATAAGATGTATCAAGATGTGACTGCATACCGATACCGTCGATATAGCCAAGCTGCTTGAGCTTCATAGCCATGTTGTAGATATCGTTTGTCTTTGCGGGGATATACTCGTTATAATCGTTGAGGTAAAGCTTGCAGCCTGCGGGAGCATACTGTCTTGCAAACTTGAATGCGTTTATAACGAAGCTGTCATCGCCGTAAACTCTTACCCAGTTGGAGTTGTCCGCGCCTCTCATTCCGCCGCCGTCATTGAGGAAGAGCTCGTTGCAGACGTCGTATGAATATACTTCAAGTCTCGGATACTGCTCCTTGAGAGCTGCGAATGTATTCTTTATCATGCTTTCGAGACGCTGATCCATTATATCCTTTGATACGTATGCGCCGTTCTGTGAGAAGTTCTCACGGAAGAACCAGTCAGGAGTCTGGCTGTACCATACAAATGTATGACCACGGAGCGCGATTCCGTTCTCTTCACAGAACTTCAGAGTCTGAGCTGCTCTGCTGAGGCTGATCTGTGTATTTACATTATTGCCTCTCTGCTGACAAGCTGACTGATCGAGGATACTGTCAGGCTTCAGCTCATTCTCAGGAGTAATAGAGCTGTAATTCTTCTTGAGGAATTCAGCGCCGCTGCCAAGCTCGTGCGGGCTTACAGAAGTACCTATCTTGAAGTAGTTAGCAAACGCATTCTTGAAGCCGTCGCCCTGTGAACTTGTATTATTGTTCTGCTGCTGACCGTTGTTCCAGTTGTTCCAGTCATTATTCTGCTGCTGACCGTTGTTCCAGTTGTTCCAGTCGTTATTCTGCTGCTGACCGTTATTCCAGTTGTTCCAGTCGTTATTCTGCTGCTGACCGTTATTCCAGTTTTTCCAGTCTTT
>JAEEGJ010004945.1_pt1 | contig 43327 bp, 33 predicted proteins | sample 8958761 | NCBI WGS metagenome assembly JAEEGJ01 (sample SAMN16246546, study PRJNA631951) | gut metagenome | biome: gut microbiome; feature: rumen; material: RS-attached | host: Bos | place: Iran: Karaj | collected 2018-10
CGTCCCTTCCCCCGCTCGGGGGAAGGGAGTAATTACACTTATATACGAGAATGGCAATGATTAGAAAGACTAACCTGCTCCCTTCCCCCGAGCGGGGGAAGGGTTGGGGTTAGGGGCTGTTTATATCGCCTTTAATATTACATTAATCTTTGTTTCCTGATTAGAGAAGCCGTTGTATTGCCCGCGAGAGACGGGACAGTCGGCTGCATCGCGTCCATGGGCGAGTTTCACATAGCCAAAGTCGATGCGGTGGTCGTAGGTGGGGTCGAAACCGAACCAATAGCCTTGCTGGGCATCGAACACCTCAACCCATGCGTGTGTCTCGCCAGTTCCCTCGACGAATCCGCAGACATATCGCGCAGGAATACCGAAATGACGGCATACGGCAATCATCAGATGCGCAAAGTCCTGACATACGCCCTTTCCCGAATCAATCACCTCTTGTGCCGTTGTCTCCATATCGGTGGATTGGGGAACGTAGGTAAGGATGGAATTGACATGATGCATAATGGACTCCGCCTTTTCCATACAACTCATTTCAGCCATCGGGAGATTGAGTTTTAATGAAGTGAATGTATGAAGGGAGGTGAGATTTGTAGGCTGGAGCCAGATGGAAATAGGCAAGGAGTCACTATGTATCCTGTATGTCTGCATCGAGACTATCCCGGTACTCACATAAGCCAGAGACCGATGAAGTTCGCGGTTGCCTCCATAGACGATACGGTTTTTGAATGTGTCTGTACCGTGATGTTTCCAGTAGTCGGGAGGCAGAACCAGATGCTCCTCTTCTACATTCATATACTCGCCTAATACTGGTTGGCAACGAATGAGGAATTCGTGGTTGCCGACAGGCTCGGAGAATGATACGATGGTGTTGTAACAGTACAGGTATCTTTTCATATCTTAATCATTTTGTTAATATACTTCGTGACCTTCTGCTTGTATTCCTCGTTTGAGAGGTCGAAAGCCTCTTCCACGATAAGAGCGTCAAGCTGTCCGGCAACGTCGCTGTCAACCGATGCAGGAAGTTCGTTGAGGTATTTCTTCAGAATCCTGTATGCGAGGGATACGCGCTTGAAGTCGTAGTTATAGCGCAGCATCATGTCGAGATACTCCACATGGCGACCTATCATCATAATGCTGAGAATGCGTGTGTTGTAGATGCGCTGTTCGGCAGAGCCCCAGAAGGCAAGCGACCAGTCGGTTATGTACTGGAGGAGAGTGATGTTTATCTTATTCTCCTTCTTGCATTTCTTCATCAGGGCGATGCTCAGTTCGATGTAGGATAGTGTCTCGGTGTAGATATCCTCACGAAGGAGAATGGCATTGTCCATGGCACGGTTGAGAGCCGAGAACACGCTTGAAGGGTTGTTCTCGTCATAGACCATTCCAAGGGCGAACTCCTCGTTATTCGGATAGTTATGCATCGGGTCGAGCATATCCCTGAGTGGATGATAACTCTCGGGATTGCCGTCAATCATCTGGTCGTAGCACTTACGCAGAAGGTGCAGCGTCATATAGACACGCTCCTGATAACGACCGAGCCAGTATAGCTGATTAGCTTTGCTTGCAGATATAATTAAGTTCTTTACCATGGCTATAAAAAAAATTGAAGAGCCCCTAACCCCGACCCTTCCCCCGCTCGGGGGAAGGGAGTAGTTACCATCTTTTCGCTATTTGAACTTTGGGTGATAGGGGGGATTGAAAAATACTATCTTGCTCCCTTGCCCCGTGGCGGGGAAAGGGTAGGGGTAAGGGGCCGCTATTCTAACGAAACCCAAGTATCCTTGAATCCGCCGCCCTGTGATGAATTGACCACATAGCTGTCGGGATTGCGGGAGAAGCGTGTCAGACCGCTCTTCCATACCTTTACGTCCTTGCTGCTGCTTACGACGAATGCGCGGAGGTCGGCCTTGCGCCATACAAGCTCATCGCCTTCGAGAATCTCAAGGTCCTTGAACTCCACAACCTCCTGTGCTATCCAACGACGAGGTTCTTTTATGACGAGATTCTTGAGTTCGGCAAGTTTCTCGGGTGAGAGTTCGCTACCGAACACCACACCGTAGCCGCCAGCCTCGCTTACATCCTTTATCACGAGCTTGTCGATGTTGGCAAGCACATAGTCGTAATCCTCCTTGAAATAAGGCAGATAGGTAGGCGCATTCTGCAATATGCTATCCTCTCCGAGATAGTATTTCACCATCTTTGGCACGAAATAGTATATGCCCTTATCGTCAGCCACTCCGCTTCCTATGCCATTGATGAGAGCCACGTTGCCTGCCTTGTAAGCCTGCATCACGTTAGGTATTCCGAGCAAAGAAGACGACTCAAAGACCATTGGATCCATGTATTCGTCGCTTATTCGGCGATAGATGCAACCCACGCGCGTCTTCTCACGGAACATTCCTGCATAATATACAATGTCGTTCTCCACGAACAAATCGCCAGGGTAGGCGAGCGTTGCGCCCGTCTTCTCTGCGAGATACGAATGCTCGAAGAAAGCGGAGTTATAGCGTCCGGGGGTGAAGATGACGGAAATGCCGCGGTCATCGTTCATATCGTCCATCATATTGCGGAGAAGGTCGGCATAGTCGCGGTTGTCGGCAATGGCATTAGTGGCGAATGTGGAAGGTGACACCTTACGGCTAACGCTTCTCGCTATCATCGGATAGCTTGCACCAGAAGGGATGCGGAGGTTATCCTCTAATACATACCATTTGTCATCCTTACCCTCCACGAGGTCGATGCCCGAGATATGGGAGTAGATCTTTCCTTGTGGATTGATGCCCTCGCATTCTGGCATATAGCCTTTTGAAGAATAAACGAACTCCTCAGGCACAATACCGTCTTTTATTATGTTCTTCTCGTGATAGATGTCCCATAGGAACATATTGAGAGCCGTCACACGCTGGCTGAGACCTTTTTCCAGATACTCCCAGTCGCTGTGACTAATCACTCTCGGGACGGAATCAAATGGAAAGAGCTGTTCATTGAATACACCGTTTTTATATACCCCGAAACGGACTCCATACCGCTCCATCCATCTGTTTACCGTATCCCTACTACTTGTTAATTCCTTAATATTAATGCTCATCTCAATAAATGTGTTTGTGTTTGTGTTGTTGTTTACCTGATGTTGCCTTTTCAAGTGCAAAAATAAGCAAAAGGAAATGAAACTCCAAGAAAAGTTAGCAAAATGTTAGTGTGAAATTTTTAGAGATAACAAAATGAAATATAAAACAAAATGTTACTTTTCAAAATGTAATCTAAATACAGTATAAATCTTACAGTTTGTAAGTTTTGTGAAAGAAATGTTGTTTGAGGTGTTTTTCGGTTGGTTCATAGTGCATAGTTCATTGTTGTTCTCAAGGTTCATCAAGATAACGCAAGTGAAAAAGGGCAAAAGACTTTAGACCTTAGCCTTTAGACAAAAATAAACGCAGAGACGCGAAGACACTAAGAATAATTGAAAATTGACAATTGACAATTGACAATTGAAAATTAAGAACTTAGCGGCTTTGCGTTTGTTTATTGTATCTAAAAGCTCTCCCCTCGGGGAGATGGAGGGGACCGTCTATAAACGAAAAAAGGGTCACCGCTGTGACCCAATCTTTGTTAACCTTAAATCTAATACTATGAAAAACACGATGCAAAGATAGCAAGTTTTTTGCTGTTATGCAAGTTTTTCAAAGTAAAAGTGTATTATTTACATCAATTTCTAAGATTTTGATAACTATAGGTTACAAATTGGAAGATAAAAACGGCCCTCCTCCTTCTCCCCCGAGGGGAGAGATTTTCAGTTACAATAATACTATCAAAAGTCCCTCCCCCTCGGGGGAGAAGGAGGGGGGCTTCTATAACCACGTCGCCAATAAATGCGCAAACCACCCTTTGAATCTGTCGGTACGGGTGCGCCAGAGACGCCAGCGCTCTTCGGTGAGGCGGTAGCTCTGCTGTTTGTTGTCGTCGAATATACGGGAGAGTTCGTCGGTGGTGTTCTTGTCGATGATGATGGCGTTCGCCTCATAGTCCCAGCGTAGGGAGCGGGCATCGAGGTTGGTGCTGCCTACGGTGCAGAAACGTCCATCGACCATGATGACCTTGGTGTGGTGGAATCCTCCCTGGAAGATCCAGATGTCGGCTCCGCGCTTCATGAGCTTGTGGAGGTTGTAGAAGGCGCAGTCAGGTGTGAGTGGTATGTCACTCTTCTCGCCCATCATGACCTCAACCTTCACGCCTCGCTTGATGGCATTGTAGAGTGCCTTACGGATGCTGTGGGTGAGGGTGAAGTATGGGTTAAGGATCTTGATGCTGTCCTTGGCGGACTCTATGGCTGCGCGGTAGAAATGTCGCACCACCTTATTAGTCTTGTGCGGTTCGCGGTTGGCTATGCCCACCATCTTATGGTATGCAGTGGCGGTGGTGTCGGGCTTGAGATCGTGGAAGTAGTCGGCACGCTCCTTGCGGAAATACTGCTCTCCGTCGATGCTCTCGCCTGTGACACGTTTCCACATACGGAGGAAGATGCGCTGTAGGGTGTTCACCTCCTCGCCGTCGAGACGGCAATGCATGTCGTGCCATGAGCCTACCTCTTCCGTTCCGTTGATGTAGTAGTCGGCTACGTTCATTCCTCCCGTATAGGCTATCTTTCCGTCGATGATGACTATCTTACGGTGGTCGCGGTGGAATACGTGGTTGATGTATGGGAAGCGGATGGGGTCGAACTCATAGAGTTGTATGCCTCGCGCACGCTGGTACTGCACATGCTCTTTCTTCAGCGGACGGTTGTTGCTCGCGTTTCCGAAGGCATCGTACATGGCACGCACCTCCACACCCTCTTTTGCTTTCTCTGCGAGGAGGTCGAAGAGGGCGTTGGCAATGGAGTCGTTGCGGAAGTTGAAGTATTCGAGGTGCACGCTATGCCGCGCCTGACGTATAGCGGCGAACATATCCTTAAACTTCTCTGCTCCGTTGGTGAGAAGGGTTATGCTATTGTCATGAGAGAATGTGACGCCCTCGCTCCGCATGATGTTGGCGATGAGGGAGTCGGAGTAAGGGAATGCGGCCTCTCCCCCCGCCCTCCCCCGTAGGGAGGGAGCCGGAGTGCTTACGGAGTCTCCTTGCCCCAATTCTATCGCATTGAGAGAATTAGGGAATATAGAAGAACAGATTAATAAAATGAAAAATAAATAATGATTGGTATTTAAGTTAATTGCGTAACTTGTATATCTCATTTTATAGTTTTCATTTTTCACTTAAAAAATGCGGTCATTTTCCATTCCTTTACGGCTGACAGTCACCGCCTTCCGGCTCCCTCCCTACGGGGGAGGGCGGGGGGAGAGGCCGTCTTACTTCATATGCACATCCGTCTGTGGGAATGGAATCTCGATATTATTCTCGTTGAGAGTGTTGTAGATGCACTCGAGGATCTTGCCGTCGTCACCATAGCCGGTGTAAACGCTTACCCAGACAATGACCTTGAGGACGAGGGATGAGTCGCCCAGTTCCTTGAGTACGATGCTGATACCTCTCTTCTTGTTGATGCAGTCGAGTTGTGAGAGTGCATCGGTGAGAACCTTCTTACACTGGGCGATGTTTGTTCCGTAGGCAACGCCCACGTCGAGGATATGGCGCTCGTAACCGTGGTTACGTGTCATGTTCTGATAGTTCTTTGTGAAGAGCTGTGAGTTGGTGAAGGCGATAACGGAGCCGTCCATTGCCGTTACCATAGTACTGGTGTAGGATATGCTTGTCACCTTACCGCGTATGCCGTCGCAGACGATGAGGTCACCAATCTTCACACGTCCGGTCATAAGGGCGATACCGTAGTAGATATTCTCGAGGATTTCCTTTGATGCGAAACCGATACCTGTTGACAAACCTCCCGTGATGATGACGAGCCACTGGCTGCTGACATGGAAGAGGGCGAGGCTGACGATGAACCAGATGCCCCATACAAGAATCTGAAGCACGTTCTTCACCATTACCAGACGTGACTCTGCCGATGTTGGATCTGCCTTGTAGAGATACAGGGCAACGAGGTCTCTGACAGTACGGTTTACGAAATTGAATACGAACCACAGGATGATAACCATGCAGACGGTGGTGATGCTTGCCTTGAAGTCCTCAGAGTCGATGTATTTATGTGTGAACATCTCCATTGTCTGGGTGGTGAGGTTGAATACCTCGGCTGCCCAGTAGAGGCTTATGAGGACAGAGCATACGCTACATGCAGGGAGGAATACCCAATAGAAGAGTCGGTAGTACCAGTTCTGGGTGATTGGGCGCTCCTCGATTTTCTTCATCTTGCTGAACTCCTTGAACCAGTCGCGTACACAGGTGATGGTGAGGATACATGTGAGCTGCATTATCCACCAAATGAGAATCTGCACGGAGAGCAGGGTGTAGCCTATCATTGAACTGATGAGGGAGGCAAGGAATACGAACTGTGAGATATAGGCATATACCACGTCGCTTCGGTCGATGTTCTTGCTGTGGCGACGTATTTCGTTCCACTGCCAAAGGCTGCATATAAGCAGGATTGGAGGGAAGATGAGGTTTACGAGATGGTTTGGAATCAGGATGATTCGGAAGCTGATGACAATGAAGCCGTTGAGAAGCAATGGTGCGTAGATGCGGAAGGTGCTCATTGTCTGTTCGGCCTTCACTCGGATGAGGATGGAGATGAGCACGACGCTAAGCAGCCATGCGAACTCGGTAAGAAGGCCTGATGCCATGATTATGAAGTTCTGGTCGTCCCATATCAGGCGGATGATGCCTGGGATGATGGCGAAGGTTACGGCTGTTGTCGTCAGTATGATGAATTTGCGCTTTGCAAGGAATCGTTCGCTTATTCTTTGGAACTTACCGTTTTTGATAAGTGCTGTTATAAGCCAGCGCACAATAAGCTGATTCAGTATTACGGCGATAATTCCGAGAACGAATATTCCGATGAAGAGGTCGAGCATGAGCTTTGAATCCCATTGCGTCGGGGTTTTTGACTTCGTGAAATACTTGTCGTCGATGCTCTCCTTTGTCTGTACCAGATAGTCGCCAAAGCGTGAGAGGATGGTAGGGTAGGAGTCACCGCCATTCTTGAAGATGCTGTTCTGGATTTCCTTGTATCGCTTGTTTGCGTAGTCGTTGAGGTTGCGCAGGTTGTTTTCTGCACGGTTATACATTAGGATGTATTCAGCGAACTGCTGCTGGTCCTCTGCAAGCATACGTCGGATATTGACTGCAAGAGCAAGACACACGCTGCGGTCAATCTTCTCGCGCTCTGTCATACGGCGTGTAGGCATGGTGCGAAGGCAGTTTATGAGACTGTCGTAACGTGCAACGGCAACGTCGGACTTGCTTGCGTATGCCTTGAAAGGGGTTATCTTCTTCTCGAAGTCCTTATATTGCTTGGTAGCCTCATGACATGCGTAGGTGAGGTCGAATACATATCCGTCCTTCTGTGAATAGAGCATGAGGGCATTTTGGTTTGCTCGGTCGGTTTCCTGCATGATGGTTGCAAAGACACGCTGTCGCGAGTTCTTCGTCTGTGCCTGATGGGCAGAGTACTCATCGTGGTATTTGATGAGTTCCTGACGGAGAATGCTGAGAGTCATCTTAAGGCTGTCCTCTTTGAGAACGGCATTTGACGGAAGTACGAATCCTGCAAAAAGAACTGCAAGAAATAGAATTCTTTTCATCATTTTGTTAGTTGAAATTGTATTTTGCCCGCAAAATTACAAAAAATCTTGCGCATAATCGATGTTTTTCCCCGAAAAATCGTATCTTTGCCATTCAAAATCATAAAAATCGATATAACTGTTCTATTTTTAACAAAAATAAAGTTATGAAACTGATTGCTGATAGCGGAAGCACGAAGACGGATTGGTGTGCGTTAGATAATGATGCCAACGTGAAGGGTAGGTTTGCTACCCAAGGCATAAATCCTTTCCATATGTCGAAAGACACTATCCTTGGCATCCTCAGAAACGAGCTATTGCCACAGCTCGATTCTGTTCGTTCTTCTATAGAAGAAATAGAATTCTACGGTGCCGGCTGTACGGTTGCGAAGATTTCTGTGATGAAGGCTTTGCTTTCAGAGGTATTCCCTTCTGCAAAGAGTGTCGTTGTGGGTAGTGATATGCTTGGTGCTGCGAAGGCTTTGCTTGGCAAAAATGAGGGTATTGCGTGTATTCTCGGTACTGGTGCCAATTCGTGTCTGTATGATGGTGAGAAGATTATCAGTAATGTCTCACCAATGGGGTATATTCTTGGTGATGAAGGTAGTGGTGCGGTACTTGGCAAGACTTTCATAAATGAGCTTTACAAGGGTGTGCATCAGGAATTCATTTCGATATTTGAAAAAGAGACGAATTTGACACAGGCAGATATCATTCAAAAGGTGTATCGAGAGGCTTTGCCTAACCGTTTCCTTGCTTCGTTGTCAAAGTTTATTGGCGCTCATATTGCTGAGGAACAATGGATTGAGGATATGGTAGTGAATTGTTTCCGCGATTTCTTCAGAAAGAATGTAAGGCATTATAATCGTAAGGATCTTAGTGTAAGCTTTGTGGGGAGTGTAGCTTATTACTATCAGACACAGCTAAAGAAGGCTGCGGAAATGGAAGGCTTTGTTAACGGCAAGGTGTTGAAAAGTCCTCTCGGTGATTAGTGGCTTTGTTGAAAAGCCGAACTGAATAGGCTTTAGGGTATAAACAAGAAGGAACCAAACTCGATGGTGGTCCTATCCTGAATGGGAGTTACAACGGACTTGCATCGAGTTTGGTTCCTTATTATATCGGAATATTTGTTTCTTTACTACTTAGCGTAAGCAACAGAACGAGTCTCGCGGATGACAGTAATCTTAACCTGACCTGGGTATGTCATTTCTGTCTGAATCTTTGTTGCGATATCACCGCTAAGTGCCTCTGTCTCAGCATCGGTCATCTTGTCGGCACCAACAATAACGCGAAGCTCACGACCAGCCTGAATTGCGTATGTCTTTGTTACGCCTGGGTAGCTCATTGCGATAGCCTCAAGGTCGTTGAGACGCTTGATGTATGCCTCTACGATTTCACGACGAGCACCCGGACGAGCACCAGAGATAGCATCACAAACCTGTACGATTGGAGCAAGCATAGTGTTCATCTCCATTTCATCGTGGTGAGCACCGATGGCATTGCAGATATCTGGCTTCTCCTTATATTTCTCTGCGAGCTTAGCACCATAGAGTGCGTGTGGAATCTCACACTCCTCATCAGGCACCTTACCGATATCGTGAAGCAGACCTGCACGCTTTGCCTTCTTTGGATTGAGACCAAGCTCAGATGCCATTACAGCACAGAGATTGGCTGTTTCACGGGCATGCTGGAGAAGGTTCTGACCATAAGAAGAACGGTATTTCATCTTACCTACGATACGAACGAGCTCTGGGTGGAGACCGTGGATACCGAGGTCGATAGTTGTACGCTTACCTGTCTCGATAATCTCGTTGTCAAGCTGCTTCTTTACCTTTGCCACAACCTCCTCGATACGTGCTGGGTGGATACGTCCGTCAGCAACGAGCTGGTGAAGGGCAAGACGGCAAACCTCACGACGGATAGGGTCGAAACCTGAGATTACGATAGCCTCTGGAGTGTCATCAACTACGATTTCAACGCCGCAGGCAGCTTCGAGAGCACGGATGTTACGACCTTCACGACCGATGATACGGCCTTTTACCTCGTCGTTTTCGATATGGAATACGCTGACAGAATTCTCGACAGCGGTTTCTGTTGCTACACGCTGGATTGTCTGGATGACAATCTTCTTTGCCTGTTGGTTAGCGTTGAGCTTTGCTTCGTCCATAATCTCGTTGATATAGGCTGCGGCATTTGTACGAGCCTCGTCCTTAAGGCTTTCAACGAGTCGGTTACGTGCTTCATCGGCAGAGAGACCAGAGAGTTCTTCGAGCTTCTCACGCTCCTTGAGCTGCATCTTCTCGAGTTCTTCCTCCTTCATTGCAAGGAGTTTCTTCTCGTTTTCTACACGCTGCTGATACTGTTCTATCTCCTGACGGCGACGTCCGAGTTCCTCCTGACGCTGGTTAAGGCTTATCTCACGCTGCTTCAGACGGTTCTCGCTCTGCTGAATCTTCTGATTGCGCTGCTGGACTTCCTTTTCCAGTTCGCTCTTCTTGTTAATGAACTTCTCCTTTACTTCGAGGAGCTTCTTTTCTTTAAGTACGTTAGCCTCCTTTTCGGCGGCATCTATCATCTCCTTATATTTACCTGTGATAATATATCGGAAAATCAAGTAGCCAATAAGTGCACCGATTATAAGTGCAGCTACGGCTATTATTGCATATACCATATAGTGTTATTTAAGTTAATTAATAATATTCTCAAACGTCCTTCTAATGAGTGTAAGAAATGGCAGATTGCGCGTTAAAGTACGGCCTCTATTTCAGAAGTAATGGTTTTGAGAATATCATCGTATGGAGCAACATCATTTCTCTTCGATTCACTGACGAACCGAAGTGCAATATCGATCATTGCGTAGTATAATATCTCCTTATCCGCCTTACGACCCTTCCAGACGCTGAAATATGCGTTCACTCTCTCGTTTATGAGCGATGCTGCCTCACGGTAGAGTGGCTCTTGCTCGGCATCAACTTTGATAGAAATGTCGAGGTCGTATATGTGGATATTGATGTGTTGTTTCTCTTTCTTTACTTCTGCCATTTTTATTCTTTGTCACTTAGCAGGGTAATACACTGATTTACATCTCTGATAAGCTTGGCAACACGATTCTTGGCACTTTCTATGTCTCCATCGGTGATTTCTATCATCTTTGCAGTCTTAAGTGCCTGATATTCGCGGTCTTTCTCTGATACAGCACGTTCGAGCTCGGCAATCTTTTTGTCGCGCTCATCCACCATATTGTATAGTTCGCTGTTTTCTTTCTTGGTTTCCTGATACTTTAGTATCAGTTGGCGAACTCTCGTGGTGAATACGTTAATGTATGCATCATTTGAGGCCATCAGATAGTACTATTTCGGTGACAAAGTTAGTGAAAACAATTGGTAATACCAAATTTTTTCCTAACTTTTCAATAAAAAACTGATATTTTGTTTATTGTTGTTCTGCTGGCTGCTTTTCTTTTTTTGCAAGCATTACTATCTGATACACAAAATCATTTACCCAATTCTGTGAGAAACCGAGGCGCTGGTTGTACTTGCGTACGTTTACAACAGTTTTGAGTGTTCCTGGGTCGGAGAAATTGTTACTTGTAAACACCTGACTGACAGTTTTTTCAGTAGCGGTACGGATAACGCCTTTGAAAAATGAAGGGATTCTCAGCTTGAACTTCATCAGGTTGCCCATAAGCATCATGGTGTCCTGAGTAAAACCTTGAAACTGAAGAAGGTATGGCTGAACGTCCTGAAGTTTACGGCAGTTCTTACCTACGCTCTTGTCGATTTCCTTGAAGAATGCATCGTCATGACCATAGAGGTCCTTGAGCATCTTGCGACAACGGGTCTTTTCTCCAAGACCAAGTTTGTTGTGTTCCGTTGGAACATGGAATGTACTTTTGAAGATTCTCAGGTCAGGTAGCATTGCGATATTTGTGATACCTACTTGTGCAGCAATTGCGGCCTGAAAATATACACGGATAAGAGTCATGTAATCTTGCATGCCTCCAATCTTGTTTTCTTCTTTTTTGTTGAATATTTTAGAAATTAAACTCATGTTTTTTGTGCGATTTTGTAATATTTGACCGCAAAGGTAGTGTAAAAAATTGGAAAAAGCAATAAATATCGCATATTTTGAAAGTTTTTTTAGAAAATGTGTGAATTTCACGAAATAAAATATTAATTTTGCACTCACAATTTGAAAACATGCACTAGCTTAATGCGGGCGAGTTGTACTATCTGTTTTGTGCAGAGAAGCACTCGCAAAATTGAAAAACGATGGAAGATATAAGAGGAAACGATATTATAAAGTGGGTGACGGTAATTCTTGACTGGATTTTGGCATGCTGCCTTCTTTCTGTTTTTGATGAACTGTTTCCTCAATATGCAGTATCAAGTGCCATGAATGGATCAAAGTCCGAGGTCATGGTTCTTCTTATGTCTATTGTCATTGCGACATTCCTTTTTCCTACCGTGATACACCGTCGTAAGATGAAGATGGGAACGATAGTTAGAAGAAATGCGCTTGTCGTTCTGACAACGATGGTCATATTCGTCTTCACATGTAGGATGATGTCATCGAGTGGCAATTACATCGTTTTCGGTGTAGTGTATGGTGTTGTCCTCTGGCTGTCCATTTTGGCGCTGAGATTCTTGGAGAGGTCTGTGATTAATTATTCACGTTCACAGGGTAGAAATTCACGAACTGTAGTGTTCCTTGGTAATGACCCTGCTAACTTGAATGTGTATAATGAGTTGATGTCAGACCCTGCTACGGGATACCGCGTACTTGGATATTACAGCGATTTCGAGATAGAAGACGCTCCTGAAGCTCTTCCGAAACTGGGCTCAAGCAGTGATTTCTGTAAATTGATGGAGGATTATCCGAATACCGAAATCGCTTTTGAGGAAGTGTATTGTAGTATTTCTCATAGCGAGGCGGATGAAATGAGACGGATAATGGAATTTTGTGACAAGAATGTTATCAGATTCTATTATGTTCCACGTATCTTCAGCAATATCCAGTTGTCACTTCGTCCTGAGAAATTTGGTGATACAGTGATATTCACCAACCACCATGAGCCTCTTCAATTCTTGGGCAATAGAGTAGCAAAAAGGCTCTTTGATATAGTGTTCAGCGCATTTGTGCTGCTGATATCTTCACCGTTATTCCCTATTATTGCGCTTATTATCAAGCTGCAGAGTAAGGGACCTGTGTTCTTCAAGCAGTTGAGAACAGGACTTAATGGTGAGTCTTTCATGTGCTATAAGTTCCGCTCTATGCATGTGAATGCCGATGCTGACAAGGTGCAGGCAACAAAGAATGATCCGAGGAAGTTCCCTTTCGGTGAGTTTATGCGAAAGACGAACCTCGATGAGTTCCCTCAGTTCCTCAATGTACTGAAAGGTGATATGAGCGTTGTAGGACCTCGTCCTCATATGGTTTTCCATACAGAGAAATACTCTGCACTTATTGATAAGTACATGGTAAGACATTTCTCAAAACCTGGTATAACAGGTTATGCTCAGGTGACAGGTTTTCGTGGTGAGACCGAGGAACTGTGGCAAATGGAAGGACGTATTAAGAAAGATATCTGGTATATCGAAAACTGGTCAATGTGGCTTGATATTAAGATAATCTTTATGACGGCATTGTCAATCATTCGTCCGGATAAGGCGGCTTATTAGATTTAGAAAATAACAAAACATAATAAATAAAGATGGAAGAAAACAAAGTGTCTGCGGTGAAGCAGACAACTACTGACGACAAGGTCAGCGGCGTTTTTAATCTCCAGTTTATATTGACATCGTTGATATTGAACTGGAAGTGGTACTTGCTCTCACTCATTATCTGTGTGGGTTGTGCTATGGTATATCTGCGTTATGCTTCACCTGTGTATTCTATTTCTGCGAAAATGCTCATCAAGGATGATGATACTCCACAGACATCACGTCGTGGTAGTGCATTGCAGAATGTGGCAAATCTTGGTTTAATGACAAACACTTCAGGTTTCGACAACGAGTTGGAAATGCTGAAGTCACAGTCTCTTTCAATTCAGGCTGTTACTGACCTTAAGCTTTATGTCAACTACTTTGGTGTTGCAAAATTAAAGAAGCAGCTTCTTTATAAGAATCAGCCAATCAATGTTGATATGGATATTGCGCATGTAAAGGAACTTGAGGCTTCTGTTAATGTTGATATCGAGAGCGCAGGCAATAATAAGTTCAATATCAAGCTTAGCTATCAGTATGTAGATCCTGATACAGAGCAGTTTATTCCTGAGCAGATTACTAAGACTGCTCAGTCTCTTCCATGCGTTATCAAAACAAAGGTAGGTATCGTGACAATTACTCCAAATGGCCGTAACTTTGTCACAATGTCAAAGATCAAGCATATGAAGGCAATCATCAGCAATCCTTCAGGAGCTGGTATCAAGTATGCTTTTGGTCTTGGTGTTGAACCTTCTTCAAAAACAACTACGATTGCAAATCTCTCTCTCAAAGATGGTAGTGTACAGCGTGGTATTGATTATCTTAATCAGCTTGCTATCGTGTATAACCGTCAGGCTAATGAGGATAAGAATGAGATTGCAAATCGTACTGCAGAGTTCATCAATTCACGTCTTGAGATGATTGATATCGAACTTGGCAATACAGATGGTAAGATTGAGAGCTATAAGCGTAGCAATAGCGTTATCGACGTTACAGCAAAGGCTGCACAGTCTTTGACAAATACAAACTCTTACGAAAGAGAACTTGCTAATGCCAATACTCAGTTGGCTCTCCTCAACAGCATTCAGGACTTTGTTAACCAGCCTAGTAACAAGTATCAGATTCTCCCTTCTAACGTAGGCTTGACGGATGCAGCTTCCGTTGCTCTTATTACAGAGTATAATAAAGGTGTACTTGAGCGTAATCGTCAGCTTCGTACAGCTTCTGAGCTTAACCCTAATGTGCAGACAACAACTGCTCAGCTTGATGAGCTCATGACAAGTCTTAAGGCTGCTCTTGTACAGGCTATCCGTAATGGTGAGATCTCCCGTGATGCTATGGCACGTCAGGTTGCTAAGTATAGTGGTCAGATTTCTGCTACTCCAGAGCAGGAGCGCGTATTGACACAGATTGGTCGTAAGCAGGAGGTAACATCAGGCTTGTACCTTATGCTCCTTCAGAAGCGTGAGGAGAACTCTATCTCACTTGCTGCTACTGCCGACAAGGGTAAGCTTATTGATACTCCGGTATCTGGCGGTAAGGTTAAGCCTCGTAACTCTGCAATCATGCTTGGTGCTATCGTTCTTGGCTTTGCACTTCCATTCTTCATCTTTGTATTCATAGAGCTCCTTCGCTATCGTATTGAGGGACATAGTGATGTTGAGAAACTCACTAAGCTTCCTATCATTGCTGATGTTGCTATGGCAAGTGAGACATCTAAGGACAAGGCAGATATCGTTGTTCATGAGAACCGAAATGACCAGATGGAGGAGATATTCCGATCCATGCGAACGAACCTGCAGTTCATATTGAAACAGAACGAGAAGGTTATAATGTTCACGTCAAGTATATCTGGTGAGGGTAAGACATTCTGTGCTGCTAACCTTGCTGTGAGCTTCGCACTCCTTGGCAAGAAGGTTGTACTTGTAGGTCTTGATATCCGTCGTCCTCGTTTGAACCATCTTTTCGAGCTTAACGACAGAACACATGGTATCACCAATCTCCTTACACGTACAAACATCACAATGAGTGATATTGACGAGCAGATTCTCCCTTCTGGTGTGAATGATTCTCTTGACCTTCTTCTTGCAGGTCCTATCCCACCAAACCCAACCGAGCTTATCTCTCGTACATCTCTTGATGATGTTATAAACAGCCTTAAGGAGAAATATGACTATGTAATCATTGATACTGCTCCTGTAGGTCTTGTAACTGATACATTGAGCGTTGGACGTGTTACTGACGTTACTGTATTCGTTTGTCGTGCTGACTATACATCACGTAGCAGCTTCGATATGTTCAACTCTCTTGCTGAGGAGAACAAGCTTCCTAATGCATGTGTCGTTATTAACGGTATTGATATGTCTAAGAAGAAGTACGGCTATGCTTACGGCTATGGTAAGTACGGTAAGTACGCACACTATTCTTACGGATACAGAAGCCGTTATGGAACATACGGCTATGGATATGGCAGCTACACTCAGAGCCATTACGGAAACCCTAATGACACATCTGTAAAGCGTTAATATGACAATAGCTGTAGATTTCGACGGAACAATTGTGGAGCATCGTTATCCTGCAATAGGTAACGAACTCCCATTTGCTACCGATACACTCAAGATGCTTATCGCTGAGCATCATAAGCTCATCCTCTGGACAGTTCGTGAAGATGAACTTCTTCAAGAGGCTGTTGACTGGTGCAAGGAGCGCGGAGTGGAGTTCTATGCCGTAAACCGTGACTATCCAGAAGAGTCGCTTGAGAACAACAACCACTTCTCTCGAAAGCTCAAAGTGGATTTGTGGATTGATGACCGTAACATAGGCGGTCTTCCTGACTGGGGTACTATCTATCAGATGATTCATTACAACAAGACATGGAATGACATCAACTCACAGCATCCATCTGCTTACGAGTATGAGAAGCCAAAGAAGAAGTGGTGGCAATTCTAAAGCTCGTTTGAGAGCTTAATTGATAATTGAAAGTTGAAAATTGAAAATTTATATCGCACATGATTTTCAGTTTTCAATTTTCTTTTTTCAATTGAAGCATAATTTTCAATTTTCAACTTTCCATTTTCAATTTTCAATTCGTCAGGATGAAAGATTCAGTAATCATAGTAAGTGGCGGAATGGATTCTGTCACTTTGCTTTATGAATATGCAGACAGCATAGCTCTTGCCATAAGTTTTGACTATGGCGCAAATCATAATGCCAGGGAAATACCTATGGCAGCCCTGCATTGTGAGCGCCTCGGAATAGAGCACCTGGTCATTCCTTTGGCTTTCATGGGAAAGTATTTCACGTCAAGCCTGCTTGAAGGTGCTGATGCAATTCCAGAAGGACATTATGCCGATGAGAACATGAAGTCGACGGTTGTACCTTTCCGTAATGGTATAATGCTGTCTATAGCAGCTGGAATCGCAGAGAGTAGAGGCTTGAAGAATGTCCTAATCGCCAATCATGGCGGAGATCATAGCATCTATCCTGATTGCCGTCCTGAGTTCATCAATGCTATGGATGCTGCAACAAAGGCTGGCACATATATAGATGTAAGCGTGAAAGCCCCTTACACCAATATCACAAAGACTGACATTGCACGTCGTGGCAAGGCTCTCGGCATTGACTATAGCGAAACATGGTCTTGCTATAAGGGTGGGGAAGTCCATTGTGGTAAGTGCGGCACTTGTGTTGAGCGTAAAGAAGCTCTTGAGGGTGCTGGTATAGAAGACAATACCATATACGAGTAGAAAGGTTAGAAGGTTTTCAGGTTAGAGGTTAGAGTTGAAACTATTGGCAATGGCCATGCACCGAATGGTATTCTTCACTCTTCGTTCTTCACTTATTAGGGTATATCCTGGAGCATCGAATGCTTCTGCATCAAGCTGTAGTTTCCCATCCTTGAAGGTGTAGCTATATGTCATGACTCCCCAATTTACACCTTGTCTTGGTTCATGGGTGTATATGGAGTTCTCTATATCTGTGAAATAATACGGACGTGTGCCTGTCGCAAGAGGTTGTTGGTCTTCCCTCGTGTTGACAACTTTCATCTCTCCGTTTTGAGAGAAAGTGATGGTAATCTCCCCTTCATCGTAATGTTTATAACCACCCCAACCATCAGATGCTCCAATTAGATACCATGTTCCGATAATTTCAGATTTGTCAGCATAGTTGTCATCTTCATCTTCGCTGCAACTACTAAGACAAGTAAAACTAAATAGTAACAGACTTACCCATAAAAACACTTTTGATTTCATATTCTTTTCTGTTTGGTTTAATAAAATAATGTTTATATTCATATAATGTACGATATCAAGAAACCTTGCACGAGAAATGTAATAATTTAACGTGAGTTCGACGAATTTCATCAACTTGTATTGTTGAAAAACATGTGGTTGAAGAAGCTCTGAAAGAGCGATACCTAACAGGGCAGTCCGATAGGGCTGTTATATAGACGATATTTAATGGAATGAGGTCTGAAGGACCGACACCTATTGTATTTAGGTGTCGCATCTACAGCGCTCCTTTAATCACGCATCTACCGTATAACAGCCCTTACGGACTGCCCTATTAGGTGTCGGGCTTTCAGCCCTCGCAGTCCAGAATTCATCGAGCTAACATTAACTAAGTTACAATTCCTACGTAATTCCATACCAAGTCCCATTTCTCGCCTATTCTATGGAACGGACTTTCATCGAGTTTGGAGCGGACTTATAGCGAAGGAAGAGCGAAGGTAAGACGGATGTAATAGGTTGGTGTAATACCCTTGCAAAGAAAAAAAACAAAAAGTTTTTTTAGGGAGTATTACACCTTTTGATGTTGTGTGCAATATTTTCTATTGATTATCAGTATGTTAGATGAGGTGTAATACCCTTGAAAGTATTACACCATTTCGGGCTATTTGGTGTAATACTGGTGTAATACTTTCGGGGGGGTATTACACCAAAGTAAACGAATTGATATACAATTGTTTAGTGTGCTCAAACCTGCAAAGGTGTAATGCTTGGCGTTAAAAACTTTTTGAAAAATAGTATTACACCACATTTTTCTGAACACGGAAAGCACGGAGATTTGTCGAAGACCCACTGACCACAGGGAAGTAATGAACGAAAAAACTCTTTGCGTTGAAATAATTACTGTGATATTTATGATAATTAATGTTTTCTTCACGAAGTGAAAACGTATAATATCGCATTAATAACACATTAATATCGCATAAATTTTTCAATCGTAGATATTTATTTTTCAACAATTTCAATAATTTCAATTAATTTTGGACGCACACTATTATTAGGTTTACCCCCTCTCTGATATGTTTATTTGAGGATTCGTATATATGTGTGTGCATTTTTATTGTAATTATTGAAATAATTGAAATTGTGGAGAGGATGGTGCTTGCTTTCGTTTATAAAAAAAGAATTACAAGACTAAGCGAATAGTCTTGTAATTCCATATTGTGTACTTAACCTCCTTCCTTTTGGGAAGTCTTGGTTAGGCTTTTAAATCTGCTTGAAGAAGTCGTTGCCCTTATCATCAACGAGGATGAATGCTGGGAAGTCAACAACGTCAATCTTCCAAACAGCCTCCATGCCGAGCTCTGGGTACTCTACGCATTCAATGCTCTTGATATTGCTTGAAGAAAGGAATGCAGCCACACCTCCGATAGAACCGAGGTAGAAGCCCTTGTGATCCTTACAAGCATCGGTAACAACCTGTGAACGGTTACCCTTCGCAATCATTACCATAGAACCGCCGTTGTCCATGAACTCGTAAACGTATGGATCCATACGACCGGCTGTTGTTGGGCCCATAGAACCGCAAGGCATGCCCTGTGGAGTCTTTGCAGGACCAGCGTAGAGAACAGGGTGATCCTTGAAATACTGTGGCATACCTTCGCCAGCATCAAGACGTGCCTTGATCTTAGCGTGTGCGATGTCACGAGCAACGATGATAGTACCTGTGAGGTTCACACGTGTAGAAACAGGGTACTTGCTCAACTCCTTACAGATGTCAGCCATTGGCTGGTTGATGTTGATGTTGATTGCATCGCCCTCGCCTGCCTGACGGAGTGACTCTGGGATAAGCTCGTATGGTTTGTCGTCCATCTTCTCAATCCAGATACCATCGGCATTGATCTTTGCCTTGATGTTACGGTCGGCAGAGCAAGAAACGCCGAGACCGATAGGGCAGGAAGCACCATGGCGTGGAAGACGTATTACACGAACATCGTGAGCGAATGCCTTACCGCCAAACTGAGCGCCGAAGCCTATCTTGCGAGCCTCTTCGAGAAGCTGCTTCTCAAGCTCGATGTCACGGAATGCGCGACCAGTCTCATCACCTGTTGTTGGGAGGCTGTCATAGTACTTTGTAGAAGCGAGCTTAACGGTGAGGAGGTTCTTCTCAGCAGAAGTACCGCCGATAACGAATGCGATATGGTAAGGAGGACAGGCTGCTGTGCCGAGAGTCTTCATCTTCTCAACGAGGAAAGGAACGAGAGTGCCAGGGTTCTGGATACGTGCCTTCGTCTCCTGATAGAGGTATGACTTGTTTGCAGAACCACCACCCTTTACTACGCAGAGGAACTTGTATTCCATGCCCTGAGTAGCCTCGATGTCAATCTGTGCAGGGAGGTTGCAACGCGTGTTCACCTCGTCGTACATATTGAGAGGTGCGTTCTGAGAATAGCGGAGGTTGTCGTTTGTGTATGTGTTATATACACCCTTAGCCAGAGGCTCTTCGTCCTCAAAGCCTGTCCAAACCTGCTGTCCCTTCTCTGCGTGGATGATAGCTGTACCTGTGTCCTGACAGAATGGGAGCTGACCCTTGCATGCAACCTCAGCGTTGCGGAGCATTGTGAGGGCAACATACTTGTCGTTGTCGGTAGCCTCTGGGTCGTTGAGTATAGCAGCAACCTGCTTGTTGTGCTCACGACGGAGCATGAAGTTCACGTCGTGGAATGCCTGTGTTGTAAGAAGCTCAAGAGCCTCTGGTGAAACCTTCAGGATCTTGTGCCCCTCGAAGTCACCAACTGAAACGCCTTCCTTTGAGATAAGGCGATACTCTGTCTTGTCCTCGCCAAGCTGGAACATTGGCGCGTACTTGAATTCTGGATTTGCCATAATGTTTTTTTATAATTTTACAAATTACTTTGTTACTTATTGGGGGTTAATCATAAACTACAAATTACGAATTACGTGGTTACAGCAATAGTAACTTGGTAATTCGTAATTTGTAAATTATAATTATAGGGAGTTTACTTCAGGAACGCTGCGCGTGAAGCCTCAATCTGCTCCTTAGATGCTGCAAGCTCCTTCTTGAAGTCAGCAAGAGTAATTGCGTTGAGGTTCTTCAGTGGGTTGAGGGCCTCTGCAATACCTACGATCTGTGGGTCGTAAACAGAGAGTTGATCAATAGCGTCGATGATGCAGAATACACGGAATGTGATGTTAGCAACCTGCTCGTCTGTATAGCCAGCACAGAACTTCTCAACGTTCTGTGACATTACATAAACAGTCTCAACAGTTGCAGCACTGGTCATAACCCAGTAGAAGTTGATACGTCCCTCAGCTTCCATTTCCTTGTAGAGAATCTTATTAATCTCTGCGTTTGTCTTTGCCTCGTTAGCCTTCTTGATTGCTGGATCGTTGATTTCTGACATGAGCTTTGAGGTTGCCTCGTTATAGTGGCTGATATCCATGTCATAGAGAGCTGCTATTTCCTTGTCGGCTGTAAGCATGGCAAGAATTGCATATTTCTGAGCGATTGATGTAGCATTGGCACTTACCGCAGGAGAGAGCAGATAAGTAGGCTTTACCTTCTTCTCATCAGCAGAGAGCTTGATCTTTCCTGCCTTGATGTTCTCCTCGATAGCAGCAAACTGCTTTTCGTTGATCTGAGTTGAGAGACTGTCGAGGTGCATTTTTACAGAAGCCTCAAGCTGAGCCTGTTCAAATGTCTTAGTTGTGTCCTGATCGGCAACTTCCTGCTGTGGCTTAGAACCGCCGCAAGATGCAAGTACCATAGCAGCGAATGCTACGATTGCGAGAGTGAATTTCTTCATAACGATTTAGTTTTTATTATTATGTTTTTTGTATTTACGCAAATTTTAAAGGTTTCGGGTGTCGGTAGCGTGTGACTTTGCTGACCGCTAACACCTATCCCCCATTTTAGGTGCAAAGATAATAAAATATTTTATAATTCAACAAAAATATCGGAAAAATCTGACAAAGTGCAGTTATTTTCCCTAATATTCCTATTATTATTCTTTCCTTAGATAACGGGCTGGACGGTCGGAATAGAGCATTATTGCAGCAATAATGCTCATAAGCAACAGGATAGCGACGTTGAACTTCAAAGTCGATATCTTGGTGTCGCCTATTACCTTAACAGAGCTGTAGAACGGTGCACGACCATTGGTAGAGAGCGGTGTGAGATATATGAAACCGGCTCTTGGCACGATGTAGCCGTCAATGATGTCGTGCGTATGCTTGGTGTCTGCATTGATGCAGAAGTTTTCAAGTTGCTTGTTGTAGTGGTCTTTCTTCAGCTTCAGGAATTCTTCCTTGCCAATTCTGTTGACTATGGACATGACTATCTTGTCCTCTTCCAGAGTTGCCTTGTTGCATCTGTTAGAAAGAGTGTCCTCGGCTTCATCTGTATAGGTGCGGAGTGACTTATATGAATAGTCGCCAGAGTAAGGCGTCATATTGCAGATGTGGGAGAGGGTAGGGAGGGCTTTCTTTATAACATCCATGTGCTCTGGCTGTACTTCCTCGCCTTTAGTCTTCTCGTCGTGCATGGTCTCAAGCTGTGACTGTACCTCATAGAGATAGGCAAACAGATAGTATTGGGCCTCGTATTTCTTCCTCTGGATATCAAACAGCGGTGCCTCGTACTCGTTGTCCTTGAACTGTGTTACGGATAATGCCTCGTATGCCCATCGTGAAGGTATCACGTCGCCTATTACAGGTACGTTTCCTGTTGTGCTTCTCGGGGTGAGGTCAGAGAAACTGACAACGAGTCCGCAAAGCATAATCTGTGGAATGAGCAGTATTGGGATGCTGATATAGATAGCCACAACGCTATTGAGGCTTTGTGACAGCAGCAATCCGATAAGCGAGGAAAGGAATGCTGCAAGGAACAGCAGTCCCCACCACACGAAGAATACGTCGTGCAGTTCCATAATCATATTTCCTACGCATACGAACAGCAAGGTTTGGAGCAGGGTGACACCTGCCATAAAGGCTATCTTGCTTGAAATATAGCTCGCATACGACAGGCTCAGGAACTTCTCGCGTTTCAGTAACGCCCTGTCCTTGATAATCTCTACTGCCGAACCGCTCATGCCTATGAATATGGCGACTATAACAGCCATGAACAGATAGGACACAAGGTTCTTGTTCTCCATAACCGAATAGCCTTCCAATGGGGCATAGTGGGTTAGGGATGCACAGATGGCTGCAAGCAACGGCGCCTCAAGGAACGTGATGAGGAGATACTGGAGATTTGTTATCTTGGTGCGGAAATTACGCTGTAGCTGTATGGCAAACTGATGTATAACCCCCGGTCTCTTCTGGTCGGTAGGAGGTACGTCTGCCTTTCTTGGCTCTTTCAGAGGTTTCTTCTTTTTCCTCCATTTCAGATATGTCTCGTGCCATTCCTGTGGAGAAACCTTTCTCTCTTCCTTCATCCTACCACTCTCATCGAGGGCTTTCTCATCGATGATGTTGAGTATGATTTCCGGATTCACGTTTCCGCAAGTAGGACACGTGCTTGTGTTTGCATCGGCATAGTTTGCTGCCGTCTTGAAGTACGTGATGGCATCAATAGGGTTGCCGTCGAACACGGGATATCCACCTCTATCCAGTATCCAAAGTCTGTCGAACAGCTTATATACGTCGGATGAAGGCTGGTGGATGTTGATGATGACGAGCTTGCCTTTGTATGTCAGCTCCTTGAGGATGTTGATTACATTCTCAGTATCGACAGAGGAAAGTCCAGATGTAGGCTCGTCGAGGAACAGGATTGCCGGCTCTCGGATAAGCTCAAGGGCTATGTTCAGTCGTTTTCTCTGTCCTCCTGATATGTATTTGTTTATGGCACTTCCTACTTTCAGGTCGCGTGCGCTGTCAAGTCCGAGCTGACGCAGAACCACCAGGACACGCCTGTGGATTTCGGCATCGTTCATACCCTCGAAGCACAGTTTTGCCGTGTACCATAGGTTCTGATATACGGTAAGCTCTTCTACGAGGAGATCGTCCTGTGGCACGAAGCCTATGAGTTCTTTTGCTCCTGCCTCTAAGATGTTATGTCCGTTGATGGTCACAGTTCCGCTTTGCGGAAACAAAGTGCCGTTGAGCAATGACATCAACGTGGATTTGCCTGTTCCGCTACCGCCCATTACAGCTACAAGCTCACCGCTGTGGAGCGTGAAACTGAAATTGTGTATTCCGTTCTCGCTGTTAGGGAATCGGAAGTTGATGTCACGTCCGCAGAACTCCACCTCATTGCCAGTGTCCTGCTTTGTATAGAGAGCCTTGGCTGTGGAATAGTAAAGTCGTGTACCTGTACGTACATTCTTCACCACGCTACTCTGTGCCCATGTCTGGAAGGTCTCAGGCAAGACAGGTACATCGTCCATGAGTATCGTGTCATTACCTGTATAGGTGAGCTGTATTCTGTTGAAATGAGGCATCCAGAAGGTCGTTATGTGACCGTCAATTCCCGGTACCTCAATCCTGCGTACAAGTTTTGATTCTTTGTCTCCCACGAAATCGCAGAAGGCAAGGAATATCTCATGGCTTACTCCGAAAATGCTTGCTGTTGTCTGGAACAGTTCATCGTCGGCAAGATAGCCGAGTTCGTCGTTTACGCAGAACTGCATCAGACGCAGTAGGAATAGAGCCTGTTCTTCTGTAGATAGGTTTGCCTGAATCTTAGTACATACATCCTTGATGATAGCCTCCTTGTCAATATCGGGAGAACTGTCATAGAGGTCTCTCAAAGTCTCATATATTGTGATGAAGTTCTCGGTATCGCGGATGCCGAAATGACGCGCAAGGTAGTTGTGAAGTTTCCGCTTGGAAACCTCAATATCCACGCAATCCCTTGCTCCGAAGAGTGCAAAGAGATTAGTGAGACCAGCAAGGATTGTATCGTTTACCATATATATTTATGGAATAAGGCTTGATTGAATAAAGAATAAGGTTTGAGGGTATAATCATTTCACCCTTCATCCCTCATCATTCTTCCGAGTAGTCCGCATATAGGAAATCGTTGTACGGATATTTCTGCACGTGCAGTTCACGTACCTTTTTATAAATAGTATCCCTAAACTCGTCAATATTTATTTTCTCCTTGGCAGAGATGAACAGACAGCCGAAGTTGTTAGGATTGGTGTTCTCGTTGACCTTTGCCATCCATGTGCGCTTGAGGTCTTCGAGTGAAATTTCGTTCTTCTTTACAGGAGTGAGATCGTCCTCTTCTTTCTCTGTCCATTTGTAGGCATCAATCTTGTTGAAGACAATCATAGAAGGCTTGTCGGCACATTCAAGGTCGGCGAGAGTCTTCTCCACAACCTTTATCTGGTCTTCGAAATCAGGATGGGAGATATCCACCACGTGAAGAAGAAGGTCTGCCTCTCTTGTCTCGTCGAGTGTTGACTTGAAGGAATCCACAAGGTCGGTAGGCAGCTTGCGGATGAATCCTACGGTATCTGCAAGGAGGAATGGAAGATTATCTACCACAACCTTTCTTACCGTAGTATCGAGTGTGGCAAAGAGCTTGTTCTCTGCAAACACCTCGCTCTTGGCAAGCATATTCATAATGGTTGACTTGCCCACGTTGGTATATCCAACTAGAGCCACACGGATAAGTCTGCCTCTGTTTTTGCGCTGTGTTGTCTTCTGCTTGTCTATTTCCGCAAGCCTCTGTTTCAGAAGGCTCATTCTTCCGAGAATGATACGACGGTCCATCTCAAGCTGAGTCTCACCAGGACCACGAAGTCCTACAGAACCCTTACCGCCACCAGAACCTGAGCCGCCGCCCTGACGCTCAAGGTGAGTCCAAAGGCGTTGGAGTCGTGGAAGCATATAACGGTATTGTGCCAGTTCCACCTGCGTCTTGGCATTGGCGGTCTGGGCACGCATAGCGAATATGTCAAGGATAAGACTCGTTCTGTCGAGTATCTTCACCTTGAGTTCCGCTTCTATGTTGCGAAGCTGTTTTGCCGAAAGTTCGTCATCGAAAATCACCATACCGACCTCTTCCCATGGAGTTCCGTCGGGATGTACGTCCTCGTTCTCCACGTGGTCTTCGCATTCCTCTATATATGCGCGAATCTCCTCAAGTTTTCCCGTTCCTACATAGGTTACGCTGCTTGGTCCGTTCACTCTCTGCGTGAATCTTTTCAGTACCTTTGCGCCGGCTGTGTCGGCAAGAAACTCAAGTTCGTCAAGATATTCGGTCGTTTTGGCCTCATTCTGGTTGGGAGTGATGAGGCCTACGAGTACGGCAGTTTCTGTTTTAGCTTCAGATATTACGAATTCTTTCATGTTGGTTGCAAAGATACAAAATAAATTCCGAAACACAAAAATATATTTCGCAATAATTCTGCTTTTATGCTATAAGGGTATGTTAATGATTAAAAAACTATGCATTTCGTGGTTAAAATAAATTAAACGTAATCGTCTTTTTTCCTTTTTCTCATGTCATATCGGTATCTTTGCACCGTAAAATTGTAACAAAAATAAAAATTAAAGGTAAAACAGGATGAAAAAGAATCTTTTGCTTATCGCAATGGCAGTAACTGGTTGTATGGTAATCAGTAGCTGTGTAAGTAAGAAGGAGTTACTCGATTGTCAGAGTTCTAATGTTACTCTCAATAACAAGTATCAGGAAAATCGTGAGGCCCTCGCTTCTGCTAATGCTCGTATCCAGAGCCTTCAGGAGCAGCTCAATTCAGAGAAGGCTAATAGCGCAAGTCTTAAGAAGTCTCTGAAGGATATGCAGGAGTCTCTTAACCAGAGCCTTGCTGCTGCAAACTCTAACAACGTGAATGTTGCAAAGCTTGTTGACCAGATCAACGAGTCTAACCAGTATATACGTCATCTCGTAGAGGTTAAGTCTAAGAGCGATTCTCTCAATATGGTACTTACAAACAACCTTACACGTTCTCTCTCTAAGGAGGATATGAAGGAGGTTGACGTACAGGTAATGAAGGGTGTTGTTTATATCTCTCTTGCTGATAACATGCTCTATCAGAGCGGTTCTTACGAGATTAGCGACCGTGCTGCTGCTACTCTCTCTAAGATCGCGAAGATCATCAGCGACTATAAGGACTATGACGTTCTCATCGAGGGTAATACCGATAATGTTCCTATGAAGGGTACTAATATCCGTAATAACTGGGATCTCTCTTGTCTTCGTGCATCAAGCGTTGTCCAGTGCCTCCAGAACAAGTATGGTGTAGATCCTAAGCGCCTCACAGCAGGTGGTCGTGGTGAGTTCAACCCAATTGCCGACAACAACACAGATGCTGGTCGTGCAACAAACCGTCGTACTCAGATCATCATCACTCCTAAGCTCGATGAGTTCATGGATCTTATCGGCAAGGCTCCATCAGATAAGAAATAGTTTTTTCACCATATCTAATTCAAAAAGCAGTCGGGATTTATTTCCTGGCTGCTTTTTATTGTACGTATTATTCAGATACTACTTCTAAAAGTCCTCTTCAAACTTTCCGTTTATGTATTTCCGTTCATATTCCGTGAAATCCTTGGTGGAATCATCGTATGAAGGATCTGGAATATACCACCATTTGGATTCAAAGAATTCCTTGAGTTTTTTGTCTTTGAATATATGTCCACGATGTGCGTATGGCAAATTGCGTAATATCCTTTTTTCTTGAGAAGTAGTTAAGAATTCTTCATTAGGACGAAAACTTGTGAGATTTATATAATGGCTTTCACCTCGGTCGTATGTGTCACCTAATTTATATAAATACCAGCCTTTTAGATTTTCTGTCGAATTAATACACAACTCGTCGGAAGGCGCAAAATTTTCCTTATGCCATTTCACAGAGCCGTTTCTTATCGTAATCTCCTCGACATTAATAGTTTTATTTTCATAATCGTGAATTGCGTTCTTGCGAGTTTTCCCGACACCGCTGTTTATTTCAAAAGAGGAATCTGCAAATATATCGTTATAAGTAAAGTTGTCCTTTGCAGAGTAAACCAAGAAGTGCTTAGCCGTGTTTGGGGCTTCTATGATTAACGTGAAATCGTCAATCTGCTTGTTTGCCCAGCGTGTTGCAGGGGTGAGTTTGTAATTAATGCTAAACGCACAGGCTGCTCCGTATGAAGTGTCATAGGTGTATGTATGATGAACAATATTTTCTCCCTTCTTGAAGGTTGGATTGAAACTATACACGTATGTATAGTCAACCTGTATTTCGTCCGTTATTTTGAAGTCCTTGCCATGCACAACTCCATTTTTTACATTAAGTTTCTCTCCGTTCATTTCTACCGTAAAATCCTTAATGTGAGGGTCTATGCCTGAAGGCTGGTAAATAGCATGACTCCACTCGAGAGGTTGTGATTCAAAACCCATAAGTACAGTCTTGTCCTCACCGTTGTTGTAAAATGTGTATAGCACATCCACCTTGGCAATATTTTTATCCGTAAGGGTTATTGTCAGCACTTCTTTCTTTACGGCAATATCTGTTTCCTGCAAAGGAACAAGTTGATTCCCGCTTGCATAATATACTGCATCATTAGCGAATAATGGCATAGAAAATGCCATTACAAATAAGAGTAGGCTTGTAAGAAATCGGTATTTCATATCTGTTTTTTTATGATTTTTCGTTCTGGGTGGCAAAGATAAACAAAAATTCCAATAATGCAAAGGAAATGTCGAAAAAAAAGGAGCTAAGGATTTTTCTTTAAAAACCACATGGCTCAAAGTTTTTTCCCCTTCCTCCTCCTATGTTCCTCCTATGATCCTTCGCTTTACCTTCGCTGATCCTATAGTTCCGGAAGGGAGAAGATGCGGTTTAGAAGCGAATTTACAACGGAGGAATAGTGGAGGCATAAAAGGCATAAAAAAGAAGAGGGCCTCATCTCACGATGTGGTCCTCATTGACGTTTAAAAAACTAACCATAAAACACGGATATCTCATTTTATATCCAAAAACATTTTTATTTTCTTTAGGAATCTGGTGCAAAGGTAATTCCTTTTTTTTGAACCTACAAGAAAATGTGTTACTTGGATGTTACCGTTTGTTACAAAGTATTGAAAACCATATTTATACAACATTTGTATATGCCTAGGGTAACATATTTGTATCTTTTATGAGCGATTTTTACTGCGAAAATGAAAGTTTTTTGATGTAAGACACAACTTTTTCATGTTGTATTGTTGTTTTTCTAAAGGGAATTTATTACCTTTGCACCTATCGAACAATAAAGACGATAAAGCGATGAAATCAAAAATAATTCTTGGAATATTTATGCTCCTTGCATTATGTGTGAGGGCTGATGTTGATGGGAGTCTCACCATTCCAAACTGGTATGGGGATAAAGCTTTATTGCCCGATTTTCGAGATTATAAAGATGAGTCGGATAGCATAACTATAGAGAAAGTCTTTTTCCGTATGGAAAACAATAACTCGCTTTTTCTTATTGGTAATATTGCAGGAGGTAAGAGCTCGTTGGTAGTTGCGTTAGATAAAAAGAAATCTGAAATTTTGTATTGTGCAGAATCTGCAAGGATTGATACCGTGAAATCTTCTCAGTTGGGGAATCGCCAGTTTCTTTGCGTGGAGCAATCATATTCAGACATGTGCACCAAGGATGTGTGGTACTCCATCTATGTTATTGAAAAAGGTACTTTCTTTAGATGCTTTTCTGATGTGAAGGAGGTGGAATGCCTTTCTTCCGAAAGTTATTGTTCAAATGAATGTACCTCTTATAATAAGAATTTTGACTTTGAAGTGAAAGACGATGTGCTGATTATAACTATACAACAACAGATAGAAGGAGGAAGCATTACTGACAGTCGGAAAATCATAAATCTCAGGGAAATGAGCGATAGATGTTGTGAAGACAAGGCAAGTCATATGGGAATTAAATATGACAAAGGGCATAGGTATATTGAAGCTGTAGTGCATAATATAGAGGATTCGTTGAATTACTCCATTGTGTATCGTGATGGTCTGGCTTATGCGGAGATAGAAAACGGTGATACTATTGTTCTATCAGAAAACTTGTTGTCGGAGAAGCTTAATGTAGATTTACAATCCCAAAGTAACTCTTTTCAAAAGCATGGATTTCGGGTGAATGAGCCTGATGTAATAGCTATGGATGTAGAGGCGATTTCTGCATTGTTAGCTTGTATGGAAAGTGGCGAGATCAAGGTTAAAGAGGAGAATAGGGAAGGTAAGCGAATTGTCACTTTTCAGGGACCATTTCGTTTGATACTTCATAGGACATCGCTTACTGATATGGAATATGCCATTATAGAAATAGAAAACGGGGAACTTGTAGATGCAACTTTTTCGTATTCCGAGCATGGATCAATCGGATTGTCTGCTTTTACAATAAAAAAGCACTATGACTATGACAAAGAGGGACGAATCGTTCGCGTGCTTCATGATGGTAAGATTGTCAAGGAAATCACCTATCATGATGTTTGTGTTGAGTAGAAAATATAGATAAGCTTTTTGGGGCTTTACTTTTGGAAGACTCTTCTTCCGTTACTCCTCTGTACCAAACTCGATGATCCTTCGCTCTATAATGGTATCTCCACCGACTTTGCACCGACTTTGCACCGACTTTGGTACGGAGGATCAACGGAGGCATAAGGGAGGATCTTCGGAAGTAAATAAGATGATAAATATTAGTTTAACGTACTATTGAAACAATGAATATACTGATAATTTCTGGAAGCCCGCGTAAGAGGGGATTGGTTTCGCAGATGCTCGACATAATGCGAGAGGAAGCAGAACAGAGAGGTGATAATGTGCAGACGGTTTTCACTAATGACCTGAACATTAAGCCTTGCATCGGCTGTATGGCATGCCGCTCAAAGGAGAGATGCGCGCTTGGAGAGGATGACTCTCAGCGAGTGTTGAAGATGCTACAGGAGGCTGATGCTGTTATCATGGGTGCGCCTTGCTATTGGGGAAATATCCCCGGACAGATGAAACTGCTGTTCGACCGTATCGTTTATGGTATGATGCGCGATACCCCACGCTTTCCAGAACCGCTTATGAAGGGCAAGAAATGTATTCTCCTCAGTACCTGTACCACACCTTGGCCTTGGAATATCTGGTTTAACCAGTCGCATGGCGCTATTCGTGCTATGCGAGAGATTTGCCACTATTCAGGCTTTAAGATTGTTGCAGCTATCGAGCGTGGCGGTACGGCGATGCATAAGCAATTGACGGAGAAAGATAAGCGTAAATGCCGTAAGGCGGTTGGGAAGTTGGTCATTTAATTCCAGATTTAGGATTAAGTGCATAAAAAAGCCTGTCGTGGTAATATCGCGACAGGCTTTTTAAATTCTTCATTTACTTGATTGTTGTCTCCGAGAAATAATACTCTCTCAGCGGCTTATTCACAGTCTCGCCCGTGAGCGTGATGTCTTGATCAAGTTTGATGTCCTGTGAGGAAGCACCAATCTTGAGGGTGAATTTGCCCGGAGCGATATTCCATTGGCGCTTGCCCTCGGTGTTTGTGTAGAAACCGAACTGCTCGGTGTACATCTTTATCGTTACGGTCTTTGTCTCGCCTGCCTTGAGGCTAACACGGGCAAAGCCTTGCAACTGTATCGGACGGATGTTCTGGTCCTTGGCAGTAGGGGAGAGGTAGAGCTGTGCTATCTCGTCGGCAGCTACTTTTCCTGTGTTCTTTATGTCAAAGGTGAGTGTTACGGCTTCATCGGAAGTCCTTGCCTCATTGGCAATCTTCAGGTTGCTATACTCGAAGCTGCTGTAGCTAAGACCATATCCGAAAGGCCATTGTATGCGTGGATCCTTTGTGTCGGAAAAGTTATAGCATATAGGCTCGTCGATTTCCACATTAGGATAGCTAACGCTGAGCTTGGCAGATGGCGAAATCTTTCCGTAGATGATGTCTGCGAGAGCATTACCGCCTTCCTCGCCCGGATACCAAGCCTCGATGATAGCTGCACAACCTTTGACAATCTTCTCTGAAAGAGGCATTGCACGACCTCCAAAGAGAACAAGAATAACAGGCTTGCCTGTGGCGATAAGTGATTCTACATACTGCTCCTGCTTGCCAGGAAGACGGATGCCCTTACGGTCACGGTTCTCACCACATAGCATCACGTTCTCGCCCATAGCAGCAATGATGACATCACTTTGTTTTGCCATTGCAAGAGCCTCTTTTGCATCGGCTTTCTCGCCAGACTCCACTTTACGATGAAGAATCTCATATTCCCATGCCCGCTCATCACCTGCACCTACAACGTCATACTTAGTCTCAATCTCCTCGGTCCAGTCACAACCGCGTGAATACTTGAGGTTGAAGCCCTGTGGCATACGCTTTGTCATACCCTCGTTGACAGTTACGATATGCGGATTCTCGCCACCTACATCTGTCTTCTTCCAGAAATAAGCCATTGCAGGATAGCTGTAATCACCACACATAGCCCACATAGAGTTAGCGTTAGGACCTGTAAGGAAAATTGATGAATTCGCTTTGTCGAGTGGCAGAATACCGTTATTCTCAAGCAGAACGATTGACTGCGATGCTATATCATAGGCAGTCTTACGATCCTCAGGGCTATCAAGTTTGATATCTTCCTTACTATAGAGGTATGCGTCCTTGTCGAACATTCCGAGGCGGAACTTATGTCTGAGAACGTTCTTTACCGCACGCTCAAAAGCCTCTGGCTTTACAAGACCTTTCTTCATTGCCTCTGGCAGAAGGGCATAGTTGGCACCATGAGGGAAATCAACATCGTTACCTGCATTGATGGCTGCAGCTGCACGGTGCATATTATCTTCCATGTCAGGAATCTGGTCGATAGCGGTATAGTCGCTTACAATAACACCGTCAAAGCCTACATATCCGCGAAGTATATCGGTCAGAATCTCTGCATTTGCCACACATTTTGTTCCGCGTACAGAGTGATAGCCTGGCATCACCATACGATTTTCGGCCAGGCGTATCATAGCTTCGTGAGGCATCAGGATTTCTTCCATCATCTCTTTCTCTTCTGTATGACCACCTCCGCCATAGCCGAGATAGTGCTTAGAACAGGTGCTCACGCCTTTCTTCAGACCGCCTTTCTGCAAGCCCTTGACGAAGGCTGTGCCGAGAACTGCGGAGAGGTAAGCATCTTCGCCGTATGACTCCTCAAGACGGTTGAATGTCGGAATACGGCAAACATCCACCATAGGGGATAGCGACTGCAATCCGCCCATCTTGCGCATTTCTGCGCCTGTCTGTTCGGTCTTGAGTTGTGCAAGTTCGGGGTTGAACGAGCATGCCTGTCCTATCTGTTGTGGGTAGATTGTTGCATCCTGAGTGTTGATGCCAGTTAGGACTTCCTCGTGGAAAAGAGCCGGGATGCCGTTAGGAGTGTTGTGTATGAGCCATTCCTGAAGCTGTGCCACACGGTCGCGCAGCAGATTTGCTGCCATAGGTTTCTGACTTGCATACTGGGAGAAATGTCCCATGCCGTTAGGTATGAGCTTACGGCACTGGGCTGTGTCGAGCTTGCCGTTGTCGTCAAACAGATCGTCCATGAAACGGCTCTGGAGCTGTACCAGACGCTCTTCTTGCGACATCTTATTATAGAGTTCATCGACCTGCTGGTCGTAGTTCTCGACTGTTACTTGATTGTTGCAGCCTGCAAGGGCTGATGCGGTTAGGAGCATTGAAATGATCTTTTTATTCATTTAGTTTAGGTGTGGGGTGAATGAAAATTCTCGCTTGCGCGAGGGGAATTTTCAGAAAGTAAATTCTCAGTAAATTATATTCAGTAAATTCTTTTTTTTCGCATTTATAATTTACAGGTTTAATTTACTGGATTAATTTATTTTCAATTTACTTTCCATCTATCCGCGCAAGCGGAAATTTCTTTCCAATTTTACCCAAAAACACCGTCTCTGATTGCTCAGAGGCGGTGATTCTGATAGTTTAATTTGATTATTTCTGTATAAATTTCTTGTAGAGTTTCCAACCGAGTAGCGCGCCGTCGATAAGTCCCACGCTTGATGAAGCCAATGCTACGAGGCGCTGGGCTGGAGTCTTTGGCGTTGGAAGTTTCTTCGGATGGAAGATTGAATTCCAAGTAGCCTTAATCTCTTGTTCGCTGTGCTGGATATCCTTGCTTAATTGTGCCTTACGTGCGCGGATTGCCAGGAGCGACTGATACTTTAGCGGTTCTTCTTCTGTCATACCTCTTCTAATAAGATAGTGGCAAGAAACTTAACTAACGGACGTTCAATCCAAGCCTTCTTGCGTACGTAAACAATTATCAATAATAATAGATAGAAACCGGCAACGCAGAGGAAACCGAGTGCATCGGAATCGAACAGGTCGCCAAGTGCGTATGCTACAGCGAAGGAAGCGCAGATGGCAACGGCACAGACTATCAATAAGAGCACGAAACCAAGGATGAGGGCAGAGATGATTTTCACCGTCTTCTCCGTGGCATCGAGCTTAAGCATTTCGAGCTTCAGTCCGCCATATTGCTTCAGTTGCTCAACAAGCTGCGCTATTGTCTCTATGTTTTTATCGCTGGAAAACATCTGTTATGCAATGTCTGCGTCCTGAACGTCGTCAATGAGTTCGTCAACCTGCTTGCGAGTAAGCTTGATGTCATGCTTGTCGCAGAACTTCTTTACAGCGTCAGAGAGTTTATTACGTGTATCTTCACCTGCTTCTGGAGCAAGAAGAATGCCGAGAGCTGCGCCTGCAACGGCTCCGCCGAGGAATGCGCTTATGTAACCTAATGCTTTCATAATTGATTCTTTTTTTAATGTTAGTTACTAATAATTTTAATACTTTAATTGATTTAAGTTTATGTGTGCTTTTCCGCAATATTTATGAGTGCTTTTCTGCACGAAATAAATAGTGCTTGTCTGTCTCAAAAAAGACTGGCGCACGTTTCGTATTTATGGGTGCTTCTTCGCACGAAATAAATAGTGCTTGTCTGTCTCAAAAAAGACTGGCGCACGTTTCATATTTATGAGTGCAAAGATAAGAATTCTTTTCTGAAAAGCAATTTTTTTTGTGTTAAAAACCCTAAATCTCCCTTTTTTAGCGGTCAAAAGCGATTTTTACGGCTAATTTAACAAACTTTATGTGCTTTTTCTTCTTGAGTTCGCAGTTTTTTTGTAATTTTGTGGTCAAATATTATATATGTGTTAAATACAGAATTTGTAAAACTATACTAAATAGAGAATATGAAGAAGATAGTCATTAATGTCGCAGCACTTTGTGCTGTTGTGTTATTCGGAAGTTGTATCTCTTCTAAGGAGAGTGCTTATCGTAAGGCTTATGAAAAGGCTAAGGCACAGGAAGAAATCGTTGAGCAGCAGCCACAGCAGCAGTATGCTCAGCAGCCTGTTCAGTACCAGCAGCCACAGTATCAGCAGCAGCCTGTTCAGTACCAGCAACAGCCAGTTCAGTATCAGCAGCAGCCTCAGTACCAGCAGCAGCCACAGTACCAGCAGCAGCCACAGTACCAGCAGCCACAGCAGCAGTATGTTCAGCAGCAGCCTCAGTACCAGCAGCAGCCTCAGTATCAGCAGCAGGTTGTGCAGCAGCCAGCTAATGACAATGTTCCAGTTCGTCAGGAGCGTCTCACAATCGTAAACGGTGGCGGTCTCAAGGCTTTCTCTGTTGTAGTAGGTTCTTTCGGCGTAAAGGCTAACGCAGAGGGCTTGCAGCGTACACTCGTAAACTCTGGCTATTCAGCACAGGTGGCATACAATCAGGATCGTAACATGTACCGTGTTATCGCTTCTACATACGACACAAAGCAGGACGCTATTATAAGCCGTGACAACCTGAGTGCAAACTACCCAGGTGCATGGTTGCTCTATAACCAATAATTAATGGGTAGGATTCTATCTATTGATTATGGCCGTAAACGTACAGGACTGGCAGTGACCGACCCGTTGAAGATTATCGCAAACGGACTGGCCACTGTCAGTACTTCTTTGTTATGGGACTACCTCAATGACTATCTTTCTCGCGAACAGGTGGAGAAAATAGTCATAGGAAAGCCTATGCAGACAAACGGACAGCCAAGCGAGAACCTTGCGAGGGTTGAGGCTTTCGTCAACAGATGGCGGAAGGGGCATCCCGAAGTGCCGATTGAGTATGTGGATGAGAGATTCACGTCGGTACTGGCTCACAAGGCTATGCTTGATGGCGGACTGAAGAAGAAAGCCCGTCAGGACAAGGCACTCGTCGATGAGATAAGTGCCACTATTATTTTGCAAAGTTATATGGATACCCTCCGCTGACTCCTCCCGTAAAGGGTGGGAATGGTTAGCGAGATAAATGCTATGGGAGGCTATTCCTTTTTTAATATTAATTAAACGTGTACCCCCACGCATAGTGGTAGTAACTGCTCCCCTCCATTTATGTGAGGGATATGGGGGTGGGTCTTTATGATATTACCTATATATACTTATGGTCAGCCTGTTCTCCGCAAGGAGGCACAGGATATAACACCAGATTATCCAGAACTTAAGAAATTTATTGAAGATATGTGGGAAACCCTTGCCGAGAGCGAGGGAATAGGTCTTGCAGCACCACAGGTAGGACGTGACGTGCGCGTTGTGGTCATCGACCTCGATGTCCTCTCAGAGGACCTTCCTCAGTACAAGGACTTCCGCAAGGTGTATATCAATGCACATATTGAGGAGTACGATGACACAGAGAAGGATTCATCAGAGGAAGGATGTCTGTCATTGCCAGCAATCCACGAGAAGGTAGTGCGCCCAACACGCATCCGTGTGAAGTACATGGACGAGGACTTCCTGGAACATGACGAATGGGTTGACGGCTATCTTGCACGTGTGATGCAGCATGAGTTCGACCACCTTGACGGCAAGATGTTCATCGACCGTATCTCACCACTCCGCAAGCAGCTCATCAAGTCAAAGCTCCGCGCCCTGCTTCAGGGACGTTTCCGCTGTGGCTATAAGGTGAGGATTCCGAAGGGAAAGTAAGCCCCTCTTTCTGGAAAGTAAATTGCTAGTAAATTACAGGTCAGTAAATTCTGCTGTGACATTCGTCACTTTGAAAAATATTAATTTACTGAATATAATTTTCTGAGAATTTACTTTAAAAAACTCCGCGTAAGCGGTATTCTACTAATTTGCTTTCAGTCAAGATAAAGCTTGTATATGAAGAATAAGGAACGTACTGGTATTATAATAAGGAGAATGATGCAATCAAATGTCTTCTCCCGATTATCCTTTGCATTCCTTATTCTCTTTTCTTTTCTCTGTTCAACTAAAGTCCAAGCGCAGTATAACGTTGACCGATTGATAACCTCTGGTCGTGTGGCCGTGTATTATGAGGACTACATCCTTGGCATACAGTATTTCAATCAGGTAATAGCGATGAAGCCATATCTCTATGAGCCATGGCATTACAGGGCTATTGCGAAGTTCCATCTTGACGACTATCATGGTGCTGAGGCTGATGTGTCAGAGGCAATAAAGCTGAATCCCTACATCACATCGCTCTATGACCTCCGAGGTATCTCCCGTATCCGTATAGGCGATTACGAAGGTGCTATTGCCGACTATGACAAGGCTCTCTCGCTCGATCCTACGAATCAGAACTTCTGGTATAACCGTGCGGCTTGCCGTGTGGAGACAAAGGACTATGAACGTGCTCATCTCGAACTCGATACCATCATCACAAAATGGAAGAAATACGCTTCTCCGTATCTTCTGAAGTGTGAGGCATACCTTCAGCAGAAAGACACGGTGAAGGGTACGGAGTGGCTTGGCAAGGCTCTTGAGGTAGATCCGTATAATGCGGAGGCATGGAGGCTGAGAGGTGGTATATGTATGTCGAAAAGCGAGTGGAAGGAGGCCGACGAGTATCTTTCAAAAGCCATACACCTGAAGCCGAAGAAGGCTGGCAACTACATAAACCGTGCCGTGGCACGTCTTCGCCAGAACAATCTCCGTGGTGCTATGTCCGACTATAACCTCGCCCTCGACCTTGAGCCGAACAACTTCCTCGCGCATTATAACCGAGGCCTGTTGCGACTTCAGGTGGGCGATGACAACAATGCCATAGAGGACTTCAACTATGTGCTTGCCCTTGAGCCTAATAACATGATGGCTCTCTTCAATCGTGCTACGCTTCTCGACCGTACTGGCGACCTTAAAGCGGCTATTGCCGACTATACCAAGGTTATCGACGAGTTCCCTAATTTCTGGACTGGACTGCATTACCGTGCGGAATGCTATCGCCGTCTGGGAATGACTGCCAAGGCTGAGATGGACGAGTTCCGCATCTTGAAGGCGCAGAACGACAAACACCTCGGCAAGCAGGCTCGCTGGAGTCGTAAGAAGCTTGAGGCTATGCGCAAGAAGAGCGAGATTGACCTTGACAAATACGACCAGCTCGTGGTTGAGGATGAGCAGACCGACGAGCATGAGTATAAGAGCGAATACCGTGGCAAGGTGCAGAATCACCGTGTGGAGTCGCAGTATCAGCCTTATATCAGTCTGTCCCTGTTCGATTACAGCAATGCCATGACCAACTATCATCCTTTCGTTGCAGAGGTTGACGAGGTGAACAGGCAGGCAGCAGGTGTCCGACTCACCGTCTCCACTATTTCCACGCATCTCACGAACGAGGAGATAAAGAAGCAGTTCGACATAACCGATGCCCTCACGGAAAAGATAGCCAACACCCAGCCTCCATCACCTAACACCTACCTTGCACGAAGCGTGGCTTACTGCATCGGACAGAACTACGGTGATGCCCTCAAAGATGTGGATGCCTATCTTGCAGAGAATCCTAATTCTGCTCTCGGATGGTGGCACAGGGCTGTATGCAATGCCCGTCAGGCAGACTATGAAACAGGGGCAGAGCCACAGACAGCGCAGCTCCGTCTGAAGAGCGTCAATGCCGACTTCGAGCGGGCAGAGGCACTCGATAAGGACAATGCCTACATCCTCTATTGTCACGGCACGTTCCTTGCGCATCGTCAGGACTACGACAAGGCAATACAGTATTTCACCCGTGCCGTTGCGCTCGACGACCGTCTTGCAGAGGCATATTTCAATCGTGGAATGGTGTATTATTATAAAGGTGACAAAGTCAAAGGCAATGCCGACCTCAGCAAGGCTGGAGAGCTCGGCCTGTACTCCGCATATAGTATTATTAAGTCGAATCGTAAGAAGTAACAGACCCTCTCCCCGCTCCCCCTGCATAGGGGGAGAGCCGGAGCGCTAAAAAAGTCTCCCTATGCAGGGAGATTTAGAGGGTCTTCTAATAACTAAAGCATATGAAATCCAAACTAATGTTTATGGCTATGGCGCTGATATTTGCGACCATGGCAAAGGCTGAAAACAAGAAAGTGACACCAGAGCTTAAGCACGTCACCGTGTTTACCAATGGTGCGCAGGTGGAACGTATCCATTCCATGAACCTCATGGCAGGTGAGCAAATCGTCACCTTCACGGGACTCTCACCATATACCGACGTGAAAAGTATGCAGATCAAGGCTCACGGCAAGCTTACCGTGCTTGGCGTGAACTATCGAACCATACATCCCGACAGCTTGCAGCGTATAAAGCAGTTGCGCGATGCTGAGCAAAAGGTGAAGCAGACAAACGACAAGGAACGTGACATGAAGTCGCAGTTGGAGGTTATCAACGCCCAACTGGAGATGCTGAAGATCAACTGCTCAACAGGCAGCCGTACCGCCGTTACTCCATTGGTTAACATCAAGGAATTGAACACCTATTATGCTCAGGAAATGCTTGAGCTGAAGAAGAAAGCCATCACCATTGATCAGGAACTTGTGAAGTTGGCTGAGATACGTGAGAAGCAGCAAAAGACAGCCGATTCCATCGCCCACCTGAAGCTGAAAACCATCACTGAGGCAGAACTCAAGTTGCAAGTGCCACAGGCTTGCAAAGTGGATTTCACCCTTACATATTATGTGAGAAACGCTGGTTGGTATCCTACCTACGACCTACGCTCTGAAGGGGTAAGTCAACCTTTGCAACTGTCCTATAAGGCTAATATGTTCCAAAATACTAAGGAAGAATGGAAAAACATCCCTATAACTCTCTCCTCAGCCAATCCTAACCGTTCAAATATTGCTCCGGAATTGCGTACCTATTGGCTCGACTATGGCAGGTCGGCTCCTCGCTATGATAGTGGGGAGGATATTGAAGGTGGAGTTTCAGGTGTTGTTACTGATGTTCAGAACGGCGAACCGATAATTGGAGCTACAGTCAAGGTGATCGGTACAAGTATTGGTACTGTTACTGATAGTAACGGACGTTATAGCATCACCCTGCCTCGCCCTGATGCCGTACTGACATTCTCCTATATAGGCTATTTGCCTAAGTACGTAAAACTCAATGGTTCTACTACTGTGAATGTCAAGCTTACGGAAGACAACACCACATTGCATGATGTGGTGGTTGTCGGTTATGGTACAAAGAAAAAAACGTCAAGTCGCAAACTTGCAAAACTCAATGCTGAAGAAGCAGATGAAGGTGAGGTGTTAAAGTCAAAGGAAATGATAAAGCCTGAGAGCGACCTTATCGCCGTTAAGGAGCAGAAGGCTCAGTTTGGCTATGAGTTTGAAATCAAGCAGCCTCTCACCATGACATCCGACGGCAAGACAACCACTACGGAGATTGCACGCTATCAACTGCCTGCCACCTATCAATATCTTGGCATTCCACGTGCCGATAAGGATGCATTCCTTGTGGCTGATGCTACCGAATGGCAGCAGTACAGTCTGCTCGAAGGTGAGGCAAATGTGTATTTCGAGAACTCATTCGTAGGCAAGACAATCCTTGACCCAACGGTAGTCAATGACACCCTGCATTTCTCATTGGGCAGAGACAATGGCATCCGCATCCAGCGCACAAAAGTATCAGACCGTTCTACCCGTCGCCTGTTGTCCACAACACAGGAGCAGAACCTTACATGGCGCATCACGGTTAAGAATAGTCGTAAGGAAGCCGTTTCGCTCACTTTGCGCGATCAGATTCCAGTATCAGAGAACTCAAACATCACCGTCACAACCGAGGAACTCAGCGGCGGTCAGCTGAACAAGACCACTGGTGTCGTAGAATGGCAGTTACAGCTCCAGCCTAACGAGCAACGGGAATTCATCGTCGCATACCGTGTCAAATTCCCTAAGAGCCGTTGGCTGAATGTAGAGTAGGTCTCTATTTCTTTGTAAACAATATACTTTACATTTCAATTCTCGCCCTTGTGTATAAAACGCTAAGACGCGGAGTCGCAAAGATTATTTTTCTCTGCGCCTCCGCGTCTCTGCGTTTTTTTATAATTTTATTCGCTGAAGCTCATCAAGCTAAAGCAAGTCAATTTTCAACTTTCCATTTTCCATTTTCCATTTTCAATTTTATTACCTGTTCTTCCTATAACTCATCACAGCCCAGCCACCCATAAACAGGGCAATGCCAAGGAGTGCCATAATCTGATGCCAAATGCTCTGCAAATCACCGCCACGAATGAAAACCGTGCGCATGGCATCCACGAAATAGCATACAGGGTTGATGTATGTCGTAAGATACGACCACGAAGGCATGGAACGTGTTGGGGTGAACAGTCCGCTTAACAGCATCAATATAACCACAAAGAACCACATCACCAAGACAGCTTGCTGCATGGTGTCGCTGTAGTTGGATATGATGAGTCCAAACGAAGAAAAGAACAGGGCAAGGAGCATGGCAAGCAGATAGATGAGCCATAGCGAACCTACAGGTGTGATGCCATACACCGCCCATGCCAACAACAGGCATACCGTGAGAACGTATATGGCTATTATCCAGTATGGAATAATCTTGGCAAGAATGAAGCTCCACTTCGATACTGGCGTTACGTTAATCTGCTCAATTGTGCCCGATTCCTTCTCGCTAACTATGTTTAGAGCGGGTAGAAATCCCGTCATCAGCATCATCACGATAGCAAACAGAGCAGGAATCATGAAGAGTTTGTAGTTGAGGTGCTTGTTGTATAGATACAAGGTGGAAATCCTCGACTGAATGGCGGCAGCACTTGGATTGGCATTGGCTGTTACTATCTGCGACAGATAGACGGCACCCATAGCGCCCTTAGTGCCATTTACCGCATTGGCAGCAATAAGCACCTGAGGCTGTTTCCAGAGAGTCATATCCTTGCTGTAGTCCTGCGGAATTACCACCACCACATCGGCATCGGTATGCTCAATGTCATTTAGTGCCTCTGCATAGGTGGGCTGCTGTTTATGGAAAATGAAATTGCCGTTGTGCTCAATGTCGTGCATAAGTCGCTGCGACTGAACAGAATGGTCAAGATCCACCACATCAACAACGACATTCTTCACCTCCATCTGCATTACCCATGGCATGACACACATAATCACGATGGGAAACATCACAATCAGTCTCGGTATAAACGGATTGCGACGTATCTGCGTAAACTCTTTTCGTATCAAATATCTAAGAACCATAATGTCATGTACAATTTAGCATTTACAATGTACAATTTTCAACTTCGGAAGTTCAGAATTGCCTGGAAGGCAACACTATGAGTAACCGAGGTGCATACTCGACGAGGGAGAGGATGCCCTCGGATAGAAACTATCGCTATCTTTACCAGCCTGGAAGGCTGTACCTGATTGGCTTTTTACACATGAATTTTCGCGATGTACTGCCCTCCAGGCAGTAGAATGATTTGGGACATAATCCCCGCACATCCTCGTTTCACTCGTATGTACGGGGTTACTCATAGTATTGCCTTCCAGGCAATCCCGAACTTGCGACTGTCTTGCTGATGAGTAAACATTTACAATTTTCAATTTTCAACTTTTAATTCGCTCACCTTTCCCTTCGAGGGCTGTAAGCCCGTCACCTAAAAGGGCAGTCCGTAAGGGCTGTTATATGAGGTTGTTATAGTAAATTGAGCGCCGAAGGTGCGATACCTATAATAAGTGCCGCACCTTCGGCGCTCATTAATCTCCTAATCTGTTTCAACGGTGCTTACGCACCGCCCTTTTAGATGTCGCACCTACGGTGCTCGCAGCCTCTGCGTCTTAGCGTCTCTGTGTTCTGAATTAATTTTCAATTTTCAACTTTCCATTTTCAATTATCAATTTACTGCAGTCTTTTCTTGAATGTGGCGAGTGACAAGCACAATAAGCCTATCAGCATACCAATGAGTACGGTAAATTCAAAAAACACCTGTTCAATGCCAACACCCATGATCATCATCTTGCGCATGGCTGAGATATAGTAGCGCGTGGGAATGATTGCCGACACCCATTGCAGTATTCGTGGCATCGATTCTACAGGGAATATCATACCCGACAGCATCACGATAGGCATCAACAGCATCATTGCCGACATCAAAAGGGCAACGAGCTGCGTATTTGCCACATTTGATATGAGCAATCCCAACGACAGGGCAAGGAGGATATAGATTGTCGAGATGAGGTATATCCAGAACAGAGAGCCTACCAGCGGAACACCGAGAACGAATCGTGCCATAAGCAGTATCGTCGTCAGTATTACGAATGCCAGCACAAGATAAGGCACCGCCTTGGCTATGATAATCATTAGCGGCTTTGTTGGCGATACAAGCAGCACCTCCATTGTGCCCCTCTCTTTCTCGCGTACAATACTAATCGATGTCATCATAGCGCATACAAGCATCAGCAGCATACCCATAATGGCAGGAACGAAGT
>JAEEGJ010004946.1_pt1 | contig 43318 bp, 39 predicted proteins | sample 8958761 | NCBI WGS metagenome assembly JAEEGJ01 (sample SAMN16246546, study PRJNA631951) | gut metagenome | biome: gut microbiome; feature: rumen; material: RS-attached | host: Bos | place: Iran: Karaj | collected 2018-10
AGGACCGTCAAGAATCATCTGGTCGCCAGTGTAAGCGTGGATAGTTGACATGATACCAGAAACGATAGGAGCGTAACCGTTCAAAGCAGCAGCCATAGGAGCCAAGCAGTTAGTTGTGCAAGAAGCAGCAGAGATAACTGTGTCAGCAGGAGTCAGAGTCTTGTGGTTAACGTTGTAAACGATAGTTGGGAGGTCATTACCTGCAGGAGCAGAGATAACCACCTTCTTTGCACCAGCCTGAATGTGTGCAGAAGCCTTCTCCTTAGAAGTGTAGAAACCAGTGCACTCGAGCACAACATCAACACCAAGCTCACCCCAAGGAAGCTCAGCTGCGTTTGGCTTAGCGTAGATAGTGATTTCCTTACCATCAACGATGATAGAGTTGTCTGTTGCTTCAACAGTGTGCTTACCTTCACCGAACTTGCCAGCGAAACCGCCCTGTGCAGTGTCATACTTGAGGAGGTGAGCAAGCATCTTTGGGCTTGTCAAGTCATTGATAGCGATTACTTCATAACCTTCAGCCTCGAACATCTGACGGAAAGCGAGGCGACCAATACGGCCAAAGCCGTTAATAGCTACTTTTGTCATTGAATTAAAAATTTATGAGTTAATAATAACTGTATGTTTGCTTGTGTTTTTAAGGGAAGGAAAAAACCTCACGGAGTTTCCAGCTCTCTTTCCGACTGCAAAGGTACGAAAAATTTGTCAATGAAAAACATTTTTATCTCATTTTCTTTTTAAAAACAAATGTGCAGAGGCTAAAAGACCATGTTTCGTAAACAAAAAGGGGAGTGAATGTCCGCTTTTGTCAACTACGTGTTGCAAAACGTGTGTGCAAACCCTGTTCGTCAACACGTTTTTTATCTGCTGAAAAATCTCCTATATTATATATATGTATAGAGGGTTTGGGGCTCGTAACTCAGTTTTTTCACTTTTCACTCTTCACTTTCCACTTAAAATTCGTACCTTTGCAGCCGAAATCTAAAGGTAAAAGCAAATGATAACAGTTTCTGACCTTGCCATCCAGTTTGGCAAGCGTGTTCTCTACAAGGATGTGAACATGAAGTTCACCAATGGTAATATCTATGGTGTGATTGGTGCAAATGGTGCCGGTAAATCTACGCTGCTCAAAGCCATCAGCGGTGAACTTGAACCCACGAAAGGTACAATTACTCTTGGTCCAGGCGAACGCCTCTCTGTGCTCTCGCAGGACCACTTCAAATTTGATAACTGCACCGTCATCAATACGGTGATGATGGGACACTCTGTGCTCTGGGACATCATGCAGGAGAAGGATGCCCTCTATGCCAAGTCCGATTTCTCTGACGAAGACGGCATTCGTGCTGCTGAGTTGGAGGAGAAGTTTGCAGAGCTCGATGGCTGGAATGCCGAGAGCGATGCCGCTCAACTCCTTTCTGGTCTGGGCATCAAGGAAGATCTGCACTACAAGATGATGTCGGAGCTGACGGGTAAGGAGAAGGTGCGTGTGATGTTGGCACAGGCACTGTATGGCAATCCTGACAACCTCTTGCTCGACGAGCCGACCAACGACCTCGACCTCGACACGGTGGAATGGCTTGAAGACTTCCTGGCAAACTTCGAACACACCGTGCTGGTGGTCAGCCACGACCGTCACTTCCTCGATGCTGTCAGCACACACACAGTCGATATCGACTTCAACAAGGTCAACCTCTTTGCAGGTAACTACTCGTTCTGGTACGAGTCTTCCCAGTTGGCATTGCGTCAGGCACAGAATCAGAAGGCCAAAGCCGAGGAGAAGCGTAAGGAACTGGAGGAGTTCATTCGTCGTTTCTCTGCCAATGCTGCCAAGAGCAAGCAGACCACGTCACGCAAGAAGATGCTTGAGAAACTGAATGTGGAGGAGATTCAGCCTTCCACGCGTAAGTATCCTGGCATCATCTTCACAATGGATAGAGAAGCAGGCAATCAGATCCTTGAGGTGGAAGGACTTACTGCCATTGAAGATGATGGGACAGTGCTCTTCAAAGACCTCTCTTTCACGGCCGAGAAGGGCGAGAAGATCGTGTTCCTCTCCCATAATCCTCGTGCGATGACGGCACTCTTTGAGATCATCAACGGCAATCGTGAGCCACAGGCTGGCACCTACAAATGGGGCGTGACCATCACGACAGCCTATCTGCCTGTTGACAACACGGCTTTCTTCCAGAGCGACAAGAACCTCATCGAGTGGCTCAGTCAGTATGGCGAGGGCAACGACGTGTTCTTCAAGGGTTATCTCGGTCGTATGCTCTTCAGTGGCGAGGAAGTGCTCAAGAAGGTCAACGTGCTTTCAGGAGGTGAGAAGATGCGATGCATGATTGCACGTATGCAGTTGAAGAATGCCAACTGCCTCATTCTCGACACGCCTACCAACCACCTCGACCTCGAGTCCATCCAGGCGTTCAACAACAACCTCAAGCAGTTCAAGGGCAACATCCTCTTTGCTTCCCACGACCACGAGTTCATCCAGACGGTTGCCAACCGCATCATCGAACTGGGTCCGAAGGGTCACATCGACAAGCTGATGGAGTACGATGACTATATCCACAGCGACGACATCAAGGAACTCAGAGGTAAAATCTACTAAAGAAAGCTTTCGTCGAAGCTCAGAGGCAGCAGGTCTTTGATGCTACGGATGATATAGACGCCATCGGTGCCGTAAAGCAGCACTTCGATGGCGTTTTTTGCGCGCTGTTCCGCTTCAAGCAGCACCTGTCGGCAGGCTCCGCAGGGAGAGATGGGGCGTTGCAGGAACTTTCCCTCCGTGTCGCGCGCCGCAATGCAGAGGCGACGGATGGGCTGGTCGGGATAGCGCGAATTGGCATAGAAGACAGCCGTGCGTTCGGCACACAGTCCGGAAGGGTAGGCGGCATTCTCCTGATTGCTGCCGCTCACGATGGTTCCGTCAGCCAGTTCGACAGCCGCACCGACCGAGAAGTGAGAGTAGGGCGCATAACTCCGGTAGGTGGCACGACGCGCCTCGTCCACCAGCTGCAACTCCTCAGCCGTGAGTTCATCCTCCTGCTTCACGAGGACGTGCATGTGAAAATCAAGCTCTTTCATAGGGTAGTCTTTCTTTTGCGGTGGCAAATGTACGAAAAAAAACGAACACGAATCAAACGAATCGGCACGAATCATGATAGATTGGAAAAAATATCGGGGAATTGTTTCTTGTTTGGGGAGAATTGTGTATCTTTGCCGTCGAAATAAAAATACAAGTAAGACGATTAATACCATACATTACATATCAACGAATATTAACAATATATGAAACAGAAATTACTTTTTATTTTGACGGCTCTGCTCACGTCACTGACGGCATGGGCGGATGTAGAGATTAACAAGAAGAACTTCCCGGATGAGAACTTCCGCGACTACTTGCTCAGTGAGGACTTTGGTCAGGACGGTGTGCTGACGGACGATGAGATTGCAAAGACAAAAACGCTTTCTATACAGTCCTACAATATTCAGAGTCTAAAAGGCATTGAGTGCTTTACGGCGCTGGAAAAACTCACTTGCATCGATCTTGGGCTGACTTCGCTCGATGTGTCAGGATTAACGGCGTTGTGGTGGCTGGACTGCTCCTGCAATCTGCTGACATCGCTCGATGTGTCGAAGAATACGGCGCTGAGAGAGCTGTGGTGCTCCGAAAACCAGCTGACATCGTTCGATGTGTCGAAGAATACGTCGCTGGTATTTCTGGCTTGCGCCTACAACCAGCTGACATCGCTCGATGTGTCGAAGAACACGGCGCTGAGAGAGCTGTATTGCTCCTTCAACCCGCTGACATCGCTTGATGTGTCGCAAAACACGGCCCTGAGAGTTCTGACATGCATCTCCAACCAGCTGACTTCGCTCGATGTGTCGAAGAACACGGAGCTGATGTCGCTGGATTGCTATTACAACCAGCTGACCTCGCTTGACTTGTCGAAGAATACGGCGCTGCAAAGGCTGTACTGCAATGGCAACCAGCTGACATCAATCGATTTATCGAATAATACGGCACTTGTAGCCTTGGACTGCTTCGATAATAAAATCAAGGATGATGCTATGGATGCACTCGTGGCAAACCTGCCAACAGCCGTTGGGGCTTATATACATGCCATCGATTTCGAGGACGAGGAGAACGTGATGACCACCACGCAGGTGGCTGCTGCCAATGCCAAGGGTTGGAAAGTGTATTATCGTGTTACCAAAGACGAGTGGAGTTGGGAGGAATACGCTGGCAGCGAACCGACAGGCATCGATGCCCTCACCACTGACATGCAGGACGGCAAATATTATGACCTGCAGGGCCACGGCATCGACGGCAAGCCCACCGAACCGGGCATTTACATCGTGAACGGCAAGAAGATAGTGATAGGAAACTAAACGACAAGTAAGGCCTCTGGGCGCTCAGCGATGCTTCTGCTTGGTGACAGGCGACACGCCGAGCGCCCAGAGACGCTTCTGAATGATGACAAGCGGCACGCTGAGGGGTCAGCGACGCTTCTGAACGGTTACAACGGTGCCTCTGAGCGCTCAGAGGAGGCAATGATTGACGACAAGTGACTGGCTGAGCGCTCAGCGTGGCTTCTGAATGATGACAAATGGCTGGCTGGACAGTCAGCGACCCAATACCCACCGTGCGGCTCAATGCGCTGGAGACGCAGAGGGGGAATGTTTGAGGACAGCGCAACTACTTTTACTACTAAACCTATTGACATTATGGCTCAAAAAACATTGACGACAAGTTTTCTGTCTCGTCTGTCTGTGGCGAACCACGACGGCGTGACACAGCAGATTTGCGACCGTTTCACTGCCTTCCAGACCGACAATTCGATGCTGGTCGAGGCGTTCGCAGCGGTGACTGCAGCCCGCACAGCCGAGGACATCGCCTACAAGCGCTTCAGCGGCAAGGACTTCGCCAGCGACGACCTGAAGAAGGAGGATCGCCTGGAGGATCAGTACATGAGCGCCAGCCGTGCCATCCTGAATGGCTTCCTCTACCTGCCCGACAACGAGCCCCTGCGCCGCAAGGCTGAAATGGCCGTGCAGGTGTACAAGGACTTCCAGTTCTCGACCTCCGACGGCTTCGAGGCTGAGGCCCGCAAGACGGTGAACATGTATCGCGAGTGGACCACGCCCGACAAGTACGACCTCGACGCGCTGGGCATCCGTCCATGGATAGAGAAGGCGAACCTGCAGGCCGAGAAGGTGCTGCAGCTCGTGACCGTCCGCGTCGATACGGAGAGCGCCAAGGTGAAGGGCGAACTGGCTGAGGCCCGCAAGGTGACCGACTCCGCCATCCGCCGTGCCTACGACATCCTCAACGCACTGGCAGTGCTCCAGCCGAGCGCCGAACTCACTGCACTCATCAACGTGCTGCTCAGCATCGAGGATCGCGCCAAGCTGTATTACATCAGCAGCGGAAGCAACTCAGGCTCTTCCTCTTCGAATAATGGTCAGACCGAGCAGGGTGGCGGCACTCAGCAGGGCGGCGGCTCCGAACAAGGCGGCGGCACTGAACAAGGCGGCGGCAACAATAACAACGGCGGCAATGGCACACTCATTGACGATCCCGAACTGGATGACAACAACGGCGGCCAGAACGGCGGTGGCTCGAACGATAATGGTGGCAACGGCACGCTCATTGATGACCCCGAATTGGATGACAACAATGGCGGTCAGAACGGCGGCGGGTCGAACGACAACGGCGGTGGCGGCGTGCTGATTGACGATGGCGAATAGTCGCTGATGGGCTGGCTCCTGCGCCTCCTGCTGAGGCTGGGATAAACAATAATTACCAATAATTGCCAATAATTGGTTCCAATAATAAACATGTGATTCGTGAAAATTATTGGACAAGATTATTGGCAATTATTGGTAATTTTTGTTTTTCGAGACACCCGCAGGTGTCGCGAGCAAAGTCGTTATTTCTTCTCCATCTTGTCGAAGAGCATGATGAGCAGGGAGCCGAGGATGCCGGCTGAGAGGGAGCCGAGCAGGACGGCTATCTTGCCGGAGGAGCGGAGCATGTCGGTGGCTTCGGGGGTGAGTTCGCCGAAGGAGAGGGTGTCGACGAAGATGGCCATGGTGAAGCCGATGCCGCCGAGGCAGGCTACGGCGAAGAGCATTTTCCAGGTGGCTCCTTCGGGCATGGCGCCAACTTTGCACTTGATGGCGATGAAGGAGGCGAGGGTGATGCCGATGGGTTTTCCGAGGAGGAGTCCGAAGAAGATGCCCATGCCGACGAGTCCTACGCCTTCGAGTGGGAGGGCCTGGAAGATGTTGAAGAAGCTGATGTCGGGGATGACGACGCCGGCGTTGGCGAGGGCGAAGATGGGCATGATGAGGAAGTTGACCCAGGGGTTGAGCACGTGCTCAAGTCGGTAGGACATGCCGATGGAGTTGTTGGTGATGTAGCTGATGCGGCGCAGGCAGTGGCGCTGGGGACCGTTGGGGAAGGGCACGCCCTGCTCGAGGGGGTCGTCGTCGTAGCGGGTGATGCGGTTGAGGTATTTGCGGTTGCTGCGGTCGAGGTAGGATCGGCTGAAGCGTGCGTCCATGGGGATCATGAATGCCATGACGACGCCGGACATGGTGGAGTGGATGCCTGAGTAGTAGAAGAGGAACCAGACGACGATGGCGGGGATGAGGTAGAACATCATGCGCTTTTCGCCGAGGCGGTTCATGATGCGGATGGCGATGATGAGGAGGATGGCGATGATGAGGAGGGGGAGGTTGATGTTGCCGCCGTAGAAGATGGCGACGACGAGGATGGCTCCGAGGTCGTCGGCGATGGCGAGGGCGGTGAGGAATATCTTGAGGGAGACGGGCACTTTGTTGCCGAGGATGGACATGATGCCGACGGCGAAGGCGATGTCGGTGGCTGTGGGGATTCCCCATCCGCCGGCGGTGGTGGTGCCGATATTAAAGAGTGTGTAGAAGAGGGCTGGGACTGCCATTCCGCCTGCGGCCGCGATGACGGGCAGCAGGGCTTTCTTCACGCTGGAGAGCTCGCCGCAGACGACTTCGCGCTTGATTTCGAGTCCGACGGTGAAGAAGAAGATGACCATGAGGATGTCGTTGATGAATTTCTCGACGGTCATGTCCTGGGGGAAGCTGATGGTGAATGTCTCGTTGGAGATGGTCATGGAGAGGCTGGTCTCGAGGAACTCGTGATAGAAGTGCGCCGTGGCTGGCAGGTTGGCCAGGAGCATGGCGATGATGACGCACACGAGCAGCGTGACGCCGCCTGCCCATGGCTGTTTCTGGAAATTGGTCTGAGAGAGCTTCATGGAGTGAAGCCCCTTAGTCCATGTGTACAATGGAATAAGTCGCATAAAAACAATCTTTTTTTATATCTTACCTTTATTATTTTTGTTCCTTCTGGAGGTACATCTTGGGCGTTTCGTTGGTGACGCGCTTGAAGAAGCGGCTGAAACTGCTCACGGTGGGGAAGTGGAGGGCATCGCTGGTTTCGCTCAGGCTGTAGTGGTGGACCAGTATCATCGCCTTGGCTTTCTGGATGACTGCCTCGTCGATCCATGCGGAGGCGTTCTTCCTGCTGTAGCATGTGCAGACGTAGGAGAGGTATTTGCTGGAGATGCCGAGGGTGTTGGCGTAGAACAGCACGGTGCGGTGCTCGACGGCGTGCTTGTTGAGCAGGGAGAGGAATCGGCAATAGACGTCGTACTGACGGGAATTGCTGTTGCCCTCGAGCGGCAGCGGGTCGTATTTGTGTATGTTGATGTTCTTGACCATCATGGCGTTGAGCAGGCATCGAACGTATTCAGCCTTGTACACGTAGTCGGGGCCACGGAGGTCGCGCTTGATGTCGGTGTAGATGCGCAGCATGTCCTGCATCTGCAGGGCGGATACGGGTGTGATGAAGTGCTGAAGGGACAGGCGCGCATTGCTGTAGGTGAGTCCTACCTCTTTAAAGATTTGGTTGGTGAGCTTGGGGTAGGTGACCACCATGAAGTAGCGTGAGTTTGGATTGACGAACTTGAGCTTGAACGTGTTCTCAGGCATGATGTTGACGACGGTGCTATGTGTCACGGTCTTTTCCTTGCCGTTGATCACGATGGCTACTTCCCCTTCCATCAGATAGAAGTTGATGCTCTGGTAAATTCTGGTGGAAGGAGCATCGTGCAGCTGTGCGAGGGGATTGCTCTCGTTGAATGTGTCGAACAGGAGCATATTGTCCTTGGTTCCCGCTGAAGGGATGATGTCTTCGCGTGAGAAGATGTCCACGTATTCCACGAATCGGGGGGTGTGGCGCATGGTCTTGTTGAATGTTGAATCGGTCATGGCTTATTTCTCCTTGTTCTGTTGTATGAAACTGATGGACCTGATGTTGTTCTGCTTGAGATATGCATTGGGCGACATGCCCGTGATGCGCTTGAAGTAGCGTCCGAAGAAACTCTGGCTCTGGAAATTGTATTCCATGCTGACTTTCTTGATGTTATACTCGTTGTTGTAAAGTGTCTGTTTAATGGCATACGCCACGTACTGGTCGATGGCCTGAGATGCGGTCAGGTTGGTGTATTTGTGAACGATGTTGGACAGGTACTTGGGTGTGATGCCAAGTGTTTTGGCATAGAACTGCACGGCGCGTTCTTCCTTGTGATACTGGTTGAGCAGTTTGAGAAACTCGTTGAAGAACGCATACTGTCGGCTGTTTTTCACATAGTTGACGGGCTCTGTGCCACCAAGTAAAGAGAAGAATTTCGCCACGTAGGCTCCCAAATAAGCTCTGAGGACGACTTCCTTCCTGGGGTAGTCTTCTTGCTGGTGCTCTCGTTTGATGCGCTTGTAGCATTCGAGCATGATGGCAGTTTTCTCTGGGGTGAAACGGACATGGCGGAACTTGAAGGCTTGATAATGAAGCCTGTTGAGCACGTTGGTGCGCTTGTAGATGTCTGCCATCAAGTAGCTGCTGGTGAGGAAGGTGAAGAAGGTGCATCGGGACTCTTCGACAGTCACGCTCATACAAGGCATGACTGCGAGGTATTCGTTGGCCTTCATCTCGATGCGAGTGCCCGACACAATCAGGCGGAGTGTGCCTCGGAGTACAACCGTGACATAAACGTACTCGGAATTGTAGATCTCTTCACGGGCATGGATGACAGGATCCTCTCTTTGGTCGAGATTATCCATGATGGTGTATTTCCCGTTATAGGAAGAGAAATACGCACTTTGTGCATCCGCTTTAGTAATAAGGTCTCCTTTTAGTATCATTAGTCTATGAGTCGTTTTGGGCTGCACGCAGTATCAATGTGGTGGCTCCGATGGTGATGATGGCTCCGTCTTCAAGGTTGATGCGGTCGACATCACGCAAGATGTCGTTCATGTAGAAAGTGCCTGTGTCACTGGGAGCGTCGCGCAGGATATACTGCAGTTTCCCTTGTTTATTCTTTTTCACCGTGATGACACAATGGAAGGTGTCGATGCTGGGGTCGCGGGTGTCGATGGGCTTGTTGATGTTGGTGCCCTTCACATATCTGCCAAACTCGTTTTCGCCCAAATCCAGAGGGATGACCTGCTTGTAAGCGAAGCGATTCTCCACCACCACGATGCTACCGTAGTCTTCATTGTATGCATGCTCGTCGAGGGTCTTTTCCTCATGGCGGTTGGCGAGCTTGGACTTTCCGATGCGGATGCCGAATTCCTTCTTGCAATGCTGGCACACAAAGACTAAGGACTGGCCGTCGGTGTATTGGGTTTCGTCAAAGACGATGTAGTGATCACATTTTGGGCATCTGACTCTCTTCATACCATCCTTCCTTAGTTTTACTGATGAAGTGAAGGATTAAAGCTCGAGGATCCATGCCTCGGCAAATTCAGAACTCTCCTTGCGCAGTGACGTTAAGGCTTGCTGTGCCGTAGCTTCGTCGGCGTAGTTGGAGTAGAGGATGCGACTGACCTTGCCATTCTTCACATAGCGTGCCTGGTCAAAGCCGTCCTTAGCGAGGGTCTTGATGTAGCGCTCTGCATTATCTTGGCTCACGTAGGTGGCGAGGACAATGGTGAACTTGGCTTCGTCAGCCTTTGCAGGAGCTTCCGTTTTTGCGATCTCCTTTGTTTCTGCCTTTGTATCCTCCTTTGTTTCCACTTTTGTATCGACCTTTGCTTCCACCTTTGTCTCCACCTTTGTCTGCGTTGGCTGTGCAACAGGAGTGGCAGGATGGGTTTTAGTGGTCACTTTGTCCATCGTCGGGAATGCTGCCATCACGGTGTCGGATCCGTTGTTCACACCATTCATCGTCAGATAGGAGAAACAGAAGAACAAAAGCACGGCTGCTGCAGCAGAGATGCCGAAATCGAGCCAGCGGCGGTTGAGGTGGATGACCACATCCTTCCGTTGTCTGTTGTCTCTTGTCTCTTGTTCGTTGTCCTTCTTGGCTATATGCATCGAAGCAGCGGCTTGCAGGGTGCGCTGGATGTCTTTCTCCTTGATGACGTTCTGCAGCGACTTCATCTCATAAGAATAGAGTCCATAGAGAGAAGGTGTGAGTGCGCCTGTTTCTGGTGCAACGAAAGAGATGTTCTGGTTGAGTCCCTTCTTGAGGGTACCTATGTTCTCCAATTCATATTCGCCCTTCATCTCCAGTTCGTACATCATCTTCCCCAAATCCTTTTCCATTTGCAAGTTAGCAGAAGGATAGGATGTGTCGTAAGCAGTCATGTACGACTGTACGAGTAGGCCGTCGTTGACTTGCAGCTGCTGATTAAAACCTATCGTGCGATAAGGTGGCAAAAAAAGATGCTCCTCTCCTCCTGTGTATCGCGCATCGGCATGGTTGGCTATGAACCCACCAAGTCCTGGCACAATCACGCAGTCGTGTTCGAGCAGCAATAATTCAATATGTCTCGCTAAAGAAATCATGTGACAAAGATAGGGCAATTTTTTGGAACTTTTGCAAATTTTACGGCATTTTTTTATAAAAATGTTCGTTTTTCCCTCATTTGCTATTGTTTTATGCATGAAAAAGAGCCGCATGAAACCATGCAGCCCAAATTCTTTCTCTTTTTTCCTGTTCTTTATTCAGCAGGAGCCTGTGTACCTGTTGCAGGGAATGTTGGTACATTTTCTGCATCAGTTGACTGAGCGGGAGCAGCGATGTTGATAGGAGCCTCTTCTACAGTCTGCTTTGTGATGAAAGCTGCAGAAACGATGCTGAGCACCACCATAGCAACAGCTAAGCCCCAAGTTGCCTTCTCGAGGAAGTCCGTTGTTTTGCGAACACCCATAATCTGATTTGAAGAGGCGAAGCTGGATGCGAGACCACCGCCCTTTGATTCCTGAATAAGAACAATTCCACACATCAAGATGGATGCGAGAATGACGAGTACGATAATTAAGTAGTACATTTTATTTGTTTGTTTTTGTTAATTTACTGTTTGTTTTTGATTAAAATTAACGACTGAAAATCACTGATTTTGCTTCAGGAGTGCTTCCAGCAGATAAATTTGCGCTGCAAAGTTAGAACTTTTTTTCGGATTATTCAAAGAAATCTTGCGTAATATTTCCAAAGCTTGCTGATATCTGCCCTGTTTTATATAAATGTTGACCATACTTTCGGTATAAACCTCCTCTTCTTCCACAGAAAATTCGGGCGAAGAGAACTCGTTGTCATCCATGTCGGGAATGTCCACTCGTTGTTTTCCCTTCGTCTCTTCGATGAAGTTGTCAATGAGTTCTGATCCCTTCAATTTTGGGGTCCCATCTTCTTTTTCTTCTTCCGATGGCTCAGAGGCATGGTCTTCCTGTTGCATCAAGTATGAGGCATAATCCTTGGTCAAATCAATCAATGAGGGTTGCTCTCTTTGGGGACCATGATCCTCGTCGGTCTCGATGCCTCCTTTGTTTAGGAAGCGATCAATGAGTGAGATGGTTCTCGTACCCTCATCCTCCGTTTCGATGCTGATGTCGTTGCTGTGGGTCGGTAGTGTATAATTGACACCTTCCGTCAGCATGAAGAGGGCAGTACGGTCGGGAACGAAAGAACTTGCCTTCCTTAACTCGGCACCAAAATCCTGTGAGTGCAGCTTGTAGAGGTTGGAGATGTAGAGCAGACGCACCACTTGGAAGAAGGGGTACTTTTCCACCAGCGCTTTCAACTTAGGCAAGGTTTCCGCATTGAGTTTTGAAGGGTCTTCTATCAGTTCTTTTATGTTCATTATTCTATTTAAATAGATTGTGTCTATTGTCTGTTTACCAGATAGCTACAGTTGCGTTGAATATTTGATCAACGATGTTGTCAATCATTTCCTGCACCAGTTCTTCTTGTACAGCTGCAAGTTGCTTGGAGGAGTCGTATTCAGTGGTGGCACTGAAACGTTGTTCGAAGTCTTGATCATGCTTCTTGGTGTTGACAAACCGTACGTTCACGACAATTTTCAACTGAACTTGCGTGGAATATCCGTCGGAGCCAATACTCTTATTGGTTTGGCTATATTCAACTATTTCACCCGATAACTGTAGGTCGCCGTCTCGTTTCAACACTTTTAGCTTGGTCTTTTGTGCATAGATATCGCTAATGGTGTTGTAAAACATGGACTCCATCGGGCTCCATACATAGTTGGCACGAATGGGGAATTTGTCGAGGCTGATGCTCTTGATCTTGGTGTAGTCAATGCTTGTACCCGTGAACTTGTAGCTCACAGTACATGCAGTCAAAACGCCGACCAGCATCACGCTCAATATGATGGTGAATCTTTTCATTCCCTTAGACAATTTACATCTCATCATATTTCCAGCCCGTAGTCTTTGATTTTTCTATACAGCGTGCGTTCTGAGATGTCCAGTTCTTGTGCCGTCTTCTTGCGATTGCCATTGTTGCGTTGAAGAGACTCGATGATGTTCTTCTTCATCAGTTCCTTGTTCGACATGGGTGCTTCCTCTATTGTTTCAATGTCTTCCACGTCCTGGATATGATGGCTCTCGTATGGTATGCTGCTGGTGGGAGCATAGCGCTGCTCGTTGACGATGTAAGGTTGTGGTTCACGTATTGTTTCCATGTTGCTGTGTACCAACTCCTTCAAGTCTTTCACTTCCTTGCCGATGCTTGACAACAATTGGAAGAGCATGTCACGTTCCTTCTCGTAGCTGTGGGCTTCGGCTGCGTGCTCCATGCGGTTGGCGCCATGCAACACCAATCCTGTTTCGCCGAGAGAATCGTCTGTCACGCCATAACTCCTCAGAATTTCGGGTGTGATTTCCCGTTCCTGGCTAATGATGCTGATTTGTTCAACCAGATTGCGTAATTGACGAATGTTTCCGGGCCACTTATACCTTAATAATAAGACGCGAGCGTCTTCTGTCAGGCGTACAGGTTCGATGCGGTATTTCTGTGAGATGTCGTAGGCAAACTTTCTGAAGAGCAATTCTATATCCCTGCCTCTCTCTCTGAGTGGAGGCATATTGATGGGGATTGTGTTCAGTCGGTAATAAAGATCTTCTCTGAACTTGCCTTCACGAATGGCCTTTTGCATATTTACGTTTGTAGCAGCTACAATCCTTACGTCCGTCTTCCTCACTTCACTTTCACCCACACGGATGTATTCGCCAGTTTCCAGCACACGTAGCAATCGTGCCTGAGTTGCTAATGGCAGTTCACCTACTTCATCCAGAAAGAGCGTTCCCTTGTTTGCCACACTGAAATAGCCTTCTCGGTCATCCAAAGCACCCGTGAACGAGCCTTTCTTGTGCCCGAACAATTCCGAATCAATCGTGCCCTCCGGTAACGAACCGCAGTTGATGGCAAAGTATTTGTTATGCTTTCGTGTCGAATTGTCGTGAATCACCCTTGGCAGCACCTCCTTACCGACACCGCTTTCGCCATAAATCAGCACAGACAATTCTGTCGGCGCAACCTGAATGGCTACGTCGATGCTTCGGTTCAGCCCCTCATAGTTGCCCACAATGCCATACCGCTGCTTCACCTGTTGTATGATTTTCTCGTCCATAAGAGTTCTCTTTTGGTTTTTGAAGTTGTACTTCTAACCATCTTTTGGAAAAACGTGACAAAATTAGTGATTATTTTCCAGACGACAATGACTTTTTGTCAGTTTTTAACAGAAACAGCTCTTTTTGTCTCTGTTCTTTAGCTGTACACTTCACTATAGCCCCAAACGGAACTTGGCTCCAGCCATAACCCACACACCTGGTTGCTTCACATTGGCATAATCGTAGTATGGGTGGTTGGTGAGATTGTTTGCTTGGAGATAGAGAGTGTAGTGAGGTTTTGTCCATTGCACTTTGAGGTCGAGTGTAGCGTAGGTGCCATAGCTCTGATGTTCGCCTGTCAGGGCGTTCTCGAAATCTCCTTCACGGTTTTTGATGGTGAAATCCCATTGCGCTGTAAGTTGATTGAAGATACGATGATTGAGTGAGGCAACGAACTTGTGACGCAGGAATGTCATGCGTGAAACATAGTTGGCGTCATGTTCTTTATGGACGCGGTATTTATAGTTGTAGCAGTAGCTGAGGGTAAGTCTCTGCAAGAAGAAGTTTTCACCCCAGCGATTGGTGAAATCGAATGCGGTCAATACTTCTGCGCCGATGTTGTTGATGTCGCTGTTCGCAGTAGTATAGAAGGTGTCATCGCCGTATTTCACCCAGTCAATCATGTCGGTACCGTGCCGATAGAAGCTTTTGGCTTGCAGTTGATAGAAGGAGCCTGTATAGGAAGTTCCGAGATGCCAGTCTGTGCTTTTTTCGGGTTTCAGTTGGAGATTACCTTGCAGCCCTGGACCATTGTAGTAAATGTCTGTGTATGTTGGGGTTCTAAGACTCTTGTTGAAGGATGCAAAGAGTTTCCATTGACAGGTGGGGCACCATGATAGATCGATGCCAGGATAGACGTTCATGCTTCCTTCTACGGCGGTGTTGTGGTTGGCGAGCATGCCGATGGAGATGGTGAGATGCTCCAGCAAGACATCGTGCTCAAAATAGAGGCTGAGATTGCTGCGCCCGTCCTTATATATATAATATGTGTCGTGACCAGGCACTTTGTATTTGTGTCGGTCTGCTTCCGGGATTTCTTTTCCGAGACGTGTGGAGAGGATGTTCTCACGACGGAACTCAATGCCAATAGCGGTCTTGCCGAGTGCCCATGTGGTGTAGGCATTGGCGTTGGCACCATAGACATTGGTCTGATGGAAATTCTGATAGGCTTGGGGATTGGCTCGTCGCCAGACATAGTGGTCGAGGGAACGGTTCCAGTATAGCTGCATGGGTACATGAACTCGTCCCTTGTATTCGGCTCGTGCAGCAATGAGATAGCGGCGGTCTTCCTCATATTGTGTGTCTGAGCCTGTGCCGTAGAACGTGTTGGCTCCGTAGTTCATCGTGCTCAATCCCGCTTGAAGTGTCGCATCGAAGATTTCGCTTTGGAATTTTCCGTTCCAATAGACATTGCCCTTGTTGAAGTCATCGTTCGATGTACCGCCATCGCTGCGGGCATAGCCGCCGCTGATGCGATGATTGAAGCAATTTGTTTTCATAGCCAGAAAGGCGTTGGTTCCAAAGGTTCCGTATGAGCCTCCTTGCAAATGGACACCCAAACTGCTTTCGGATTCAGTCCGTGTGACAATGTTGATGGCTCCGGCGAAGGCTTGACTGCCATAGATGCGGCTAGCTCCTCCTTCGATGATTTCTATCCGCTCAATGTCATCGACGTTGACGGGGAGGTCAACGGTCAGATGTCCCGTGTGAGGATTGCTGATATTGATACCGTTGAGCAGGACAGTGAGCTGGTCTTCCGTACCTCCGTTCACGCCGATGTCGGTCTGAATGCCGAAGCCTCCACGTTGCCTGACGTCAACTCCTGCAGCGAGTTTCAGCAGGTCGTTGACAGATTGGGCACTGGAGGCTTCGATATCCTGTCGGTTAATCACTTGTACGAGGCGAACGGCTTTGTCGGCAGGGAGCGGCGCACGGGTGGCAGCCACTTCCACTTCGCCGAGCAGCAGTCCGTCTTCTCGGTCAGGAGCCGTCATTTCCTGCTCCTCTTCATTGTTGTGTTCCATACTCATGGCCATGATGGCTGCTGATGAGTCGGGACATGTTACAGCCAAGGTGGCAACGCTGAGCACGCTGATGCGGATTTCTCTCTTCAAAGAAAGGAAAATGGCATCGCCGTGACGTGTGAAATGGTGCCAAACGATAGCTTTTGTTTTCTGATTGAATGCTTTTTTCATTTTTTTTGAGTTTTTAGTTATTATATTGCTTCGGAATGTCCCTACACTCTGCAAGAACATTTTCGAAGCCTTTGGTTAGCGCTGTTTCAAGTTTCTTTCTGCGTCCATGCGAAGGAAAATGAAAAGCAACAGCGTGAATCCCCACAGCGATGAGCCTCCGTAGGAAAAGAAGGGGAGGGGAATGCCGATGACGGGTGTGAGACCCAGCACCATGCCCACGTTGATGAACAGGTGGAAGAGGAAGATGCAGAGCACGCAATACCCATAGACTCGTCCCATTGTGTCAGTTTGTCGTTCCGCTACGGCAATGAGTCGCCAGATGAAGAACAGATAAACGATGAGCACACCAGCCGAGCCGATGAAACCCTCCTCCTCACCGACGGTGCAGAAGATAAAGTCGGTATGTTGTTCTGGCACATAGCGGAGTTTGGTCTGTGTGCCATTGAGGAATCCCTTACCAAACAATCCGCCTGAACCAATGGCAATTTTTGCCTGATTGACGTTGTAGCCAGCTCCACGCGGATCGTCCTTCATGCCCAGCAGCACCTCGATACGGATGCGCTGATGGTCACCAAGATGTTCGAAAAGCGTATCGGTGATATAATAGAAAGCTGTAGAACCGATGGCGAATAGGGCGATAAGCGAATAACGCACGAGACGGGTATAGAATGCTAAACCGACGATGTAGCCAATCATAAGAATGCAGAGGACGAGCATCACGTAACAGACATTGAACGGGATGACATAAAGCGAGAAAATCATGGCCAGCAAAGTGCCGCCGAAGCATATGTATGCCATCAACTTCACGGCAAAAAGGTTTTTGCAGTACACCCAAACCATGCCGATGGTGAAAATCATTGCCAGCAGCAAAACCGTAAACTCACCGATGGACACGGGCATGTTGGCAATATAATCTTCGCTGAATTTCATACCCACCACAAAATAGACGACGCAAGCAAATCCTGTGAACAGCAAAGAACCAGTCATTCCCTCACGATAAAGCATCAGGAAAAAAGCGAAATAGACGAGCGCGGAACCGGTTTCCTTCTGAGCGATGATGAGCAACATCGGGAGAATAATTAAGGCAATCGCAATGCCAATGTCCTTGGTCTTGCGAATGGTGAAGCCATACTTGTCCATCAATTTTCCCAATGCCAGTGCCACAGCAAACTTCGCAAACTCAGCAGGTTGTATCTTCACCGAGCCTCCAATGGGCAACCAAGAACGGGAACCTTTTGTGTCAGGCGCAATGAATATGGTGATCAGAAGCAGGAACATCATCGCCCCATAAATGACGTAAGCGGCAGTGTCGTAAAAGCGTTTCTCGATGAGCATCAGCACGGCAGCCAACACTAAGGATGTGCCTCCCCAGACAATCTGCTTGCCTGAATTGGTCTCCCAACTGAAGAGATCGGGATTGTTATAGTCGTAGCAAGCACCACACACGCTGAACCAACCCCACACGATGAGTATCACGTAGAGCAGAATGGTCACCCAGTCGATGCTGAGGAATATGCCTTTACTACTTTGTTCTTGTCCTACCATTGTTGTCGTTTACCTTTCTCTTGTTCCATAATCGATATGACGGTTCTGGAAAGATGTTGCCTTTGCCTCACTGGCTGGCGAGAGCTTGCCATTGATGTATTGTTCCATCATCAGTGCGCCAATTGGCACTCCGAATGTGGCACCGAAACCGCCGTTCTCAACATAGACGGCGATGGCAATCTTGGGATTTTCCTTGGGTGCGAACCCCATGAAAGCCGAGTGGTCTTTTCCTCGGTTCTGCGCCGTACCAGTCTTACCACACACTTCATACATGGACGTGTTGGCACTACGGCAAGTTCCTCCCAACACCGCCTTGCGCATTCCTTCTACCACCATGTCGTAGTACTTTTTCTCCACCTTGGTCTTGTGCTTTACCTTGAGACTGTCGGCGATGTGTCCACCTTCTATCTTCTTGACGATGTGAGGTGTGACATAATATCCGCGATTCGCAATGGTTGCGCCCAGATTGGCTATCTGGAGTGGCGTGAGTGTCACCTCTCCCTGTCCGATGGCAATGGAGATGACGCTAAGCGCATTCCACTGACCCAGTCGGCGGTCGTAGTAATCGGCATTAGGAATCATGCCACGCACTTCACCAGGGAGGTCGACGCCCAACTTATAGCCAAATCCCATTGACACCATATAATCTTTCCATGTCGTCAAGGCTTCCTGGATGTTCTTGTATTGCTTTCTGTTGCTCAACATGTGGTAAAGTCCCCAACAGAAGTATCCGTTGCAAGAAGTCGCAATGGCGGGAATAAGAGGTAGGGGAGAACCATGTCCGTGACAACCCACTCGCATACCTTTAGTGACAAAGCCGCGATAGCAGGGATAAGCGGTGGAAGAAGTGATGATGCCCTCTTGCAAAAAAGTCAATCCCTGCGAGGTCTTGAAGGTCGAACCAGGAGGATATGTACCGGAGATGGCTCGATTGAGCATTGGCTTCATCGGGTCACGTTGCATTTCCATCATCTGTGAGCTACGTTGCTTTCCCTCCATGCGGTGAGGATCGTAACTTGGCGCACTGACCATGCAGAGAATCTCTCCAGTCTTAGGTTCAATGGCAACAATCGCTCCCATCTTTCCCTCCATCAGTCGCTCGCCAAGAGCCTGTAGCTTGGCATCTATGGAAAGCGTGAGATTCTTGCCTGGAACGGGCTTTCGGTCGAGCTCTCCATTACGATAGTGGCCTTGAATGCGTCCACGAGCATCACGCAATAAGATTTGTACTCCTTTTATTCCTCGCAACTCTTTTTCATAACTGCGCTCCACACCTTGCTTGCCGATATAATCGCCTGGGTCGTAATAATCATCGTTGTCCACTTCCTTTTGCGACACTTCTGCTACATCGCCAAGAATATGTGCGCAATGGTCTGTAGCATAACGACGAATCGTGCGTTCGCGAATGTAAAAGCCATGAAAACGGAACAACTTCTCTTGAAAGACACCATACTCCTGTGCGGAAATCTGTGGCATGAAAAGCTGTTGGGTATAAGTGGAATAACCAGGATTCTTGTTGCGATCCTTGATAAGTGCCATACGTTCGTCAAACTGCTTCTGTGTGATGCCAATGGTTTTGCAGAAGTCGAGCGTGTCGAGGTTGCTCACTTCACGCATGATGACCATGATGTCGTAGGCAGGCTGGTTGAAAACAAGCAACTCGCCATTGCGGTCGAAGATGACACCACGTGCAGGGAAAATGACATTGTTGAAGAATGCATTGTCATCAGCACGGGTCTTGTATTCACCATCAGAAAGTTGTAGAAAAGCCAAACGGACGATATAGCAAAGAACAATCATCAATGCTATACCGGCAAGTACAAACTTACGATATTCGTAAAAGTGGCTTCTCATGGCTTCTTAGGAGTGATGCGTCGTTTCTTGTCTTGTACGTATCAACAGCTCAATGCAGATGATAATGAGTGTAGTGAGCACGGAACCTCCTAAAATGGAGAGAAGTGTCAAAGGCCAATCGGTCAGCGTAAAAGCATCCAACAAATAGAAGCAACTGTGTAACACAGCCATCAAAAGAAATACGTAAAAGACATAATTCCCGAATCCTAATGAAGCAAAGGACGGAGTCAGATTCTCTGCAGAATCTCGAGGGACAAGTCTTTCGAGGAGGACTGGTTGAATCATGGCAATCAGGGTGCATGAGGCAGATGCCATGCCTGCTGTATTGCTAAACATGTCGAACAAAAGGCCCACTACAAATCCCCATAATAACACACCGATACGAGGTGTTCCACGATGCATGCACACCACCATGTAGCCAATCACAAGTGGAGTGATATAGCCTAACAAGTGAATGTTGTTGAACACCAACACCTGAACGAGTAGCAGAATGAGAAGTCTGAAAAGACGTGTGAAAAATATGGAGTTCATCTGATAGTATCGGTGTTTATTGGGTTCTTCTCTTCCAAATCCTTTTGTTTCTCTTGTATTACCTGCTTGTCCTGCTTGTCCTGTTTATTAAGGACGCTGTCTTGACGGATAGGGTCTGTAGCCATTTCTTCCAGTTCGCGACGTTCTGAAGAACTGTAATTAGTAATGACAGAAACCTCTCGGAGAGTTGGGAAGTTTGCAAATAGTTTCACTCGAAGGAAGTAGGACATGCCATCAGGTGAATCGCCGACGTGCTGTACCACACCAATTGGAAGACCTGGAGGGAAAATGTCCGAATAGCCATTGGTCTCAACAATTTCCTTCGTTTTCACAGGAGCATGTCTTGGCACACTCGTTACATAAGCGATGTCAGCATATCCACGTTGCCAAACGAGTGACCCGAAATACTCTGAATTACGCAGTCGGCAACTAATCTTGCTGTTGACATTCAACAGAGGCATTACAATGCTATAATGGCGGCTGGTCATATATACAATACCAACCACACCGCGAGAGCAGATGACTCCCATCTCTGGACGAATGCCATCCGCTTCGCCTTTGTTGATGGTGATGAGGTTGTTGGGTTTATGAATCGTCATATTGACCACTTGAGCACTCACCACATCGTATTTTAGAGACAGGGCAGGCATGCGTTTTATGCTGTCCTTCTGCATCGCCTTCATCTGTTGACGCATCTCATACACTTCTTTGCGCAGTTGCTCGTTGACAGCTTCTAATCCATTGTTTTCCTCCTTCAGATGGAGATATGACGTAATGCCACTAATGACGTTGTAGGCCGAACCTACCACGTCATTAGCAGTCGTGAAATACACACTTTTTTGGTATCCGTTGTGACTGAAAAGAAAGACAAGGCTTATCACTTCCAGCAACAAGAATACAAACCAGTGCTTGTTGTGTATGATTAAGTCAATCAGTGCACGCATGATGTGCGTTTATCTCATCAAGAATTGGAAATTGTTGACGTTCTTCAATGCAATGCCAGTACCCTTAGCCACAGAGTGCAATGGGTCATCGTCCACATGGAAAGGAATCTGGATCTTGTCGCTCAAACGCTTGTCGAGACCACGAAGCAATGCACCACCACCAGTCAACCAAATACCGTTCTTCACGATGTCGGCATACAATTCTGGTGGAGTGGCCTCAAGTGCTTGAAGCACAGCTGTTTCAATCTTTGCAATGGTCTTGTCGATGCAATGTGCAATCTCCTGATAGCATACGGCGATTTCGAGAGGCAGAGCTGTGATACGGTTAGGACCATGCACGACGAAATCTTCTGGAGCCTCGTCACCCAAGTCTGTCAGTGCCGAACCCACATTAATCTTAATGCGTTCAGCCATACGCTCAGACACCTTCACGTTGTGCTGACGCGCCATATATTCCTGAATGTCTGCTGTCAGTTCATCGCCTGCCACACGGATGGAGTTGTTGCTCACAATACCACCCAAAGAGATGACTGCAATTTCCGTAGATCCACCACCGATATCGACAATCATCTGACCTTCTGGAGCTTCTACGTCAATACCGCAACCAATAGCTGCAGCCATAGGCTCAAAAATCAGATAAACATCACGACCGCCAGAGTGTTCGGCGCTATCGCGTACAGCACGCAATTCCACTTCAGTAGAGCCAGAAGGAACACCAATCACCATACGGAGTGATGGAGTGAAGAGGTGGTGTCCTGTCTTAACCATCTTGATGAGGCCGCGCATCATCTGCTCACAGGCATAGAAGTCGGCAATCACGCCGTCGCGCAAAGGACGACAGGTGCGGATGCCTTCGTGCTCCTTTCCGTACATCATCTTTGCCTTATGACCTACGGCAATCATTTTGTTGTTCTTCTTGTCGAGAGCAACAACCGATGGCTCGTCCACTACCACTTTACCGTTGATGGTGATGATGGTGTTAGCGGTACCAAGGTCCATTGCTATATCTTGTGTCAAAGAGAAAAATCCCATAATCTCATTTACAAATTGACAGTTGTTTACGATTTGTTTTTATTTTGCGAAATATGCGTGAATGGCTGTGTCATAGTGGCTTGATGTGGCAAATGCACGTTCTGCAAATTGCTTGCGCTGTGCCTTTGTGGTTTCAGCACCCTGTGCCTTGACAATGTCGAGCAATGGCTTATATTCAGCCTTGCTGGGCACAATGACAACATCGTTGAAGTTCTTGGCTGCTGCACGGATGAGTGAGATACCGCCAATGTCAATCTTCTCGATGATAGTAGGCTCGTCATTGGTTGAAGCCACAGTCTCCTCGAATGGATAGAGGTCAACAATGACAAGGTCAATTTCAGGAATCTCATATTTAGCCATTTCCTGCTGGTCGCTTTCCAATTCGCGACGACCCAAAATGCCACCAAACACTTTAGGATGCAATGTCTTCACACGACCTCCCAAGATGGATGGATATGTTGTCAAGTCCTCGACTTTCTGGCAAGGATAGCCAAGACTTTCAATAAATGCTTGTGTACCTCCTGTTGAAAGGAATTTTACCCCGTTTTTGTTCAGTTCTGCGAGCAACTCGTCCAATCCGTCCTTGTGGAACACAGACACGAGCGCTGTCTTAATCTTCTTTACGTCAGCCATTGTTTTGTCCTAAATTTTATTGGTTGTAAACTTATTGATTCTTTGTGTAAGCAATTCGCCCATTTCATTCAATTATCTCTGGTCGCCAAGGTGCTTGTGTGCGCACACAACAAAGCGCTTCCTTTTGCCTTACGAAATGCAAAGTTAGGCATTTCTTCTGACACATTATTAAAGAAATTAAATTTTTTCCATCTTTCCGAATAAAATTCTTGCCAGAACGAAAACTTTCCACTAATTTTGAACCCGTAAACATCAATACGAAACGATTATGCGACATTTCACCCTGCTGTTATTTTTGCTTTTGACAGCATCAGCAAAGGCTCAATTTTTCTTTGATTTTTCACCTCGCCAACAAACCGAGCAAAGGAGGGAAAAGGTGACTCCACCTGAATATAGGGGTGGGGAAGAGGCGGTAGAAGCATTCCTTCTGAAGAACTTCAAGCAACCTAAGTTGAGAGAGAAAGTGGATGGCAGAATTGTTGTCGCAGTGATTGTCAATGTCAAAGGCAACGTGGAGAATGCGCAGATTGTCCGTTCGTTGACGAAGAGTCTTGATGCAGAAGCTGTCAGAGTATGCAAGAAAATGACATTCAAGCCTGCCACATCAGGAAAAAAGAAGGTGAGAGGTCGCGTTGACATCACCTTCCCTATTCGTAATGGCAGACTATCCTTCCTCAATTTGCCCACCACTGATGTGTAATTGAACGTTATTTTACTCCTACAAAAAGCGTGTTGCTCGTGTAGGTTTTTCCGGCATATTCTGTACTCAGATTGATGCCCAACGAAGTGTGACCACGAGTGCGATTACCATGCACGCGCCCTGTGTAGCGAATCTTCTGACCTGGTTGCAGCGTCGTAGTCAGCGAGGGTGACACACTGAACGATTTGGGTTCGCTTACATTCAGATAGATCACGATGTCGCGCAACACGGAATTAGAGGTGTTGGTGATGAAACCTTCCACTTCTATTGTCTCATCTTTAGAGATATAACCGTCACCATCTGCATCCATATAGGAAAGTTCTGAAATGCTCAATACTGTGGAAGCAATAGCACCATCGTAAGAGCCATTACCAATTTGATAATTGTGGTTACTCTGCACATTTTGACCACCCTGATAACCACCGCTGGTTTGATAACCAACATTGTTGTCGTAGTATCCGCCATCGTTGCGCGTGTTGACTTGACCATAGCCTTCATATCGACGCGCTTCGGCTCGTTCTTGTTCTTCTATTTGCGATGTGATGCCCACACCCAGAATGGCGCCGATGCCCATACCTATGAGACTGCCTAATGCAGCACTCTCGCCACGGAAGTGACCATGACCAGACAAAGCGCCTATTGCGCCACCTACATGACTGCCAATCATAGCACCAGTCGCTCCGCCTGCTGCCTGATAAGAACTCGTGCAACTACTTACCAGCAGGGCAGTAGCCAACGTCAAACATGTGATTTGATTCTTTTTCATTGCTTTGTGGTTTTAGTTGATTGTTGAACTTTCTTTTTCTTGGTCTGGTCTCTCTTCTGCTATATAGTCGTCAATCAATCTTCTAGCTATCGACATCTTGTCTGGAATGGGAGGCAATTGGTTACGGTTGAACCAACCTGCATTGCTCAGCTCTTCCTCCTGCACATGCACCTTGCCACTTACATAATCTGCAGTGAAGCCTATCATGATGCCACAAGGATAAGGCCAGGGCTGGCTCCCAAAATATCGTATGTTCGTAATTTCCAATCCTACTTCTTCTGCCACTTCACGCTTCACACATTCTTCCAGCGTCTCACCTGTTTCCACAAATCCTGCCACCAACCCATACATCTCGCTTCGTCTGAAATTCTTTGCGTGCACCAACAGAATGTCATCTCCACGCCTGATTCTCACGATGATGGCTGGACTTACCTGTGGCCACACTTCCTTGCCGCAGTTGGTGCATTGTTTGCTGATGGTTGTGGCACGTTTCATGGGGGCACCACACACACCGCAATATCGTGTGTTCGAATCCCAATACAACAATTCCGACGCCTTGCCTGCTGTGTTGTAAAAGTCTCTGGGCAGTAATGCCCACGATTCCCTCAGTCCTACAGTCACAAGTCCCTTCATGTCGGTAGGGGGCGTATTGAGGCTGTATGCCATACAGGGAACGTCATCCAGTGGTGGCAATTCCTGTCGGGGAGTCCATTCCTTCATGGGAAATGGTGGTTCAACCCTACATGGCACATGATATCCGCTGTCATCATGTTCCAGCAATATCGAGTTGCCGATGAACACAAACCAATATGTTACTTGCCCTTCCATGTTCTATCTTACAAATTTGCGCCAAAATTAGTCATTATTCATGACATGTATGCCATTTTTTGTCTTTAAAATCATTAAAAAAGTTAAGACTTCCACGAATAGTTGCGAATTAGAACGAAAAAGACTACATTTGTACTCAAATTCGACTAAAACTTATGACAAACGTTCATCGCGCGTACATATATATATTATTGACAGTCCTTGCATCTTTGTGTGTGACTACACTCTATGCACAGAAAAAGGACAAGCCTAAGAAACCAAAGCACGTAGAGACTGCATTGACGGATATTCAGCCTGATCCCATTGCATCCAAGTCTCGCCCAGACCGTCATCCGAAGCCATTGGAGATGCCTGTTTTCGCCAATCAGCCATCAACTCGTGGAAAAGGCACAGGTGGTAGTGGGGCACATGGCATTGATGTGAGCCACTATCAGGGACGCATCAATTGGGATGAAGTGGCACGTGACAGCAAAGTCACTTATGTCTATCTGAAAGCCACAGAAGGTACGGGCAATGTGGATGACACCTATTCCTATAATTTCAATGAATGCAAGCGTGTCGGGCTCAAAGTGGGCAGCTATCACTTCTTCCGTCCACAACTCTCAGCCAAAAGTCAGTTTGACAACTTCATGTCTCGTGTGGAGACTCGCCGGCAAGACCTCCTGCCTGTGGTCGATATTGAGACCACCAACGGAGTGTCCGATGCTGTCTTGCAGACACGACTGCTTGAATTCTGCGAACTTCTTGAAAAGGAATTTGGCAAGAAACCTATCATCTATACAGGTAAGAACTTCTACAACAAGCACATACACCACAACTCGCGTCTGCGTACCTACAAGTTCTTCATTGCTGCTTACTCCTTCATCGAGCCAGACCTCTACGACGACAACGACTATGTTCTCTGGCAGTATTCAGCCACAGGTTCCGTACGTGGCATCCGAGGGAATGTTGATATGAGCAGATTTGTTGGCCGGCACGACATCCGGGATATTCAATATCGATAACCAGCCCACGCGCTGGGCGATTATTGCCACAAAAGAGAAACCGCTTCCCATGTTCTTCGCGAACAAGAGAAGCGGTCTTTTAGCCTCTAACATTTTATGGTTTACGTAATTCTGATGGTGGTGTCTCACGACACGGGTTTATTATTATGAGTAAAGATTCGAAGCCGTTTGCTGTATGACTTTTCAAATCTGGTGCAAAGGTACGCACTTTCTCAACATTACGCAATACCTAAAATATGTGATTTCTGTCTATTACTTCTTGAAATAAGCCCTGAAGTGGCTGAAAATCTTGTCTTTGATGCTTGTTGAAGGCTTGATGTTGTCACCTCCAGCCAACGTTTCAATGGCTTGACGTTCTTCCTTCGACAGCGTTTCAGGCATATAGACAGAGATGTTGATGATTTCATCGCCTCGCTGTCCACCATAGCTGTTGATGTCAGGAATACCCTTATTCTTCAACCTCAGTACAGTACCTGGCTGTGTACCTGCAGGAATCGTGATTTTCGCCTTACCGTCGTGTGTGGGAACTTCAAGCGACGTGCCCAATACTGCCTGTGGAATAGTCAGCAAGAGGTTATACACCAGATCCACTCCATCGCGCATCAGTTCTGGATGTGGCTTCTCATGCACGAGTATCTGCAGATCACCATTCACGCCGTTTCTGCGACCAGCTCCACCTTTACCCTGGAAGTTATACGCATATCCCTCCACAAGACCGGCAGGCAGTTCCACTTCCACTTGTTTCTCACCTTTCACGATGCCCTCGCCATTACAATGCTTACATTTGTTCTTGATGACAGTACCTTCACCATGACAGGTGTCGCAAACCGTCTGGGTCTGCATGATGCCCAGCATCGTTTGACGTGTCTTGTACACAACACCTTGTCCGTTACAAGTGCCGCAAGTCGATTCCTGTCCGTCCTCTGAACCAGAACCGTTGCAATGAGGACAAGTGATGTCTGTGCGTACATTGAACTTCTTCGTCACACCATTCACGATGTCATTCAGATCCAGTTCAATACGCATCCGCAAGTCTTGTCCCTTATAGACAGGCTTTCTGCGCTGACCGCCGCCACCAAAGCCACTTCCAAAGCCGCTGAAACCGCCTCCGAAGCCTCCGCCAAACACATCGCTCATCATGCTGAAGATGTCGTCCATCGACATGCCCTGTCCGCCTCCGAAGCCTCCAGCACCAGGACTAAAGGCATCAGGACCGAACTGGTCATAACGCTGACGTTTCTGCGGATCACGAAGCACATCATATGCCTCAGCCGCTTCCTTGAATTTCTCCTCAGCCTGTTTGTCACCCGGATTGCGGTCAGGGTGATACTTGATGGCCATCTTCTTATAGGCCTTCTTTATCTCATCGTCGGAAGCCGTCTTTGACACTCCCAGCACCTCATAATAGTCTCTTTTCGCCACAGTCTTATATAATAAACTTTTAGTTTCGCAAGCTCAACTTCCTTGCCTCTTGCTCCTTGCCCCTTGCTCCTTGCTCCTCTATTCAGCTACTGCCACTTTTGCGTAGCGGATTACTTTATCGTTCAATGTATATCCTGCCATCATGCAGTCCATCACCTTTCCCTTCTTGTCGTCAGGCTGTCCTGGCACCATAGCAATTGCTTCATGCAGGTCGCTGTCAAAGGGTTGACCTACTACGTCCATCTTCTTCAGCCCTTCCTGAGCCATGAGCTTGAAGAACTTGTCGATAATCAGATTCAGTCCTTCCTTCACAGCATTCACATCTTCATACTTGTCCATGTTCTGCTGGGCACGTTCCAAGTCGTCGATGACGGGCAATAGGGTAGTGATGACCTTTGCGCCACCATTCTTGATGAGGTCGGCTTTCTCCTGCATCACACGCTTGCGGAAGTTGTCGAACTCTGCCACCTTGTACAGTTGCTGATTCTTCAAATCTTCCACCTGCTTCTCCAGCTCTGCGATTCTCTCCTCTGGAGTCAATTCCTTGGGAGCTTCTGCCTCATTCGCAGCGTCAGCAGATGCTGTCTGCTCTTCAGCAGCCTTCTCCTGCTCCTCATTAACGATTTCCTCGTTCAGCTCTTCGTTCTTAATATCTTTTTCCATAATGCAATGATTTTTTCGATTCCTTGAAATCAACAAAAAAGATGCCAGCGCATGAAACTCTGGCATTTATATGACATTGTGTCACTTATCCTTACAATCAGTTCAGCTCCTCGCTGGTATATCCATCAGGCAGGCGACGGCAGTTGTAACCGGATGCCATGATTTCTCCATAGGCACCTGCAGAGAGAAGGGCAAGGAGGTCGCCACGATGCGTCTTGGACAACATGATGCCCTTGTCGAAGGTATCGCTCGACTCGCAGATAGGACCTACCACATCATACTTCTCCTCAGGCTCATTGCTGTTGAGGTTGATGATCTTGTGATGGGCATCGTAGAGGGCAGGACGAATGAGGTCGGTGAAACCTGCATCCACAATGGCAAACTGCTTCACAGAGCCTTGCTTCACGTAGTTGACCTTGGTGATGAGGGCACCACACTGGGCGACTACTGCACGTCCAAGCTCGAAGTGTACCGTCTGTCCTGGACGCACCTTCAGATACTTCTCATAGACAGCGAAGTAGTCTTTGAAGTTAGGAATAGGATTACCCTGTGGGTCTTCGTAGTCAACACCCAATCCACCGCCTACATTGATGATTTCCAGCTGAATGCCTTGTGCCTCCAAGCGGTCTTGCAATTCGTTCACACGATTGGCAAGAGCGATGAAATCATCCATCTGGAGAATCTGGGAACCGATGTGGAAGTGGAGTCCCTTGAACTGCACATTCTTCATGCCTTGTGCCAAGCGGATCACCTTTTCCATATCCTCCATCGCGATGCCAAACTTGTTTTCAGCCAAGCCTGTAGTGATGTGAGCATGCGTGTGAGCACCTACATTGGGGTTGATGCGGAAACAGATGGTTGCCACCTTTCCCTTCGATGCTGCAATCTCATTGATGACTTCCAGTTCTGGGATGCTCTCGACGTTGAAGCAGAAGATGTCCTTGTCAAGACCCAGCTCTATTTCCCAATCGCTTTTTCCCACACCAGCAAAGACGATCTTGTTGGCTGGAAAACCTGCTTTGAGCACTTGTTCAATTTCGCCACCAGACACGCAGTCGATACCCAACCCTGCCTCATTGATGACTTTGAGCACCTTGAGGTTGGCATTGGCCTTCACGGCGTAGTGAACGAAGTAGTTATTGTGTTTCTTTGTTTCTGCGTTGATGGCGTCGAGCGTCTGGCGCAGGATGTTTGTGTCGTAATAGTAGAAAGGCGTGCGGATGCCCGCAAACCTTTCCACATTCATGTCTATGCCCATATTTTTACTCGTTAAAGAGGTGGTCTGAAAGTGATTGCAATGCCTTCTTCTTGTCCTCAGCTGAGATGAGGAAAGAGATGTTGTGGTTGGAACCTCCGTAGGAAATCATGCGGACAGGAATCTCCTTGAGAGCCTCCGTTGCCTTGCTTTCGAAACCTACGTTTTCTGCTTCGAGGTCGCCTACCACGCAGATGATGCACATATCCTTATCAACATGCACATGACCGAACTTCTTCAATTCGTTCACGATGGCATCGAGATGTGTGGCATTGTCGATGGACACGCTCACACCCACCTCTGAAGTGGCAATCATGTCGATGGAAGTCTTGTACGACTCGAAAATCTCGAACACCTTGCGCAGGAAACCATACGCCAGCAACATGCGAGACGAGGTGATCTTGATGGCGGTGATGTTGTCCTTTGCTGCCACAGCCTTGATCTTGCCGCGCTCTGTCTCATTGCTGATCACAGTGCCTGGGGCTGTTGGATCCATCGTGTTGAGCAGCTTCACAGGGATGCCTGCATACTTCGCTGGCTGCACACAGGTTGGGTGCAGGATCTTCGCACCAAAATAGGCCAACTCTGCTGCCTCTTCAAAGTGCAGGTGGTTGACGGGTGAAGTGTGTTCCACAAAGCGTGGGTCGTTGTTGTGCATACCGTCGATGTCTGTCCAGATCTGGATTTCTGAAGCATCTACAGCAGCGCCGATGAGGGAAGCTGTGTAGTCTGAGCCACCACGTTGCAGGTTGTCCACCTCGCCATAAGCATTGCGGCAGATGAAGCCCTGGGTGATGTAGATTTCCTTGCCAGGATTCTCGTCGAGCTGCACCTTGATTTTCTCGCGGATATACTCAAGGTCAGGTTCAGCGTTCTTGTCTGTACGCATGAACTCCAACGCAGGGATGAGTATCGCGTTGTAGCCCTGCTCGATGAGGTAGTTTGTCACCATGTTTGTGGACATGATTTCGCCCTGAGCGACGATGATCTTCTCCTCAAACATCGTGAAGATGCCCTTGGTGAATGAGCGCAGGTAGTCAAACTCCTCCTTCAGGAAGTTGAGCGTCTTCTGCTTCATGGCATCGGTGGTGTAGAGTTCTTCTACATGCTTCTTGTATTTCTTCTCGAGGGTGTTGATGGTTTCGTTCGCACCTTCTGGATTCTTCTTGTAGAGGTAGTCAGAGATTTCTACCAGTGAGTTCGTCGTGCCCGACATGGCTGAGAGTACAACAATCTTTTGCTCGCCGTCGGTGATGAGTTTTACGACATCCTTCATTCGCTGAGGGGTGCCTACGGATGTTCCGCCAAACTTAAGTACTTTCATAATATAATATATATGTGTATTGTTTTTAATCTATTTCGTCTATGGTTGCATCTTCTGCGGGTTCCTGTAGCGTCACGTCGGTCAATTGGTGATTCTCGCACAGCAACTGACGTCCGGGGAACTGCTCAATCAGGTTCAGGTTGTGGGTGATCATCACGACCGTACTTCCTGCCTTGCAGATCTGCCGCAAGAGTTCCACAATCTGACGGCTCGTCTCTGCGTCGAGGTTGCCCGTAGGTTCGTCGGCAAGGATGAGTTTGGGACTGTTCAGGATGGCACGTGCAATCACGATGCGCTGCTGCTCTCCACCTGACAGCTCAGATGGCATCTTGTAGCCCTTTGTCGCCATACCCACCAACTCCAACACATCGCTGATGCGCTGGTTGATGTCCACCTTGTTCTTCCATCCTGTCGCTTTCAACACGAAACGCAGATTGGCATCCACCGTGCGGTCGGTCAGCAGTTGGAAATCCTGAAAGATAATACCCAGCTTCTTTCTGAGGTCAGGCAGATGACGACGTCTCAGTTCCACCATGTCGTAGTCCATCACCTTCGCTTCACCTTCCTTGACGGGTATTTCGCCATAGAGGGTTTTGAGAAAGGAACTTTTACCAGCGCCCACTTTACCCGTGACATAGACGAATTCTCCTTCGCCAATCTCCACGTTCACATCCTGCAGCACCAGTTGCGATTCCTGATAGACGTTGACGTTCTTGTATTCAATCAGATTCATCTCTTTAGTGTTTATGCCAGTTGGGGTCGTGGCGTTCTGCCAACTCACTTGCCAAATCCTCAATGGTCAGACCCTTCGAGGTGAGCAGCACGATGAGGTGGTAGAGCATGTCCGATGCCTCATACACCAGGCGCTCGTTGTTGTTGGCAACAGCTTCGATGACAGCTTCCAAAGCCTCTTCACCCACTTTCTGTGCCATACGGTGACAGCCGTCCTTGAAAAGGGAAGTGGTGTAGCTGCCTTCTGGCATCTCCTCATGACGCTTCTCGATGAAACGCTGCAACTCCACCAGGAACATGATGGGGTTGTCGTTCTTCTCGTTCCAGCAGGTGTCGGCACCCGTGTGGCACACAGGACCCACAGGGTTTGCCTTGATGAGCAGCGTGTCCTGATCGCAGTCGTTCAGAATCTCCACCACGTTGAGGAAATTGCCGCTTGTCTCACCCTTTGTCCAGAGCGTCTGACGTGTACGGCTATAGAAAGTCACTTTACCCGTCTCCACTGTCTTCTTATATGCCTCCTCGTTCATGAAGCCGAGCATCAGCACCTTCAAGGTCTTGGCGTCCTGCACAATGGCAGGCACAAGGCCGTCCATTTTCTTAAAATCGATTTCCATTATATTTCGTTGTTTATAATCTCACATTCACTCCCTCTTCCCTCAAATACTGTTTCAGCTCAGGAATAGGGATCTCTCCAAAGTGGAACACGCTTGCTGCCAATGCTGCATCGCTGTGTCCATTGATAAACGTGTCGCGGAAGTGCTCCCTGCATCCTGCACCGCCAGAGGCAATCACAGGGATGGTCAGCGTGTCGGCCAGTTTCCTGAGCGCCACATCTGCAAAGCCGCGCTTCACACCATCATGATTCATCGACGTGAACAGAATCTCTCCAGCACCTCTCTCATTCACCTCCTTCGCCCAGTCGAAGAGCTTGTAGGTTGTGGGCACGCGTCCGCCATTCACGTAGCACACCCAGTCACCATCAATCTGCGGGTCACCATTCTCATGCACCGTATCATCCTCACACTTTGCGTCAATCGCCACCACACACACCTGGCTGCCAAAGTTCTTGGCAATCTCGTCAATCAACTCAGGGCGTCTCAAGGCTGCCGAGTTGATGCTCACCTTGTCTGCACCGGCATTCAGGAGCCTGTCCACATCGCTCAGTTCGTTGATGCCGCCTCCCACTGTGAAGGGGATGTTGATCTCCTGCGCAATCCGCTTCACCAGTTCCGTGAACGTCTTGCGTCCCTCGTGCGAAGCCGTGATGTCCAGATACACCAATTCGTCGGCACCCTGTTCGCTGTACAGCTTACCCAACTCAATGGGATCGCCAGCCTGACGCAGGTTCACGAAATTCGTGCCCTTCACCGTCTGTCCGTCCTTGATGTCCAGACAAGGTATGATTCTTTTTGCTAACATCTTCCTAATTTTAACTATCAACTGTCAACTATCAACTGTCAACTATCAACTACCCCAAATACTTCTCCAGTTCCTCCATCTTAATCCTGCCCTCATAAATCGCCTTGCCAAACACCACAGCAGGGATGCCAGCCGAGTTCAGCAGGTCGATGTCTTCAATGCAGCTCACGCCACCACTGGCAATCAGGTGCAGTTCTGGGAACTCCGCCATCACGTCCTCATACAGCTTCAAGGCGGGCCCTTCCAGCATACCGTCCTTGCTGATGTCCGTGCAGAGCACATTGTCAACACCCTTCGCCACATAGCGATGCAGGAACGGCAGCAGCTCATCCTCTCCCTCTTCCTTCCAGCCGTTGATGCTGATGCGCCCGTGCTTCACGTCTGCACCCAGGATAATCTTATTGTCGTTGTACTTCTCGAGCCAAGTCTCAAACAGGGTAGGGTTCTTCACCGCCACACTGCCGATGGTCACCATCGTCGCACCGCTGGCAAAAGCGATGTCAATGTCCTCGTCGCTCTTGATGCCGCCACCAAAGTCAATCACCAGACTCGTGTGGTCAGCAATGCGCTCAATGGTCTTATAGTTCACGATGTGGGCAGAACGCGCACCGTCCAAATCCACCGTGTGCAAGCGTCTGACGCCATGAGCCTCAAACATCTTCGCCACCTCCAAAGGATCTTCGTTATACACCTTCTTCGTGCCGTAGTCGCCCTGAGTCAGACGCACACATTTGCCATCAATAATGTCTATTGCAGGAATGATCTCAATCATAGTTCAATACATCAATTTATCAACCCCTCTATATCCAATTTTCAACTTTCAATTCTCAATTTTCAATTCAATAAAGTTCTTCAAAATCTGTTCACCCACTCGTCCGCTCTTCTCCGGATGGAACTGCGTGGCAAAGAAATTGTCCTTGTGCAGCGCAGAAGAGTAGGGCTGTATGTAGTCAGTCGTCGCAATGGTCCAGTCGCACTTGGGCACATAGAAACTGTGGATGAAATACACAAACTCAGGCTTCTCGAACCCTGCGAACAGCTCCGACTTCGTGTCCTCCACCGTGTTCCAACCCATCTGAGGCACCTTGTCCTCGTGCCGCTGAGGAATGAAACGCTTCACGTCCACATCAAACACACCAAGACAATCCGTGTCATGTTCCTCGCTGTGACGGCACAACAGCTGCATACCGATGCAGATGCCCAGCACAGGCTGCTTCAGTCCCACGATCACCTCATCCAGACGGCGCTCCTTCAGATACGCCATCGTACTGTGCGCCTCACCCTGTCCTGGGAAGATCACACGGTCAGCCTTCTGAATCCTCTCCACATCGTCCGTCACCATAGGCACAAGACCCAATCGGCGCACCGCATTCTCCACCGAACCGATGTTGCCAGCATTATATTTTACGATTGCTACGTCCATTTTGCTTCACTAAACCACTAAAAACGGCGACAAAGGTACGACTTTTTCCTGACATATACACAATATTTAATAGGAAAACAACGGAACAGAACTGTTTTTCTCTTGAATAATCAAGCAATTCATAAATCTATAGTTTCAAAATATAGCGAGATGTGGCAAGATGGCAAACAGAATAAGAAGGGAAATGATAAAATGGGTAGAGAAGGAATGTAACAGAAGTTGTTATACAAGAACAACATAAAGGCTCTTCCCCCAACAAGAGAAAGAGCCTTTTTATTATACGACCTGCCGTATCAATCTTTAGAGAGCTTCATACTCTTCTTCAACAGGATCATCGCTATAACCAACATCGGGATCGGACAACGCGAGCGGTAGCTCCGCACACTGGGCTGTCCTGCTGCCATTTGTGGATCAGCAGGAAATGCTGGGTTGAAGGGGATTAGTTGGAAGTGCGCCACCAATGTCTCATCGTGATAGCCCATCAGGTGGTTGAATGCCTGAACGTCTGTCAGTTTCGTACCGTTCAGCCACCATCCTGTGAACTCATACTGTTGATCCACACCCGTCACATTCACACTCACATACTGGTCGGCTTCTACATAATCACCACTTGTGCGATTGAACGTACAGATTCCTGCTGGTTCCGATGCCAGATACAGACGGCTCTTTACGTGCATGACAGGCTCACTTGGATAGTTGGGCGTGAAGTCATATACAGCCACAAAGTCCATTTTCCCTGCCACCGTCGTATAGTTGAAATACGTGCCACTGGCTCCATTATAAGGAACTCCGTTCAGTTCCCAGTGGTTGAACGTATAGCCCGAATAGGCAGAGGTTGAAATGTAACGCGAGGTGCCTGGCGCATAGCTCCCGTTTCCACTCGCATAGCCAGCGCCAGCAGGTTCACACTTCACCGTCAAGGGATAGTAGAACACTGGCGTCTGCGGATCAGCTGGATACGCAGGGTTGAAAGTGTCCTGTGCCTGCATGCTGCCCACACAGAGCAGCAGCAGACCCAAGAGCGTTATCCATAATCGTTTCATACGCATGAGGCTTTTACTTCACGTAAATCTTAGCACTTATCTCATCCACCTTCACAAGGTAGAGTCCGCTTGGCAGACTTACAGAGCCATTGCCAGATTGCTGAGTCATCAGCATACCATTAGCATTGTAGATGCTGATGCTCTTGCCTTCAGCACCACCGAAGCTCAATCCACCATCCTGCAAGCCAACTGCTACACCAGTCTTTGCCGTCAGGCTCTTGATGGCTGTTGCCTCTTCAGAGAGACGGAGCATGAAACGCTTGTCAAACGTGCCTGCCTCTGTCTCGAATTCGTAGTTACCCAATGAGAGGTCGAATGTCTGATGCGTCTTCGTGTCAACCAGCACCATCGGCATATCCATACGTGTTGCTTCAATACGTAATTTACCAGCTTGCTTTGCCATATAGCCCAAGCAGATGTCACCCTTTGTAGGACGTTCGTCAATCGCCATTTGCACACCATTCTCCAACAGATAGAGTTGTGCTTCAGCCTTGTCGCTGATGAACTTGGCAGCATCACACTCCAGCTCGTAGCCACGACTTGCCTTCTCGTTCAGCACCAGACGAGTCTTATCCACCGTTGTCGTGTCGTTGTCTGAAATGGTCAGGTTGATAAGCAGACGCTCTGGTTTGATGCCAGCCACCTTGCGCATCTTCGCCTGATTTGCCTGAGTTTGCTGACTCTGGGTGTAAGTCTCTTGACGGTTTTCATTAAAGTTGACGATATACACATGCTCTGGCATCTGTACGAAGAACGCCTGATATGGTTGCAAATGAATGTCATCATCACCTGGACGATAAGCCTCATAGCTTTGGGTTGTGCTGTTCCAAATGGTTACAGGTGCGCTGAAGTCATTCTCGTCAAGCGCATAGTAGCTCGAATAAGGATTACCTAAGAAGTTCCAGCCTGCATTAGCTGCATTGCCACTGGTGTATGATTGGAGTGGGTGAGGTTTATCATCACCAAAGGATGGATGGTCGAATGTGACGATGAGCTTGCCATTCTTGCTTGACATAAACATATAGCCCTTATTGGCTAACAGTTTCTCGCCAGTCACCACTTTCCAACCGCTTTCTGCGCCATTGGCACGAGCTTCACCATCATACTCAATCCACACATATTGACCAGGATATTCGCAATCAGCAATCGTTACATCATACGGGAAGTTGAAGCCAATCCAACGGCTTGCTTTCACTTGGAGTTTCACTTTCAACTTGTTCACCTTGATGTTATCATCAACACCAATAATGGATCCACCTGTTCCCTCTCCATCCACATTCTGCTCCACATCATCGAAGTTCTGTGGATCATCACCTTCCACAATCACGCCGCCCTGTTCACCAATCTCCACATCGGGTGTATCTAAGTCAATGCGCTCACCATCCTCAAACACCACATCGCTGTTGGTGTAGAAATAGGTGTAGTCGCCTGGCTTCAATTCACAGACTCTTACTTCCAAGAACTGGCTCCAGTTCGTATCATAGTAATATCTCTTATATAAGAACTGGGGCACATAAAGAATCTGGTGCTGATAATCATTGAAAGTATTGGTATTGATGGTAGGTATATCCACCATATAAGCATAGATTTCTTTTAAGTTATAACAACCATCAAATGTATAATCTCCAATGCTCTGAAGATAAGGAGACAGACGGAATTCTGTCAAGCTAGAACAAAATCTAAATGCTCCATTATAAATACCTCCATTAATAGACGTTGTTTGAGGAGACAAATGAATAGAGGAAAGCTTATTGCAACCATAAAATGTACTAGAATTGATGGTTGTTACATTCTCTGGGATAGTGATACTTTCAAGATTTTCACAGCTCTGAAAAGCGGAATATCCTATATAGGTCAAGCTATTGGACAAATCTATAGATGAAAGTTTAGAACAACCATAGAAAGCATTATTTTGTATTCTTTCAAGGCTATTCATCGAAGGAAGTCCATCCAAATTAGAACAAGATTGGAAAGCATAACTCCCAATACTTGTAATATTATCCATATTGGAAACACTACGCAAGTTACTACACCCACTAAAAGCATAAGCTCCGATACTTGTTGCTGTAGTAGGTAAAACAACAGACATTATCTTAGTATCCCTTAAGAAACTACCACCAAACACATTGTCCTGAGAGCTATAACCTTGATAGTATTGATAATCGTTGGCGATGATATTAGCATCTTCCAAATCCAGTTCACGCAAGTTAATCATCTTGTTGCGAATAATCATCATATCGTAGCTATTGATGCTGCCTGTTATTTTCAATTTCACAATTCCACGCAAATTAGATTCACCAATTTTTTCAGCCAAGGCCGAAACATCTGGCAAAGCATTCAAGGTGACAGCCGTAAAATTACTATTCGCGTTTCCTACAATTATATCGCTGTGACTTGTCCAAGCAGATCGATAAGTCTCCACCAAATCATCTGGCACAAAAATGATTCCGTTGTCTGAGACAAAACTATTCCCTATTGTCGAAGGGGATTCGTCTTCACAATATACGTATGTCAGTCATAGTATTTGCAACTTATTGTGTATCAGCGATTTTTAGTTAAAACGGTAGAAAAGTGAACACGAAGATTCTATGGATAGAGAAAAAGATGAAGATTTAACGTATTTAACTTTTTATAACGTGCATAAGTGTATTGAATAGTATCTATTATGAGATAAGATGGTTTTACGACGTAGTCATAGATTCGAAATAAAAAAAAGAATGATGCAGCTATATTTTGACAAGGATAATATGGAGATAATTCACTTAGATGGTAAAATCAATCATTTGCGATAAAAAAGTGTGAAAATATTGCAAAAAAATGGAGTTTATTAATTTTGTTTTATAGAAAATGCTTAACTTTGTAAACCGAACTTAATGAAATCGTTCTATTCTTATTAAATATACTTTATATGAGTATCAGTAAAGATGTCATCAAACAGTGCCTGATTAGTAAGCAGCGCGAGGTGGATGAGGCGGTGATTGTGAACCGTCCCATAGAATTCGAAGAGAATGGCAACTATGTTATAGTTGGTGTGAGACATGCAGGTAAGTCGTACCTGTTGTATCAGCGCGTGCGTCAGCTACAGGCAGCAGGAAAGGGATGGGACGAGATTCTGTTTGTGGATTTTGAGGATGAGCGTCTGGCGGAATTCCAGACGGAAGACTTCAACAGTCTGCTGGAGGCCCATCTGGAACTGTATGGCAAGAAGCCGGTGGTGTTTTTGGACGAGGTGCAGAACATTCCGCACTGGGATAAGTTTGTGCGGAGACTGACTGATGCTAAATACAGGGTATATGTTACTGGTAGCAATGCAAAGATGCTGAGCAAAGAGGTGGCAACCACACTGGGCGGACGGTTCTTTATCCATGATGCGTATCCGTATTCATTTAAAGAATATCTGGCAGCGCAGCAGGTGGAACTGAAAGAACATTGGGAGTATGACACTATCCAAAGAAGTGAGGTGAAACGGCATCTGAACGAGTACTTTTATTACGGTGGTCTGCCAGAGATCCTGTCGTTTAAGAACAAGCGGGCTATGCTTTCGAGCTTGTACCAGAAGATCTACCTGGGTGACATCTGTGCCCGAAACAACATTAAGAACGACAGGGTGCTGAACATCCTGATCAAAAAGATGGCAGAGAGCGTGAAGCAGCCGTTGTCGTATAACAGACTGAGGAACGTGATAGTGGCAACAGGGTCGCCCATCAGTGTGCCAACTACGATAGATTATGCTGGATATGCTGCAGACAGTTGGCTGATATTACCCATGCAAAATGAGGTAGGCAAACTGACAGAGAAGGAATCGCAAAAGAAATATTACTTTATAGACAATGGCTTACTTAACCTTTTCCTGATGAATTCAGAGTCATCATTGCTGGAGAATATGGTAGCGGTGGAACTCTGTAGACGGTATGGTAAAGAAAATGTTTATTATATGAATGCAGATAAGGAAATTGACTTTATTATACCCGAAGGGAAGCTGGCCATACAAGTGTCGTACAGCATAAAAGACCAGATGACGTGGGAGAGAGAAGTGCAACCGCTGGTGAAATATTCAAAAGGACATCAAGACTGGAAGTGCATGCTCATTACTTACGATGAGGAGAGCACGGAAGAGGGAATTCCCGTGGTGCCAGTCTGGAAGTGGCTGATGGACGTGTGACTTAGGAGGAGCAGTCTGGTGACCATCCTCAGCGTTAATATCACGACTTTCAGGAGCTGCAGCAAATAAAACAGGCGAAGAAGGTGATGTAATGCTGCCACTTAGAAATGAGCCGCCAGCACCACCAAGAGAACGTGTGATGCAAGAAAAGAATTTTTGCAAGATTCTTTGCAGCTGCCCTATTTCTAATACTTCATGCTGTATTTATTTAAATTAAATTGCAGATTTGAAATTTCAGAGGTTTTATGGCTGAATTTCAGTCTTTTTCTGCCATAATTTTCAAATTTGAAAATAAAATTTTTGCAATTTGCTTCATTATAATAGGCATTAAAACGATGCAAATGGTTTAAATTAAATGAACGCAGCATATCATTTTTGCAAATTCCGTCATTACGACCAATTTGGGTATTGCGCATGATGTGACACGGCTGTAACTTTGCAGCGAAATTAGATCTAGTTTCGTCATGATATGTTATTCATAATATATTTTTTACAAAGAAACAGCACTTCGTTGTGAAACGGAGTGCCGTTTTATTAATGCCATCAGGGTACAGAAACGGATTAATATAACTCAAGTTAATCCAATAGCTTGACAAGGTCTCTCTTCATTTCCTCATCTATGTCTCGATACCGCTGGAATGCTTTGCTGCCTTCCTTGTGGCCAGATAGGGCTGAGACAAGGTTTGGGTCTTTGACTTTTCTGTAAATGTTACCGATAAACGTCCTTCGCGCCATGTGGCTACTGGCTACCTCATAGATGGGACGTTTTACCTCCTCACGCGTCAGAGGGTCTAATGTGGTAACAATCCTATCAATGCCAGCGAGTTTGAAAAACTCCTTGATGGCCTTGTTGTATTTCTGCTCAGAAATAAAAGGAAGAAGGCCCGGACCTTCAAAGTCCTCGTATCGTTTGAGAATCTCTTTAGCTCTCTCATTCAGTGGGACACGTACTGTTAAGGGTCGTCCTTCTTTTGTTTTCTTGGGGATATACTCGATGGCACCGTTGACAATACTTTGCCTTGTCATTCTGTAAAGGTCACTGACGCGACAACCAATCACCGATTGGAAAATGAAGATGTCACGCTGAATAGCGAGTTGAGGCCTTGCCGACAAATCCGCGTTCCAGATCTGCTCCCTCTCGTCTAATGATATATAGACAGGAGTACCATATAGGCACTCTTCAATGGGGAATTTGTCGAATGGGCGATTGGTGGTCTTCCCATTCTCATAGCACCACAAGAAAAACGTCCTGATGCGTGAGAAGCAATCTATCAGAGTGTTCTTGCCTCTGGGTTGAGGTGTGCGCTTTTCGGGTATGTTCTCATAGATTTGAGGATATTTCTCAAAGTACTTATACTCGTTCTCAAAGAAATCCCACATATCGGCAAGCGTTTCCCTAGTCACTTCATTCACGTCAAGAACGAAGTCTTTCCTGTTTCGCTTGGTCTTCTTGACATAAAGCTCATATCGAAGCATGGAACGTTTTACCACCTTGAAATTCTTCTTTCGAACTTCAGATAGGCGGTGTTTCTCCAAAAACTCATCAAACATTTGCTCAAAGGTTTGCTTCTTTTCTCCTTCAGGAGTGAACTTTTCGGGATGATAATATCTGACAAGGATAGCTTTAAGCCAGTCTTTATCCAGATTGTCCTTGTCCCGTTCATATTCCCTCTCGACAAAGCCTTTGAGTTTCCGGAGCTCTTCATTGATCTTTATACGGAGATTTGAGTCACAAATAGCCTTAGACTTGACACACTCATTCTTCTCGTCCCAAAGATTGGGATTGATGGTGAGTTCTGTCTGGGCAACTGAATCCAATCTCCTGCCATCCCTCAGACGCAAATATATGGTTGCTGCCGATTCCGTGTCGTACCGTTTTGCCGATTTTTTGATGATAAATGTAATTTTCATGTCTTTTTTATGGTTGTTGGGATAGTGTGTAAATAGCTTAATACAAAGGTAATACTTGTCCCAAAAATAACCAAAATTTTTTCCCCACATTTTCCCCACATCTGCTAAAAACCTTGCAAAACGCTTAAATGCGCTTAAATCCGAGAGTTTTTGTAATATGTTGAAAATCAATAGATAATAAGCAAAATTAAAGGGTTTTCAATTGAATGCCATTTAAGCCGTTTTAATATTCTCAATTGCGGCTCTGGGTACAGAAAAAAGCGTAAGGCGCTGAAACTCATTGAGCTTTGGCGCTTTTAGTGTTTTCTACTGGAACATTACTGGAACATTTTTCTCCATGTTTCTCAGTGTTTTTGCTCTCATACTAAATGTAAACGCTCTAATAGTACTACACTATCATCCTAAGGAAGATCAAGTTTTATTAAACCTTGGTCAAGCGCATCGGTGATGAAGCGTTCATGGGTATCAGCGGCCTGGGGGCATCACCATCCCCAACTCGGTCATCTCCATCGGCGAGTGGGCGTTCGACGAGTGCCGTAGCCTCACCGATGTGTACAGTTACATCGCCGACCTCTCGGATGTGTCCTATGGAACTTATCCTTTTTATCTGCATGATGGCAACTATTCTGGCCGCACGCTGCATGTGCCGCAGGGGACGGCTGGGGGCTACCAGACCGATGGGAATTGGCGCCCCTACTTCGGGCAGATTGTGGACGACCTGATGCCGGAGGATTATCCGCAGGGCGACGTCAACCATGACGGCGAGGTCAATATCGCCGATGTCAATGCCGTCATCGACATCATCCTGGGTGGGAATACCTATACCCCCGAAGCCGACGTGAACGGTGACGGCGAGGTCAACATCGCCGACATCAACGTCCTCATCGACATCATCCTGGGCGGCGGCTCTCACTCACAGGATGACCACGAGTATGTTGACCTGGGCCTGCCCAGTGGCACGCTGTGGGCGACCTGCAACATCGGTGCTACGAGCCCCGAGCAGTACGGTGACTACTTCGCCTGGGGCGAGACCATGCCCAAGGAGGATTACACGTGGGAAACCTATTTGTGGTGCAACGGCGCTTACAAATCAATGACGAAATACTGTACCAAAGGCAGTTACGGCACGGTAGACCACAAGATAAAACTGGATTCCGAGGACGATGCCGCCACCGTGAACTGGGGTCCCTCGTGGTGTATGCCGTCCGTGGGCCAGATCAAGGAACTGATGGAAAAATGCAGCATCCAGTGGACGACGATGAGCGGCGTGAACGGATTACTGGTTACCGGACCAAACGGAAACACCATGTTCTTACCGGCAGCGGGTGCCCTTGAGGGCCGTTCGCTTGAGGACGCAGGCGTGCGCGGCTACTACTGGTCGTGTGCGCTTGACCCCGACGCGAACATGTTCGCGTTCATATTGGGTGTCATGACCGAAGGCTCAGGCCAGTACTTCGGACTGCGTGACCACGGCTATACTGTCCGTGCCGTGCGCTCTTCCGGCAATTAGCGCCATCACTCCCGTTCGGAGCAATTTATTCACTTTTTTTCTCTTGACTGATGTATAAATCGGGAAATTTGTCTAAATTTGCCATGTCGTCAGAATTGTAGTTCAGTCCTGTTTGCAGCACCTAATGAGGTGGCATCTCCTGCATGGGCTGAAGAATTGGCGTATTCCAACGATAATCAACTGCTTCCGTTTGAGACTAAATAACTGAAAAATAGAAACATTAACCATAAAACCCGTTATCATGTATAAAATTGAAAATCATCCTATTCTTGACCTTCCAAAAGAAGAATATGTGGAATTTCAGTTTGAAGGGAGAACTGTTCGCGGCCAGAAAGGCAAAACCATAGCCGCCGCCCTTCATCAGGCAGGACTCATTGTACACAGCCACAGCACCACGGGACG